>BNJU01000491.1_pt1 | contig 17822 bp, 14 predicted proteins | sample 8539281 | NCBI WGS metagenome assembly BNJU01 (sample SAMD00202456, study PRJDB9452) | human saliva metagenome | isolation source: human saliva | place: Japan
CTGATTTGGACGTTTTACGGGCTCTTTCAGCCTGGTTTGGAAAGTATAGGGTTTAAATGGACAAAAATAGTAATATCAAGGCTTTTCAGAACGAAATCTACTTATTCATTTCATAAAAATTTGAATCAATATTGTTTTAATAGGGGAATAGTTTAGTTCTTGTAAAAATTAAATAGTCCCTTTTATAAAGCTTTATTATATCTGGCATTCTTTACTGTTTTTGAAAAATAGGTAGAGAAAAGGTAGAGACAGAAATTCATCTGGATTTATTAACATTTTTCATGAAAAACTTAAAATCATAGTTTGACCGAGGGATATTTCATTACATATCGTTGTCCCTATATAATTAATAAGTTTACTACTTATTGCAGTATCCTCTACAGAAGGAACTCTAATTTCAGAATTAATCAAATGAATTGAAAATATTTAATAAATTTGCCATATCTTTAATAAGATTTACATAATCTTTTTATTTTTCATAATCAGAAAAAAACAACTTCTGTAGCAATTCTCTCGTAGTGGATGTCATTTTTCTGTATGTCTTGTACATCTAAAAATCCCTTGAAAGAATAATAGATATTTCCCAAAACATCTTTTTGGTGATGCAAATACAATTGAATCTTTTAATTTCTTTTATCTCCATATCGTTTTCCAACTCTAGTTTGCTCGATTATCTTACCATCCGGAGAAATAGAATTAATCCAATCATTATTGTTGTATAGTTTTGGAAACCACACTTGTACTTTCTCATTTAAAGGAGAGAGCCTGCTTGATGGAGACGAAAATTTTTTCCCGAATAATCTCAAGACATCGGCATGTGTTCGGAATTTTGCTCCGTCGGATATGGTTAATTTCCCAGCTCTCAACCATTGATCTATTGAAAATTCATCTTGATATGAGTATGGTCTGAAATCTTTATTATTTTTAGACGTCGGATTTTTATCAATTAATGTATCAATTCTTTTATGTACTGATTCAATATTGGAATTGTTATCACATTTAATCCTGAAAAATTCCACATCTACATAGAAATTATTTCCCTTTCTCTTGCTCTATCAGCTTCCTCATTGGATAAATGATGACTCTCATCAATTTCAACAGCTATTTTTGAATTGTGGAAAATATAAATCTATAAGATATCTTTTCCGTCTTTTTTCTAATGAGTTGTTGAGTTGTAAATTGGATTTCTGTATCATTTAATAAATGAATTATTCTAGATACAACATAGAATTCATACTTCTTATTACGAAGTTTCGTCAACAGTTTTGCGTAATAAGTCAATTCATCTAGATTATTTGTCACGATAGGGCCTCCTATAATCAATGTATACATAATTATTATACAATAATATTACAAAATGAAAAGAAATTATAAAATATCTTCACTCCTTAATTTTTAGTAATTTAACTATTTCAATGTTTTGATTAATTTAAAACATAATATTAAACATAGTTGTAGAATTTTTCTTTTAAGTTTGACCAACTTATTCATCCATTATCCGTTCTAAATGCAATTCAGTAAACAATAAGTTATATGTATCTATAAGTTATATCTCCTACATATACATCATATTATCTGGACCACCTTTCTGAAAATGTTTTCTCAAAAGATATAGAATATTAGATAATAATATCTATTTTTATTCTTGTAATATTTCCTTGATATAATATAGAAAAAGGAAATAAAATGAAAAATTAATCGCATTAATATTGGTATCTATATCTGCATTTTTTGCTAATCGCCTGTTCTAAGCAATCAAATAACTCCTTAGATGGAGAATATTACTGGATAAACGAAAATAGAAATGAAGTAGCTTTTTGTAATATCTGGGGATACAGGGAACTATTAAACATGGAGAGGCCGAAGGGTTTACTATAGACAAAGAAAAATCAACAATTCAATTAACAGGAGAAAATATCATTAAACTTACAAAAAGTTATACTTTTTAAAGATGATGTATTTACTGTGGATATTTCAGGTATGAAACACGACTACTATAAAAAGATAGCAAGGCTTATCAAGAAGCTTTTAAAAAAAGTATGGTTATCAATAATATACTCGAAATTTAGAAAAAAACTATGCTTAATTCATCAGAACACTACACTCGAGTGTTCTTTTTGTATCAACAATATATTTTTAAAAATACTTGACTATAATCTGTATATACAGTTCAGAGTCATTTTAATCATTTGAGAATTTTTAGAGTAATTATATAATTTCTTTTGATATGATATAAAGTATGAAAAAAATACCAAAAGAAAAACAATATCCAAAAATCATATGGCATATCAAACGCCATTGTTACCCATATAGAGAATAATCACTCTAACAGCGATATAAAAGCTGAACTATTCCATTTAAAAAGAAAGTGTTGAAATCTTAATTCGAATTTTTCAATGATGAAAAACCCTATCCAAATCTGGATAGGAGGAGGTATATTGAAGCAGCAAATCAAAACTAAAATTTATGTACAATTGACTCAACAAGAATTAACCCATGATATAACTGACTAGAAGCATAAAGTACATTGATTGTAAATGTACTTTTATTTTCGTTTTGTACATTATTTTAGAGGTGAATAATGTACATTTTGGAGTAGCACATTATTGTTATGTAGTGGGTTCAATTGTATATTTTGGTGGTTATAGAGTGTAGAGGGGAGTTGGAATAATGTAACATTTTAGTCTCTATATTTATCTGCTTAAATCATGTAAAAACCGTAGTTACAATTTAGAAAAAGGAAAAATTATACTTTTTAGGAGGACAACATATGAGCAGTCGTGACAAATACACAGTAGAGTTAAAACCTTCAGTATTAGATATTAAAACAAGCTTACTTTTGACTACTCTCTGAATTGAAGAATTTATTAGAAAATCTCTTCATATGATAATGGTGGTTTCTTCATTCTGAATAACAATATGATGTTTGATGATGATAAATGGCTCTAGTATTTCGTCAGCTTAAAATTATTTTGGACGAAAAACAAAATATTGGAAATTAAAACAATAAAGGTATTGTTGTCTCAAACGGTTTAATAAAACAAAAGATAATTCTGAATCTTCCGAGACCATAAGGGAGGGAAGTATTTTAGACTGGAGCACTAAAACCCGATAATGCTCTATGGCACAAACAAATAGACATTGATTGTTCAGTGTATTCTCAGTGAGGATATTTTTAATCGAGGACATTTTATAGCAGATTCAATTATTGATTATTGTGACGAATTTGATTACTATAAACGAGAAGACTGTTACGCATCACTAATTGGTGTAATCGAGCTAATACTAATCACAAAAACTAGCTAGAAGGTTCTATCTTTTGAGAACGTTATACTTAATACATTAGCAGGAATTGATGTTGAATATAGAGTTACGCCCTATCTCTAAAAAGAATTCAGAAGGGCAGAACAAGAATTTGAATACCTTCCTAGAGGTGTTATTTTTAGAAGCTAAAACGCCAAATAGAGAAGCGTTCTGAAGTAGAAGACGATGATGTTATCATGAATGAATTCTAATGTCTTTATCCCAAATGCTCAAAAAGGTTTAGACATCAATTATAAACAGGTACAATAAAAGCCACTTCTATCCTTAATCATAGAAATGTAAGCCCTGCTGACCCCATATTACCTGAACATATTATAAAGGACGCATTATCAACTATTGCAATACATCTTAAAGTAGAGAACAAGCTAATCTATCAAGAATAGCAGTTGCTACAAGCGTGTTGAAAAATAAAGAAATTGCACAACTTTCAAAGAAAATAGATAGTGTGATAGAACAATCTAGGTTTAAAACGGTTTTCAGAACAGAATGAAAGGAACTATTCAAGAGTCTAAATAAAACGTCACAAATCATTAGCACGTTAACCCAAAGTATTGCCACTGACTCTAGAATTAAGAAGACAGCTTTCAAATTTATCTGAAGTAGTAAAGATGCTCTTACTCCATACAGGTCGGTAGTGAAGAGAGAAAGAGGATAATCGCCAAAGTAGAAAGTTTTCGCCTGATAAAGGCTGGGTTATCTCTTCCAAAACAGAGCAGTCGTTAATCAGCTTTTGTTAGACGACACTGAAGACATTGAGGTAGAGTGGTTAGATAATCTTAAAGAGATTATTGCAGATACGTCTAACATAGAGTATTTTGGCGAAATCACAATGCTTTTTCTATCATCTAATCCAGTCAATGGCAATGAGTTATTCAGAACAAAACTACTATGCAGCCTGACTAACCCTGCTTCAATAGCTGATGGTGCACTTAATAGATTAGCAGAGCCATTATCTAGTGATGCGGGATAAAAGACAGCAGTTGGACACAGAGCGTTAAGAAAATTGATGAGCAACAAGTCCTGGAGAAAAACAGTTTTTTGATTACGGCCTTTTGCATTGGTGTTATAAATTTTTGCAGATACCCAACGATTTACTATTATTAATTATCCAAATAGACACATGATTTTACATGGACGTTGGGATCACGAGATTTCAGAAGAAGAATTTTTAAAACTATTTAATGTGCTCTTTATCTTGTGGAGAATTTTGATTATTGGAAGGAATTATTGATGAAAAATTTTAAACCCTAACAAGGGTATAAACAGTTGGAAAATTTTAAGTAGAATATAAAATGAAACACGGCCAGAACTGAACTCATAAGCCGTGTTTTGAACTTTGATAAAATACAAAAATGTACAATTGAAAAATTTCCAGTTTTCACTTAAAATGTAGTACATTATCGGGATTAAGTTTTAGTTTGAAAATTTTGGTTACCGGTTATAAAACCATAACTCTAGATTTTCGTTTAAAGCACTTCCGAAAATAAGTATTTTCCGGAAAATTATCGAAATTAATCGAAAACCAAAAATATCTCATACATTCCATACGAGATATTTTTATAATGCCCATATCATAAATTATTTTTATAACTTAATCACCTTTTTAAAACCATACCCTAACTCGCCCTATTGTTAAATGCGTCTTCTCCACCCTTCCATTATTGAGCAAATTTTTAATTTACTATCCTTAGAATCAATAGATTCAGATACATCTGTAGATAATCTTTTGTATCCCCCATAGAAATTATCCATTCAGAATTCCATTGACAGGATATTGATTATGTGTATCATATCTGTTCTAGTATCAAAACAATATTTTTGTACAATAAGAGAGTTAATTAATTGACTATCTAAGTCGTCTTCTGGTCGATCCATTACTACGTGTTTCATCTCCCCAATGTCATTATCATTGTTAGCATAGCAGAAGTCTTTTGACCTGCAGATGCATTTGTTAATTTACACTTCTTCCATTTAGCCCAGTGTAATAACTATTTTATCATCAGGAGTTAATAAGCGAATATCAAGAAGCGTTTCTGGTAAAAGCTGCGAAACTATTATACAATTTAGTATTAGTAAAATATTTTGATAATGATTGTGTTTTCTGACTTAGCAATTGAATCATATATTTTCGTATATTGTATTTATCTTGTAATTTTTTCTTATTTCTTCAAATTGTTCATCGTAAACAGATTGTTTACCGAGAACACCTCAATTTGATACATAACCATCAAAACCAGATTTTCTATTACTGAAACTTGATTCCTTCGAAATTTCACAAAAATTTCTTCTACATTTACAAATTTTGTATAAAGACTCTGAATGATATTTAATTCATCTTCAATCTTTGTTCTTTTCACCAATTTCTTTTATCAGACAATATTTTTATTTAATTGAGAACGCTTTTATCTAAATCGGAATTTATACTAGATAAATTTTGTATCTGTTCAAACTCTCGTTTCTGATAAACTCGACTCAAATTATTATAATTATCAACTATTTTCTCTATTAATACTCCATTTTAGATTTATTAACGTCTTCTAAATACGTTTCATCGAATCATCAATTCTATTTAAAAATAATACTTATCTCTTTCCGATAACTTGTTATTATCATTTTCAATCGTTCTCGAAGTTCCTGAATACCTCCTGATATCTTTAAGTCATTCTCTTAAAAACACCATCTCCTGTTCGTAGTATTTCTTCCAGTGTTCTCACATAGTTTTTATATTGTACACATCTCGTCAATTTGTTTTACTTTCTGTATTGCTTTTTGTTTATCATTAGTAATTTGCTGATATTCAGGTTTTGAAAAGCTTTCTAAGTTGGTTTTCAAGATCTTTAATCTCGATAGTTAAACGATCTATTCTTAAAATATCTGCTTCCTAGATTGATTTTCAAGATCCAACTGTTTAACAATTGATCTTTTCACGAATTTCTCTTCGAATTGGCTCCATATCATTAATACAATATGAATCTAAAAATCTCTTATACTTGTTTGGTCTCTTGACATCTCAAAAATTTGTTTTTGAAGGTAAATATCTATATTTCAGAAATTAAAATTAATCTTCAAACGATTCCTCAATCCTATCACCTTCTTTCAGTGATTCTATTTACACTGCTTCTAGAAGTAGCTGCCGATCGAATAATCTCATAGCGATTTCCATCAAATCCCAAAAATAGAATTATTTCTGTATCGTCCTTAAAACTCCCGAGGACTCATCGTTTTTCGTCAAAATTATTGTAGTCTAAAACACTCTGAAAAATGTTTACTAGAGTCTTCTTTTGTAACACAAAATGCCAATAATTTTGTAATGAAAGACTTACCTGTCCCACGACTTCCTGTATTATAGTAGCAAATCTTTCACAAAATCAATAACTATATCTGTTTTATTTTGGATTGTATTTTGATAATTAATTTTTCTAGGCATATCTATTAGATTAAAATTTCAATGAAATCAGGCCTCACTCTTAAAAGCTCCCCATTCTTAATGCATCACGAAGTGAGGAAAAGAGTTGGAGTTTTGACATTTTGATATAAGTATACCTACTCCCAATCCCCCACAAACCATGTTTAGATTCTCCAGGGCTATGAGGATTATCAGAAAAAGTTAAACAACTCATGACCGTCATAAAATTTTTTGCGTAGTTTTATACCATTTATCTAAATTCCATTAGGTACCGTATTTGAATACCTTTCATTAACTATTTCATAAACATGATCTCTATCTTTTTCGATATTGATTTATGCGACATACTAAGTTCGTAAAATCTTCTGAACAAGTTGTACAGCACACTATCAGAGTTATTCAATATTTTTCTGAATTGTATTATCAAGATAACAGATACCATTAAACCCATCGAATGGAGCGGGAATTTACTCACCTTACCATCCTTTTAAAGCTTTCTTTTATTACATCTTAAAACACTCTTTTCTGTCCTGGTTTAGAATCACCAAAACCTGCATGAGAAACGCCTCACCTTAATAAGAAAATCATTTTACAACTTCTTGACTATCTGTAGTTTCAAAGAGAATAAGTAAAATGAGTTCCAGTATCACCACAGGTAACTCTCAACTCCTGGAAAAAGAACCAAACTCGTTCTTCAGCCAACCTCTCTGTATTCATCAACATATTTCCTGAATTACGATCTGTAAGAGCAACACACTCTAACCCTTTTGAATCATCTTTCTATCCATTCTTCAGAGCAGTCACACTATCTCTAGTCTTAAAACAGACATCCCTCTGGTGAATGTAGATGCACCAGTTTTATACCATTTTATTCCCAACCTACTTATACTCCTATTATTTTATTTTCAATATAAGTATAGTACAATATTCTGATTTTTGATCCACTTTCATTTCAAAGCATTTAAACAGACTATTAGCTACATTAATTTTAGATTGCTATTATTCATTTTAAAAATCAAATTTGAATAATTGTTCACAATAAATATATCATCAACCCCTCATGTATTATCCCAATTACTCTAACTTTTTATCAAATGTTAGAGTTAAAAGACGCCCTTGAAAGGTCTTTAATTCACTCTAATATAACAGCTTTTACTGTGATCATCTAATTCCTTCTATTTGTTCATAATCAGAGTCATATTTTTGCTTCTTCGTGAATTTGCTCAGAAATTTTAGAGATTTGAGTGTGGAAGAGAATTTTCATATCGAATTTTGGAACTTAATATTTTTAAAACATCAATTCCTCTATTTAAGCCAACAGCATATGCATCAATTATATCTCTAATGCTTTTGTGAATTTAGGACTGTTGATATAAAAATAAGCTTCCATCCATACTATCGGTAGCCAACATAAGAACTTTTGAATCGACGACAACAGCTTTATTTTTGGCCATGGAAAAACTGAAATCTGAATTAGGCAAAGGTACTATACGGACCAACGCTACCGTCATGAAACCACTTGCCTGTTCCTTCCATATAACCTCATAATCTGAAAAAGTATAACTTCCTACATTGTCGAGTCTATACCATGGCTGGAGTTTCGGATTATAGAACTTTTCCACTTTGAACCTACTACTAAAAGTCCTTCTTATAAAATTCTAGCCATTCATAGTTTTAGGATCCTTTGAGATAAGATAACTCTGTTCAGTCCATAAGGAGTATCATCTTGTGAGGTACTAACATAAACTCATGTGGATACTACTTCCACCTTTTGAATGTTTCTCCCTAGCATAGGTAAACAAAAGTTGATTCAATGTCCCCTGGTTGTTCTCCTTTTGATTTAATATCTTTTCTTCTGCCGTGACATATCATTAACTATAGCCAATGTTCCATCGGCATTTTCTTCGAGGTCGTTTTTAATACATATACGCCTTTTGCCCCAGCAGGTTCAATCCCCTTTCTACCCTATAAGTTGAAGGTTCCCCATTCAATAATACTCTATTAACAATTTCTATCTCATCATTTTCCAACGTTAACCATGAAGATTGTATATCTGACTCATCAATAGGCTTCTGCCGATAACTTCCTATTCTCTATATATTCATTCACTTGATTCCAACTATAGTGAGCCTCGAAAGATCTCTGTAAGACCATTCATACCAAGACTTCATCGGATATTGCATTTCTTCCCCTTTTAAATAAGACCCTATGGTTCTTACAGGTGTGTTTCCGGTTTAAAATTTGAATATCGTTATAATCATCAATCCAAAGTTATTTTCACAGGAATTTGTCGATCATTTCTGGTAATTGATAGTTTTTCAAATCCTTCACCTTGTAGATTTGAGAAAAGTCCATGGAAGTAAGAAACATATTTCTCCACACCTTTTAAATATCGATCTAAAGCAACATAAGTTACCGCCATTCCAAAAATCATCATGAGTTGTATCATGCATCAAAAATTCCATAGCTTTTCCAAACTTCTAACGTTCCTCTCTATATACTTTACTCATAGATTTCCATGCTATCCATGGTGGATTTCAACAACAAAATCAAATTTCTGTTTTAATATGACTGGAGCAAAGCTGTTTTTAATATACGTCCCCAAAAATGAATCTTGTGCACTTCGATGATATCTAACCATATCTTTCGTACATTTCTGAAACTGCATCTCTGGTATTTTTGATAAATCCATTTTTGTAATATAAGGCTATCAAATACCGAAATGGTCTTTTTCTTTTTCACAGAATCACTGATGTCGTCCAAAAATTTACTACCTTCATCAAAAGCTATCAAATTTAGGAATTATAAAAATCAACTGAAGTTTGAGCTTTTAAATGTTTTGTATATTATCCTCTGAATATACAATTGGAGATAAGACAGAGTCCGATATATAAATTGGAATTGATATTGAGATGAAAATCAGATAACTTTCCTCTCCAGCAGAAGCAAAAGAGTTAAAATATAGTTAGCTTTAGCAGAAAACGGCTGAGATTGGATTTGAAAATCAAAAACCAACAATGTTCTCTGTAATAATTTTGCCTTCTCGTAGTTTATGCTATTATTTTCACTGAATTGTCCAGGTTTTAAGGCCTGGACAACAGGCACCCGATCCGCAAGTGATCAATAATCTTCTTGTTTAAGTCCTTATATCCAACTCTATCTAGTGAATGTTCAACTATCCAATCAGGTGAAAAGTACTCTCCCAGAAGGTGTCTAATACCTCGGGAATTAATGTCATATAGATTTCTTTGCAAGACATCCTGTATACTTTCTGGACGCAACTTATAGGTCGCCAAATCAAAAATATTAAGCATATCATAAATATCTTGAATTATTCCCAATATTATCTTTATATCTGATGGGTCACTAGATAAGTGAACCATTCATAATAATGTATCTCATTTTGAGATAACTTTTGAGTTTGCCGTACTTCTACCTTCAAATAACGAAGTAAACTCACTCCATGTTACTTAAAGTCAAATACTACTGCTGGATTAGTTATTTTTATTTATAAATGAATCAACTAATAATTTTAAGAAAATATTAAAATATGTCTGTGTGTGGAAAAAGGAACAATTTCGAATCAATATCTAGTATATTATCAACTCCATAAAGACTCTTAATAGATTCAGATGTTTCATTAAATTCAGTTTGCTCTGCATTACCAAACATTACTCCAAATGTTCTATCCCACTCATAATATAATGTTTTTGTTCTTTGATTACTATCCAATGAAAGTTGAGCTTCCATGATATTATAGATAGACGACCCATCGGATATCTTCGGCTTTTTAGGAGAAAAACTCTTTGATAAACTATCTTTTGTAATTTTTGTTTTTCAGTAGAATTAAACAATACATTAGTTGTTCAATACCATCTTGAAAAATTAAATATTTTATATTTGAACTCGTATGGGCTTATCAATTTCTTTTGAATTATAAATTTCTGAAAAACGAGTTCTGGAGACATCGATAATTTTATTATCCGTAACTTTTTGCAAATCTAGCAAATATCCATTCGTTACCATCAATCCAACGCCAAAAGTATCTAATATTGAATCGTCAATTTCATCCCTGCAATACTATTAAGTATGTATTGATATAGCTCCACTATCATTTTTGTTTTGTTCACGACCTGTTAAAGCTTCCTGAATTTCTAGAAGTTTGAAAATATTTATTTTTCTTATATTCAATAACTAGATTTTGCAATTGTACCATCTGCTCTCCCACCTTTACTAAATGTACGTTCAGATTGAAAAGTAGTATGTGGTGCATAAATTTTTGAATAGGTGAAAATATATCACTATATGCATAAATTTTTACATCATCCTCAGAGTGTAATATTCTACTAAAATCTTTGTATTTGATTTATGTCTACCATTTTATTCTCCTGAATTCTTACTTCATTCTCTTATTATACCATATCTAACTCTTATACAAACGGTCAAAACAAAGAAAATATGATAAGTTCGAAAATTTTCAACTAAATATTTCAACTTATCACATCACATAAAAGAGTAGTTGTAATTTGCTTTCTTTCGCCTCTCGATCTGATAACCTTGTGCTATCCCAAGCATAAGCAAACTGATTTTCCTTTTATTATAAATCAACCAAATTTTTTAAATTATCAATACTATCTCTTAGTTCTTTCCAATTATTCTGGTTAACTAACTCTGGCAAATCATTACTTGAAACAAACCATATTCAATAATGCGATTCTGTGTCTGAATCTTAGAGAAGGACCATATTGATTGAACTCATCAATCAATTGATGTTTTTATATCATGAAACAAACTATGTATTGAATTATCATCTCTATATAATCGGCTGATAGCCTGTTTTATTTTATCTTCTCTGTTTGAAAATACATTCTCAATAAATCTATCAAACGAAAGTATAGAGCTTGTTTTGAAACTTTTAAACTTTCTGCATCCCCTGAAAACTATCGTAAATCTAGTAAGATTTTAGATAATAAAACAATATCCGCATTAACACTCATGGCAGAGACTGTTTCACGTTCTGGCAAGCTTTCCTGATTATCGATAGATTCTAGAAAACAAGTGCCATTATGATTAAGAACAAAATGGCCTAGTTCGTGACACACAGGTGAAATTGTTTTAACTTTAGGATTATCTTTTTCATAAGAAAAACTAATCCCATAATCATCTATTATAGTTAATCCTTCAATCTTATGATTTGAGAAGTGGTGACCAATCACTTGAATCTGATATGGAATGCAATGTTGAAAAATAGCAATTGAAATTATAGTTTAGTACTGAAATATCGTTATCCTTCATGTACTGATATAACACGTTTTGTAGACTTACTTATCTCTGTATACAATTCATTCAATGAAAAATACCTCCTTTAACCACAATTTACAAAACTAAACCATTTTGGTTGAATTAATTATATAAAAAGGTGGACTATTGTCCACTGTATAGAATAATATGAATAATAACCTTTAAATAGGGTATTAACTTAACTATTACAACCTGGTTATAGATAGAAAGAATGCAGCGTGTTAGTTTATTTATTCGTTAATTTTTATTGTAACCTATGATATTTAAATGGGTTTTTCGGTACAATGTTGCTTTGAGCACAGTTCCAAGAATTTTTAAATGAGATAGTATTTTGAAGCATCAATCTACATAATAATGAGTAGCATTCTATAGCAATTCCTGACATTCACCTCTTTATTGTGTACAATTGCTCTTTAGAGTTTTTAACTTTTTCTTCAGTACAAAATCAAAATGTATGACAATAGTTTAAAAATATTAGCATCAAAATAATGGTTAAATTTCTTTAATGTATCACAAAATATTGGATATTTTCATATCACAATCAGAAAAATTGAATAGAATTTCATCGCCATGTCCAGCAATATGTAATATATCTATCCTAGAAAATTTTTAAGATTCTTTGAAAAACTCGAGAAGAACAATTACATACAGGTATAACAATAAAAATTATTACTCTGATTGATATATATCTATCATATTTCATTTGAAGCATTTAAATGAATAGATGTCCGATCAATTAATCCTAATGATAAGATAATGATGAATCACCAATTCGGGCAGACTTTATTTCTTTCCAATATTCTGTACTACAAGCATTAGAAAGATAAGCATAAAAATTTTTCGCCATTTTAATGGTGTCATGAGGGTACTATCAAGTTCAACAACCGTTTAACATTAGTCAATATAGGAGTAACTTAATGATTGAAGTATTTTTGTAGTCATTCTCCATACAAAATTTATTTAATTTTATTGAATCTACAATAGACTTATATTTCTATTACTCGTTTCTCTAACACTATTTGAATAAACAAGTTCTATCGAATTTCTTTTATAAAAATATAACCTCACTTTTCTGTATTTGAGCTTTTATGTTCACTATTATCAATTGGTCTTTTTCAGAACTAATTGTTTATCGTTTGATATGAACTGTTCAAAATAACTATTGATAGGCAATATTAATTTTTTAATGTAGAATCAACCACTTTATTTAAATCAAATTCACTCATACACTTTTACTCACTAATAATATAAAATCATAAATATAATTAGAAATTTATCACTTCATATCATTCTTTCTAAATAATTTTTCCGTTCTTCCATAAACTCAACTCAGCCCTTTCTTGAAGAGGCTTCTTTTCTCTTCGGTTAGACCATTTGAGTTCATACGGAATAGTAACTCAATATTTTCTAAATCTTCTTCATTACCCGAAAGATAGTCCATAGTAACTCCCAGTAGTTAGCAAACTCTCTAGGGTCTCTGATGATGGTCTTCTTTCCCACTCTCCCATTGCTGATAATTAGGCTGCTCGATCCCAAATTCTTCTGCAATTTCTTTTTTGTGTTAATCCTAAGCGTAGTTCTTTAATCGCTCTGGAAATCCCATTTTACTATCCTCAAAACTAAATCAAAAACGCTTGACAATATACTCATTTGAGTATATAATAAAAATATATTCGAAAGAGTATATCTCTTCTAAAAATAAGAACCTTTGTTTTAGAAGGCTTCGTTCATTGACAACTAAATAAAAAGTGCGTCTGACAAACCAGAGGACTGATTGCCAAAACTACACTCAAACTTCGTACCTTTATTGTAAATGTTTTGGAAAGAAAAGTCAAGTCTCTTTATGGTTGAAGTGAAGATAAAAACATTTTGTGTGGCTTCACGTCATTTTCGGACTTTCGCACTTTTCCGTATAGTAAAGTGAACTGGCTTCGCCAAAAAGGGTAAGAGAATCCATGGTATGACAATGACTACCTGATGAGATTGGCTGGGAAAGCGATGGTAATTTACGCAAAGCACCTTTACAACGTTGCCACCGTGGAAAGAGGATCTTTCCAACCAAATAACTTTTTCTTTTACTGCTGTCTATCCTTATTAGATAGATATACTCAAGCTACTAAGTCATCCTTTTTCTGGTAGCTTTTTAATTTCACAATAAAGGAGAAAACTATGACAAACTTTTTCGCATTACAATGTGAAAAGACTCTACAATAATTACATCTTCACGTAGTAGAATGTTTTCTAGTCATCAGAGAAGTTACAAGTTCAACTTTATTCTCAAACTCAGTGATTTAAATTTAATAGCTACAAAAATCAATAGCTACTGGCTTCCTCAAAGTGAAGTACAATTTTATACCAGAATGTTTAAACGTAAAACTTTTACCATTACTATTACTCAAGAGTAAAGCAATAGCTTTAACTCTTTTATTTTATAATCAGAAAGGAAAACATGTATGATCCCAGAAACACTAAAAATGAAACCAGAATTTGATTGGCCCTAGCTTACTATGAAAAAGTTGGGAAATGCACTCACGCTTGTGTCTTCGGAAAAGAAGGGAAATATCAACGTCATATTTTTAAACAGTGAAACACATGGTTCCTTCCCATGTTATTACACCTGCTTCTACCACTGTCTTCCCCAGAAGATGCTCTTGTAGAAGTTAGTAATCCCATTTTTCTATCAGACACTTCTCTGAATGGAAATTCTGTTGCACCTGCACTCAATGCTTTTTGCTGAAAACTAGTACTGAAAAATAATTAAAATAAAGGAGAAAAATCAATAGCTAAAATTGGATTAAACTACGGAGAAAAACTACAAATTGCTGACAAAACCTATCGCGTCATCACTGATGGTTTAGACGTCCTCAAGTTCTGGCAAATTGACTTTTCGGGGTATTGAAGGCCCTGATATTATCTTCGAAGAGTGATCGTTCACAAAGAAACCCTGACGGTTCATTTGCTCAAATTAATACCGGAGAAGTCCGTGGTATTGTTGTAGCGATACATTCTTCTGTACAACATCAGACACTCTTCTTCACTATTGCAGATATGTCCGAATCTGAAATTAAAGATCTGGCCTCAAAAATATCGTGAAGAAATTGAATTAGAAGATATTGTCATTACGCATACTCACGTAAATCGAAACGATATCTCCCAAACTATTTGCTTCTAAAATCAAGAAAACAGGAGGAACTCCGTCCAAGGAAAATAAATCTGTAGAACATAAAAAAGAAAATTAGGAGGTGAGATACAATGAAGCTCTTTACCTATCGAGGACAAAGAGTTCGAACTCATTCACCGAAAATTATGTATCACATGGTTAATTCTGTGGTTTCTTTTTATTTGCTATTAGCCTTTATACTAACATTCATCTAGAAGAGTTAAAAATTTATCCCTCTACCACAAAGCTTTATGTATAGGCGCTGTATGTCTTTGTTCTTCTATTCTTGCTTGGTCTCATTAATCACCTTTTGTTACGAGTAGCTACTATTCTTCAAAAATGAATAGCTTTACGTATTTTATCTCGTATTAGAGACTAATCTCTATCTCATCATTAAACGAGAAAATAAGATTAGTGAAAGATTGAACTTCCCCAAGTCTATCTAAAACTAATCACCACATAAAAATTGAAATTAGCTTTTATCTTAGAAGGAAAATAAATCGCGATCGTTTCAAACCCTTGGTCTCTACTTGAAGTAATGTTTGTGCACGGAGATTGAAAACAAGACTTTGATAAACGCTTTATCAAACTATGAAATTGCTATCAATCGTACTCGATAGTCGTATTTCTATTGATAATGTGAGTAGTCGTTGCTGAAACTACAACTCATGAAAGATGTGACTTGGGACTTTATTGAAGAGTCTCATCTTCATTGGTGGCGGAACCGGTGGAGGTAAACTGTTGTCCTCATGATCATCATCTATGCACCTCGCTAAAATTGGATTTATTGATATTTGGGCATCCCAAAAACTCTGACTTAGCTGGTTTAAAAAGACACCAGTCTTTCATAACCGAGTCTCATACTAGTAAAGAGGATATCATTAACTGCTCTAGCAAATGCCGAGTTTATGGAAAACTGCTATAAATTAATGTCTTCTTCCCTAAATCAAGCGTTGGTAAGAACTTTTACGCACTATGATATGAAACCAAAGTTCATTCTAGTAGACGAATGGGCAGCTCTCATGGCAAAAATAGACTGCGTGATTATAGCCAACATGCTGGAACTCATGGAATATCTATCTCAACTCGTCCTAGAAGGCCGACAAGCTTGATACTTCATCATTTTGCAATGAAACGGCCTGATGGTGAATTTATCAAACAGCTCTTAGAGACAACTTTATGAAGCGTCTCTCCGTCGGTCATTTAATCAACAGAATGACATGATGTTTGGAGATGCAAATAAATCAAAAGAATTTAAAAGCAGATGAAATCAGCGGAATCCGTATTAAAAGGTCGGGGCTATATTGCTAACAACGGTGATTTAGCGGGCGAGTTTTCTCACCTTATGTTCCACTCGATCAAGCCCTTCTATGATGCTTACTCACAAATACCAGTTATCGAATTTGAAGGAGAAGAATTCTCTGTCTTTGAAAGAATTTCACATCGCAAACTCATCTGAGAGAGAAACCTAGGAGTCTGATATGGAAACATAAAACTACTAGTCGTGCCCTTAAAGACTTTTCTAGTGAGGCATAAATCTAGCTGAGCGACACTACGGAAAATAATCTATCTATTAGAGGAAGAAGGAATGACTTTGAACGTTCCGACTCTGCTATTTTAGTAGAACCTTTCCAAGACTCATTCTTGAAATACTCTCCCAATTTGATGGAATGGACGACGCAAAATCTGATCCAAAAGCTGTTAGCACATAATACTCTGCGGCCAGGACAAGAAGGGCAAGCCTGGACCACAGGTCAGGCGCAGACCGATGTTCCTAGTCCATGATGAAACTTCAACTTCGATTTCTAATTCCGAGAAACTATTTGAAATAAAAAGAATGCTGATAAATCAACATTCTTCTAACTTACTTTTATGAAAATATTAACTTTTGTCTGTTTAGCTACCAAAAGGCTACAATAAATTTGAATTATTTTAATATGATTTTAGCACATACATTACTGAGTTTGAAAAATTAACTACTACTGTCAACAATTTTACATATATATGATCATTTTATCCTCGCAAATTTAATTTGATTATTTTTCTTTTGGTTTTGGTGCAGGTAACTCATCACATCGAATTTTGAATAGCCAGTTAAAATTTTTGTTGTCAACATCATCTACCAATAGCATTTTTTGCTCCATCATATGGTAACTCATACTTTGCATTTAGCATATATGCTATTGCAGATTCAACAGGTTTCACTAAAACCTATCATCATAAATTCCACCAACAATTTTTCCGCGATAATAAACAATATATTCGCCATCATTGTTCTATATGTTATTTCTTCCAACTCGGATAGTTGTTCTAAATGAAATCTAAATATTCTTACTAGAATCAATTTTTCTATCTCCCTTAATTACTAAATTTCATTCTTTAACAATAGCAAAGGTTATCGTTAAAAGGTATTATCTCGACAAACCAGGAGTTCTAATTTAGTTTATAATCGTAATGATTTTATTAGCTATATCCTCTAAAATCACTTATCGTGTTCCACAAACAAGAGTGTAGATTTGCTTTTTTATACACTCAATCTGTATTCTTGATATTACATTCATAGTTTAATGGTTCATCCCAAACAAAATATATGACTGCCTGACAAACTTACAGCAATTAAACTCTTTTTTG
>BNJU01000818.1_pt1 | contig 17815 bp, 31 predicted proteins | sample 8539281 | NCBI WGS metagenome assembly BNJU01 (sample SAMD00202456, study PRJDB9452) | human saliva metagenome | isolation source: human saliva | place: Japan
TGAAGAGGCTGCAGAGTAACTTCTGTCAAAGTGAATGTAAAGAGGTCCTGGCTTTTTGAACTGCCTCCCATTTCTTGGACATAAGAAATGGGAGGTTTTTTTATCGTATGGATCGTAGGGGTAAAGCACGATATAGAAGTGAGAAAGAAGGCAGCCGAGCTCTTTGCTTCCGGTATGGGATCTTATACAGTTGCAAGTACTCTTTCTGTTCCACTCCCAACTGTGAAAGAATGGCAGCATATATACCACGCGTTTGGAAGCGAGATGCTACTGATCATGGATGGCAAGCAGGCTCTCTACACCTACGAGCAAAAAGTTGCAGCAGCAAGAGCTGTTATTGAGGGCGGCATGACAAAGACTGAAGCGATGGCCAAGTTTAAGATTATGTCTCTGGCACCACTTGAGCGTTGGTGCAGGCTCTACCGTACAGGTGGCACAGAGGCTCTTAAGCCAAAGCCAAAAGGAAGACCTAAAGGCTCTAAGTCCAAGCCGCAAAAGCGCACCCGCGAGCAGGAACTTGAGGAGCGCTGCCGCAGGCTCGAGACCGAGGTAGCCTACTTAAAAAAATTGCGCGCCCTGGTCGAGAAAGGCGAGCTCTGACCGGGGTAAAGGCTAAGATTGTGAGTGCTTTGCGGGTCGAGGGATACTCTTTGTGCTATCTACTGGAGTGCTCAGGACTTGCAAGGTCTACCTACTACTACGCACGAGCTCACCCAGTAAAGCTGACACGTCCAGAGCTACACTGCGCGGTTGCAGAGATTTTCTCGCGTACTACAAACGGCTGTGGTCACAGACAGATAGCCATGTGTCTGCGCGCTGAGCTGGGTGTAAGAATCGCCGACAAGACTGTTCTTAAAATCATGCGTGAGATGGGCATTCGCTGTAGGATACGACGTGAGACAGACTATCACCGTTATAGCTCCTATAAAGGTGTTGTCGGTAAGACCTTTGAAAACGTCATAGGACGCGACTTTTTTGCCGATGGACCATGGAAGAAGATGGGTACCGACGTTACGGAGTTTAAGCAGCCGTGGGGCAAGGCGTACTTTGCTCCTGTCTATGACTTTGGAAGCAAAGAGATTGTTGCATGGAGCACAGCGAAGGGTCCAAACATGGTTCAGCAAAAAGCTCTTCTCGATCAACTTTTAGCGAAGATACCTAAAGGCACAACTCCGATTCTGCACAGCGACATGGGTTGGCAATACCAGCACAGCGCATGGTGTAGACGACTGAGGGATGCAGGAGTTGTCCAGAGCATGTCCAGAAAGGGTAACTGCATAGACAACGGTGCTACCGAGCAGGTCTTTGGCCATATGAAAGACGAGTTCTTCCGAGGAAGAACGTGGCCTAACTTTGAGTCTTTCAAAGCAGATTTGGACGCATATGTTACATACTGGAACACACAAAGGCGTCAGGTTAAACTAAAAGGACTGACCCCGGAGGAGTTCCGGAATCAGTCCTTAGTGGCCTAAATCTTTATTAAATTCGTCCAAGTTTTTGGGACGCAGTTCATTTTTGCTGGGACCTCTTTTTCAAATGGAGGAGGGTTGTCATGATTGAATTTAAAAACGTATCATTTGCATACAGTGCTTCGGTTGCTACACAATCTCTGGCTGACCCAACTCTTAAAGATGCTGAGAAAGCCCCTGAGAGCCTTTCTCAGCAAGAGATGGCACTAACCCTGGATGACGTTTCATTTACACTAAATCCTGGCTCCAGGACGGTTGTGCTTGGACATAATGGCTCGGGCAAGTCAACGCTTGCAAATCTTTGTAATGCATCGCTTTTTCCTTTATCTGGAGAGATTTTAGTAGACGGCAACTCAACTGCTAAAGTGCTGTCTACTCAGATTTCTTCCGTTGTGGGAATGGTTCGTCAAGATCCAACTGCACAGCTTGTTTGCGCAACCGTATTTGACGAAGTTGCCTTTGGTCCCGCTAATCTTGGACTGCCTAAAGAAGATATTGTTTCTCGCGTTACTCAAACACTTGAGCTCTGTGGTATTGCTGATTTGGTTGATGCACCGACACACACTCTTTCTGGAGGTCAACAGCAACTTGTTGCTATTGCGGCAGCACTTTCACTGTATCCGAACTATCTGGTGCTTGATGAAGCGTTTTCGCAGCTTGACACTCGATTTAGAAATCATCTCTCTAAATTAGTAAATAATCTTGTTGCTAACGGAATAGGTGTGCTTGAGATTTCTCATTCATTTGAGTCTCTTCCCGGAGCTGACCAGGTACTTGTTTTGGAGAAAAAGTCACCTTGTGTGGGCGGGAACTCCTACAGAGTTTCTGTCAGATGCAAGTGCGATTACACGTGCTGGTTTTGACGATGCACTTACTGCAACAGCACATCAAGCGGCGCAGGCTGGTTATGACTTTGATACGCCGCTTAGTGTCTCAGAGCTTGTTTTGTTTCTTGTCCAAAATAACCTTGCGTTTGATGCTTTAGATTCTCTGGTCTATCAGCGCGCGCTTGAGGTGGTACGAGCAAACAACTATGACGGAATTCAGGCGCTAGGAGAAGCGCATGAGCTGGCAATTGCGGTGTATCGCATGCATTTGATAAGCCAGTCCTACATGATGTATCGCTTTCTTCTATGGGAGAGCTTGTTGTTCTGGTTGGTGCATCTGGATCTGAAAAAACAACCTGCGCTAGAGTAGCAGCAGGCCTTATAGAGGCTGACGCCGGTCATGCGTCAATCGATGCAAGGTTGGTAAGTTCTGGAGATGTTGGCATATGTTTCCAACGACCTCAGGACCAGCTTTTTGCAAAAAGTGTTGCTGAAGATATTGCCTTTGGTCCAAGTAACAAGGGTTTCTCGCCAGATGATGTTGAGGAGCTTGTTGCGTATGCAGCAGAACGTGTTGGCTTAGATCAGCAGGTCTTGGACGCGTCTCCTCTGACGCTTTCTGGTGGTCAAGCTCGTCGCGCAGCACTTGCAGGAACACTTGCCTGTGCTACGTATGCGATGGTGTTTGATGAGGCAACGTCTGGACTTGATGGTGAAGCACGGTTACAGATATTACATCTTGCTCGTGAGCTGGCAAATGAGGGAAAGGCGGTTCTTGCAATCACACATGACGTGAGCGAATGGCTTCCATTTGCCGACAGAGTAGTATTTCTCGAGAAGGGCCGTGTTGTTGCAAACGTCAGCGTGCAAGAAGCTCAGACAAATCCACAGGTCTATGAAATTGCGCAGCTTGATTGTCCGCTGTTTGTAAGCGTATTGCATGAGCTCTTGGAGGCTTGTCATGTCTAAATGCCCTGTGCTCTGCTTAAGCGCATCTCGATTGCTTCGTTGACCGCGCAGACAAAAATTGTGGCTACCCTTGTGGGCATCATTGCTCTTTTTTATGTTCAGCAGTCACTTGCATTTGCTGCATTTGCTTTGATTTGCGTGAGCCTTCTGTGGGGTGCTCGTGTAAGTTTGTCAGAGTTTATGCGCGTTGCAAAGCCAGCTGCTTTCATTTTGCTTGTTTTCATTTGTGGCCAATACACTGGTGTTTATTGGCCATCCCGATATTATTTTTCCGGATCAATGGGGCTTTCTGTGGCAGGTTTTTACAGAAGTACTGTGGCTATTGCTCGCGTGCTGCTTGCCCTAGCTCTGGTTTTATCGGTAGCGTCAACAACTACACCTACGCAGCTTGCCGATGGCTTTTCTGTATTGTTAATACCGCTGCGCCTTATCCGTGTTGACGTGGATGGTTTGAGTATTGTGCTTTCAATTGCACTGAGAGCAATTCCACTTACATTAGAAGAGCTTGACAAAATTAGAGCAGCTCAGAGGGCACGTGGATTCAATTTTGAATCTGGCAGTATTATCGAGCGAATTAAAAAATGGTTTACGCTTTTGGTACCGCTGACTGTATTGTTATTTCAACGTGCAGACCAGATTGCACAGGCCATGACAGATCGTTGTCTTGGTGCAGCAAAACGTACGCGCATCTCCGCAAAAATGCAGCTTGTAGATTGGGTGGTCCTGCTGTTGTGGACTGCGCTATGCATTGGGCTTGCGATACTGTAGCGCTACAGTATCTTGCAGCTACGTAAGTGCATATACTTTAAGCCTAAGATACAATCAGTGAAAGCGTATCAAAAGTTTCCGGGGAGTTTCATGAACTCAGTAACATCACAGAACAATGCATTAAGCTGCAGTGTTGATGCATATGAGGAATCTCTTGCTGAGTCATCAGCTGCTGAAGATCTTACTGAGTTTGAAGCTACGCTTGTTATCAAGCTAGGTTATCGCGGTGCTGCTTTCTGTGGCTTTGCTGAACAGCCTGCCCAGCGTAGCGTGGCGGGTGACCTTCGTCGCGCGCTCGAGACTGTTTTGCGTAGAGAGGTTGAGCTTACCTGCGCAGGTAGAACCGATGCTGGCGTGCACGCTCAGACACAGTACGTGAGCCTTCCCGTATACGATGCTGATCTGTCGCTTTCTGGCGAGAAACTCGTCCGTTCGCTTACTGCTCTGACTGACGACGACATCTCTATCCGACAACTCTTCCGCGCTCCACAGGGTTTCTCGGCACGCTTTGATGCTCAGGCGCGCTCATATCGTTATCGTATTTGTGCGGATAGTGCTCGCCCCATTTTAGGCTGGGACCACGTGTGGTGGTACAACAGACACTTGGATGCAGATCTTATGGACATGGCCGCGCAGGCGCTTGTAGGTGAGCATGACTTTAAGAGCTTCTGCAAGGCAATTTCTGCTGAGGGCAAGCCGACGCATCGTTTTGTTGAACGTCTTTCTGTTGAAGAAATTGAAGAGGCTGGCGAGAAACTCATTGCAGTTGATATTACTGGCAACGCCTTCTTGCATAATATGGTACGAACGATTGTAGGCACGCTGGTTGAGATTGGCCGAGGTCACAGACCTGTTGAGTGGATTGATGAGGTTTTTAGCTGCCAAAAATAGAATTGCCGCCGGAAGCTGCGCACCGGCTCAGGGTCTCACGTTTGTAAATGTCCGCTATCCAGAAGGTATTTTGCAACCTTGGTAGCGCGTAAAGTGCTCTGAGTCTTCTACACTCCATGCACTAATCCAGCTTCGCCGATTTTCTCGTGCCGTTTACGAAGTCTTTTCTACCACTTATATTGTGCGCGATGGTTTCCTTAGCAAAGAAATAGCATCATAGAAAAAAGCGTTTCTTTAAGAGCTCTTGCAGAGTTGATGTGCAGTGAGGCAGGGAGCCAGTATGTTTAGGAAAAGAGAAAGATTTGAGCGCAGCGATGTCCCACGCGAGAATCCCTATACCAACGTGATTGGCCTTGCCGTAATTGTCATTGTTGCTGTACTTGTAGGTATTGTTGTAGTAACTATTTGGGACCGCGTTCAGCTTGAGTCTCACTTAGGTGATCATGGGCTTAACAAGGCAGTAAAAAGTCAGAGTGTCTCGGGTAATCCAGATGGCACTACGAAATCCGATGATGATTTTATTACCTATGCTGTTATTAGCACAAATTCGCTCAAGGCAGGGGAGTCAACACTTCAGTCTGTGCAACTTTTAGTAATTAATCGCACGCAGGGTACTGCTCATTTAGTGACAATCCCCACTGATGTATATGCAGAAATAGATTCAAACGCTAAAACGTTGTCTGATATTTATAAAGATGACGGTCAGAGTGCTTTTGTCAGCGCCCTTGCTTCTATAACTAATATTAAGATTACACACGTTATCATAGCCACTGATGATGTTTGGGAGAAAGTCTCAGCGCTTTCTGGCTCCGGTGCTCGTTCACTGGTAAGCAATGCTTCTAATCTTTTATCTTCAATGATTACCGATATGAAACCAAATCAGCTCCTTGAGCTTGCTGAGATAGTGCAGCCAATTGGTGTATCTAATCTTGAGCATGATGATGCTCCTGTTGTTGAAGGCTCAAATGGCACTACAGTTGACCCTACTGCTTTAGGAAAACTTGTTGGCATGCTTGTATAGGCTTCTTATCGCTGTATACAGTAGCGTTTGTGCAAAATAGGCCACATGTCCACATAACACCAGTTAAATAGGGTTATGTGGAGAGATTTTTGATAGAATAAAAATGTCTATTTTTATTCACTTTTTATAGGTAAACTGATATCTAAAAATTAGAATCAGTTTGGGGATGTGGAATACACGAACGCTCATACAATCCACATATGATTTCGGTTCTTATGGTTGCTGATAATGATGCTGATGCTATTAGAATGGTAATTAGGCAATTTCAAGAGCAAACATATCCATATTGGGAACTCATCATTGTTGATAACAGCTCTGATCGCAGATTGCACGTATGTTGAACAATCTTGCTAATCAAGAACCTCGTTTAGATGTCTTGTGCCAATCGGGTATTAGCCATTTTGTTGCGCTTGAGATTGCTCAGGGTCGTGCACGCGGAGCTTATACGCTACAACTGAGTCTTCCTATAGGTTTAATCCTCATGTTTTACAGGGAGCTTTATACAGCAGCTACTGCTTTTGGGTCCTGTTGGTTCATCTAAAGCGGCTGATATTGTTATTGCGCGCATGAAAACTGCCGATTCACCTATAGAATGCAAAAAAGCTTTTGGCGCAAAACCTTCTGCATTGTCACGGGTGTTTGAGGAGTCACAGCTTCCTTATTTGACTTCTATGAGTGGAAAGCTGTGTTTGACACGCATTTTTGAATGATATTAAACATGGGCCAGAGGCTGATGGAGAATGCAATTTTGTAGACTATTGTTTTGAGACTGCAAAAAAACGTTACCTATGCTCAAGAAGCAATTTTTTGTAGATGTGCCAGCAATTCTCCTAAGAAAAAGAGAAGAAGACATTGCCACTTCTATGGATAAACTTACTCAGGAGCGTCAGGCACTTATGGCTCTTGCTCAGCATCTTGGCTTCGCAAATTCCAAGAAAGTTCAAAAGTTGATTAGTCGTTATCTAATCAGCAAACTTCTCAAGAGCATGTATCCCGCTTTTAATGAAGAGTCTCAGCTTAGCCACGAAGAAAAAGAAAAATTTCATCGTTAAGATTCTTTCTAATTCTGTGGCTCACCTTATTATTACTGAAGCAAATTCTCCACGTTTAGTTGCTCGCGCATTGCTTGGTGCAATTTTGTCTACTACAGCTCAGGCACGCTATGCTTATACACAAAGAGCTGTATGGTATGCACGTTTTATGCGCATACCACTTATGTAAGAAATATCGGAAATAGAACGTTTGATTTTAGGTTAGCTCTTAGTGGCTGCTTTTAGAGCTTAACTTTCGCGTCTGTCCGTAAGCGATTTAAACGTTTGTACTATGCCATCATTTTTGAGCCGGAAGAACCCTTCTTTGGCTAGATAAGCATAGCGAGCAAATTTGTCTTCTTTTGGCAAAGCAATACCTCGTACCTGCGCAAAGAAAGCTTTTTCCAGAACCCGGGATTGCTGGGTTTTCAAAAACACGCTTTGCGTCCATGCGTTCAAAGCTCTTGGCGAGAAGATCATGTACCTCTGAGTCAATCTCATCTGCAGTATCATGTTTTTCTCGCCAGGTAAGTGCATCTTTTGTAAGCAGTGCGTAATTGATACCACGCAGCGTGAGTGCGTTGAGCACTACGTTTGAGGTGATGTTGCGTGTGTCCACAACGTCCATCATGTCGTTCCAGCGCTCAAGTGGGATTTTGGGCTGACGCTGCGCAAAAGCGACAGCTTCTGCATAGCCATTCTCGCGATAGTTGTAGAGCGCAGAGTCTGTATATACCAGACGAGCACCACAGCAATGTGACGCAATGAGGAAGGGGTTGTCCACCCAGCCTGCACCAGGGACTTCTTTGAAGTTGATGTTGTTCTGGGTCAAGAATTCCTTGCGATAGAGTGCTGTCCAAATGGCAGGATGGTGTAATAGAAGCTGTGACATCTGATCAATAGAACAAGGTTGATACGTAGGTTTGACTCGACCTTTATAAGCGCAGGCAATCCTGTACTCGGTAGAACCAGCAGTATTCTTTATCTGTGTCTTTGCTCCTGCTCGACCATTTTTCTGATTGCCAAACACACGCCAATACGCAGAACGCGCAATATCTACCTGGTCTTCTCCGCCGTTTGTTTGGATAAGATCAACAAGCTCTTGAACCATAGTTGGCTCAAGGTAATCGTCAGGCTCAACAATGCCTACCCACATGCCGTGAGCTGCGGCAATACCACGATTACATGTTGCTCCGTAACCTTCGTTTTCTTTGTCTATGATGACAACGCGTCCATCATGGGCTGCGTATGCTTCCAAAAGAGCTAAAGATGTGTCGGTTGAGCCATCATTTAGGCAGATAATTTCCAGATTTGTGTAGCTCTGCGATTGAATGCTTGCCAGGCACTGCTCCAGATAGTCTGCAACGTTATATATAGGCACAACAAGAGAAACCAAGGGTTGGTGATTTTGAGTGTGACTCATCTAAACTCCTTTTGATTGCTGCTCTATACTATAGAGGTACTAAACCCACTCTCGAAGTCACATTTTGAGGAAATATGAAGCGCACTGCTCTTGTCATAGTTACCTTTAAACGCCAGGAATTGCTTTCTAACCTGCTTAATTCCATCACTAAGCTTACACAGGCACCATGGCGCATTATTGTTGTGGATAACGAGAATTCCCCTGAGACAGCCGCGCTTGTGTCTGAGTTTTCCAAGAAGGTTAAAACCTTGTGGGGAGAAACAACTGACGATCCTGATAGTCACGGCGCTACCAATCGCGTGTGTTACGTGCCTATGGAGCAAAATACCGGTGGTTCCGGTGGATTCTCTGAAGGCGTTCGTGTAGGTTATGAGTTAGGCGCCGAGTGGTTTTGGGTTATGGATGATGATGTTGCCGTGCTGCCTGATGGCCTTGATAAGCTCGACGCATGGTCAGACAAGGCTGAGGTTATCCAAGGCCAGCGTTACGACTTTGACGGCGGTCCTTTCTTCTGGCAGTACCGTTTTAGCACTGCACTAGGTATTTACAATCCGTTGGCAAAGGCAGGTTTTGATGGCGTTTCCTACCGTGAGTGTAATGTTATGTGCTTTGAGGGTGCCTGCTTTAAGCGTTCAGTAGTACAAAAGATTGGCCTGCCTGATGCGCGCTTCTTTATCTATTGGGATGATGCTTTGTATGGTTATTTGGCCAGTAAGGTGACGCAGCCCATTTTGATTCCAGACTTTGTTCTTTCAAGATGTCGAGAAGTTCCTGGTCAGAGTATTGGTTCTGTGCGACAGCTTAATTCAACTTCTGATATGACGCGCTATTACATCACGCGTAACCGCGGCTATATTGCCCGTTACTTCCAGATTCATGGTGATTACAATCCTGTGCTTTTTTTGGCGTCGGCACAGCACTAACCTTTGCAAAAGAGATTATTCGACTCATTTTGGTAGATAGAGCGCACTTCTCGTCTGGTCTTTCTCGCCTTATTAAGGGCTGGAAGGATGCGCGTCTTATTTATAAGGATGTAACGTGGCGTCCGCAGCCTCCTCTAGACTAGCTATCAAAGCCGACATTGTACGTCGGCTTTTTGTGAGTCAAATCAAATAACAAAAAGTGAGCCTTTAGAGACGAATTGTGGCGCATTTGTGAAAGATGACAAATGTTTGCCCTACAAAAATCGAATTATTTTTGACCATTAATAAATTTTGTAATTAGCAAAGTTTTTAGCTATTTTTCTACCTGCAGAGATATTGGTTGCCATAACGTGTCAATATATATTTTTGTATTCGTGTGGAAATTTCACAATATATTGTTATAGTTCTCGAGTCTAAACACTATAAGTTGTGGCATAGTAGTTTTCATCACACAAGCGGGTTCCCAATCACTTCGCTTAGGCAAAAGCTTAGGAACCGTAGTGATAATCCAATTCAACACGCATGAAAGCGTTGCTTTCACTAACGTTTGTTCAAGGAGTTTGCACATGAAGATTATCAAGCGCAATGGCTCAGAGGTCACCTTCGAGGTTGAGAAGATTGTTAACGCAATTGCTAAGGCTAACGCAGAGGTCCCTGAGGATCAGCGTCTGACTGAGCGTGAGATTCAGTTTGCTTCCCTTAACGTTACCGATGAGTGTGAGAAGGCTGGGCACACCGTCACCGTCGAGGAGGTCCAGGACCTTGTCGAGGATCAGCTCATGGCTCTTGACCGCTTTGAGGTTGCTCGTAAGTACATCATTTACCGTTACCTCCAGAACCAGAAGCGTCACAAGAACACCACCGATGACAAGATTCTGTCTCTGATTGAGTGCAACAACGAGGAAGTCAAAGCAGGAGAACTCCAACAAGAATCCCTACCGTTGTTTCCGTTCAGCGTGACTACATGGCTGGTGAGGTTTCTAAGGATCTCGTTCAGCGTGAGCTTCTTCCAGAGGATATTGTTGCTGCTCACAACGAGGGTCTTATTCACTTCCACGATTCCGATTACTTTGCACAGCACATGCACAACTGTGACCTCATCAACCTTGATGACATGCTGCAGAACGGTACTGTTATCTCTGGCACTCTGATTGAGCGCCCACATAGCTTCTCCACTGCATGCAACATTGCAACTCAAATCATTGCTCAGGTAGCATCCTGCCAGTATGGTGGTCAGTCCATCTCCCTGGCTCACCTTGCTCCTTTTGTTGATGTTTCTCGTAAGAAGATTCGCAAGACCGTTATGGAGGAGATGAACTCCGTCGGTGTTGAGCTTTCTGCTGAACAGCTCAACGAGATGGTTGAGAAGCGCCTTCGTGACGAGGTTTCTCGTGGCGTTCAGACCATTCAGTACCAGGTTGTCACCCTTATGACCACCAACGGCCAGGCTCCTTTCATTACCGTCTTCATGTATCTCAATGAGGCAAAGAATGATCAGGAGAAGCAGGATCTTGCACTCATCATTGAGGAGATGCTCCGTCAGCGTTATCAGGGCGTAAAGAACGAGGAGGGTGTCTGGATTACTCCTGCATTCCCTAAGCTCATCTACGTTCTTGAAGAGGACAACGTTTACGAGGATTCCAAGTACTACTACCTCACTCAGATGGCTGCAAAAGTGCACCGCTCGCCGTCTTGTTCCTGACTACATCTCTGAGAAGAAGATGAAGGAGTACAAGCTTTCTAAGGGCGAGAAGGAAGGCGAGGGCGATACCTTCACTTGCATGGGTTGCCGTTCCTTCCTGACTCCAGACCGCTCTGGTAATGGCTTCAACAATGTTGCTCGTGCAAAGAACTATGAGCCAGGTAAGCCTAAGTATTACGGTCGTTTCAACCAGGGTGTTGTAACCATTAACCTTCCTGACGTTGCCCTTTCTGCTGGTCGTGATATGGACAAGTTCTGGAAGATCTTTCGATGAGCGTCTTGAGCTTTTGCCACCGCGCACTTCGCGCTCGTCATGATCGTCTGAAGGGCACTTTGTCTGACGCTGCGCCTATCCTTTGGCAGTACGGTGCACTTGCTCGTTTAGATAAGGGTGAGGTTATCGATCCTTTGCTTTACGGCGGATATTCCACCATCTCCCTTGGTTATGCAGGCCTGTACGAGTGCGTTAAGGCTATGACTGGTCACAGCCACACCGACAAAGAGGCAACTCCATTTGCACTTCAGGTTATGCAGCACATGAACGATAAGTGCACTGAGTGGAAAGAAGCAGAGGATATCGATTACTCCCTCTACGGAACTCCTCTTGAGTCCACCACCTACAAGTTTGCTAAGGCACTTCAGCGTCGCTTTGGTGTTATTCCTGGCATTACTGATAAGGGCTACATCACCAACAGCTACCACGTTCACGTTGCAGAAGAGATTGACGCATTCCAGAAGCTTCAGTTTGAGTCTGAATTCCAACGTCTTTCCCCAGGTGGAGCAATCTCTTACGTTGAGGTTCCTAATATGCAGGATAACATCGAGGCTGTTCTTAGTGTCATGCAGTTCATCTATGAGCACATCATGTATGCAGAGCTTAACACCAAGTCTGACTTCTGCCAGGAGTGCGGTTATGACGGTGAGATTCAGATTGTTGAGGAGGATGGCAAACTGGTTTGGGAGTGCCCACACTGTGGTAACCGCGACCAGACCAAGATGAATGTTGCTCGTCGTACCTGCGGCTACATTGGCACCCAGTTCTGGAACCAGGGCCGTACCCAGGAGATCAAGGATCGCGTCCTTCACCTCTAAGCTTTATGTACTAAGCAAACGAGCAGAAGAGTGCTTTGACCCTTCTGCTCGTTTTTATTATCTGTATCAGGTAACATCCAAAATATGTGGAGGTTACCCATTAAAGGTTATGTATGAATTATTCAAATATTAAGTTTTCAGACATTGCAAATGGTGTTGGCGTAAGAACAACTTTGTTTGTTTCAGGTTGCCGCCTGCACTGTGAGGGCTGCTTTTAACTACGAGGCATGGGACTTCAAGAGTGGTGGAGAGTTTACCCCAGAAGTAGAACAAGAAATTATTGATTCACTTGCGCCTGTCTATATTAATGGCCTTTCTATTCTTGGTGGAGAGCCTTTTGAGCCAGAAAACCAAGAAGGTCTTGTTGAATTTGTCGAGAAGGTCAGAGCTACCTATCCACAAAAGAGTATCTGGATGTATTCAGGGACACACCTGGGATCGATGACTGAGGGAAAGTGGCATACAGAGTACACTGATCGCATTTTGTCTTGTATAGACGTTTTTGGTAGATGGTCCATGGATTCAGAGTCTCCACGATATTACCTTGCGTTTTTAGAGGTTCTTCTAATCAACGTCTTATTGATGTCCCTAAAACACTCGCTTCAGGAGAGATTACGCTTTGGTCCGATGGACCTATGATGAGCTCTCGTGAGATGTAAACGATTGTTTTCTATGTATAAAAAGCCCGCAGATGCGGGCTTTTTATTTAGGCATGTTTTGTGTAGAGAGCTCTTAGCTTTCTGAGGTGGTTTGAGGTTCTGCGGGTTTCTCCTAAGTTCACTGATAAAGATTGCAACAAAGATAACAATGAAGCCAAGGAAAATTGTAGGGAGTAATAATTTCTGCAAGGAAAATGACACCAAAAACTGCTGCAAAGATGGTATCCAAAGAGATGATAAGTGATGCTTGAACAGGAGAGACAGATTTCTGTGATCGATTTTGTAGTACGCCAGTAAGAGCGGTTGCAATAAAAATGATATATGCAAGCGCCATCCATGCAGTAGAAGGAATTTGAGAAAAGTTTGGCATAGTTTCACAACAGAGAGCCCAACCTAGACAAGGAAGGTGCTTACACCAAGCTGAACTATGGTAAGTGTAATGATGTCAAGTTTGTGTGAAAGTTCTGCAGTAAGTACAAAAACAAATGCAAAAATAATTGCTGATATGAGAGCCATTTGTTCGCCGGTACCAAAGGAAAATGAGAAGTCTGTTCCAAGTGAGATAAGACCAATTCCTGCAACACACATACAGGCAGCAATGATACTGGAGATGGGGTTTCTTTTTGCAATGAGCCAATTGACAAACGGAATCATTGCACAATAGATAGAAGCGATAAAGGCTGTTTTACCCGCTGTAGTGTAGGCAAGTGCTCCGTTTTGAAAAAGAAATCCAAAGCCATTTAGAATTCCTAAGAGTGCACCAAATTTAAGATGCTTGATATCAAGATTCTTCTTAAGTCTTTTTTTGAAGATGATTCCAACTACGACAACAGAAAGTGTAAACCGTAAAGTCATCAACCAGGCGGTAGGGATATAGTTGATTGCATCTTTGATGACTACAAAAGAGCCTCCCCACACAAGGGCACAGAATAAAAGAGCACCTTTCCAGATGAGCGTTTGCGAGGAATTGTGTGTAAGAATATTAGAAGGTGTATGAGCTGGAGATGACACGTATAATCCTTTTTATGCGTATGGTTTTAGTAATTATTCGGGAGAAAGTATACGTGATTTTTACCTAGTTGATGGGATTGCTGCGTCAAAATGTGAGAAGAAGTATACTTTTCTTTATCTGAGCAGATTTTATTGTTGCCTCTTTAAGGTACTTTGGGAGACCGTATGTCTGATTATGTTGTAACTTGTTGTTCAACTGCTGATGTAAGTGAGCAGTACCTTCAGTCACGTGATATAAAATACGTGTATTTTAATTACGAGCTTGATGGTGTTCAGTGCAAGGATGACTTTGGTCGCACTAATGCACCAGCTGATCTTTATAAAAAGATGCTCGCAGGGGCTGAGTGTCGTACTTCGCAGGTATCAATTGGTGAATACATGGCCTTCTGGCGTCCTTTTCCTCGAGGAAGGCAAAGACGTTCTTCATGTTTACGTTGAGTTCGGGCATTTCTGGAACATATGAGTCTGCCTGCCAGGCAAGAGCTGAGATTGAGCAGGAATTCCCCAGACAGAAAGATTGAGGTTGTTGACTCTCTTCAGGCGTCTTCTGGATATGGCCTGCTTGTAGATGGTCTTGCCGATAAAGCGTGATGAGGGTTTGTCTTTTTGACGAGATAGTTGCTTGGGCTAAAGAAGCTCGTCACCGTGTATATGCATGGTTCTTCTCAACAGATTTGACTTTCTTTGTTCGCGGTGGTCGCATTTCTAAGGCAGCTGGTCTGCTTGGCGGCATGCTTAATATTTGCCCTGTTATGGATGTTGAAGTTGACGGATCCTTGGCTGTTAAAGAGAAGGCGCATGGTAAGAAGAAAGCAATTGCTCGTGTTGTTGAGGTTATGACTCAAACTGCTGAGCGTCAAAGTTCTTACGCACATAAGGTATTTATTTCTAACTCTGAGTGCGCCTCTGATGCCCGAGGCTGTTAAAGAGCTTATTCAAAGAAAAGTTCCCTCAGGTAGGAGATATCAACATCTTTGCTATTGGTGCAACTATTGGCGTTCATACTGGTCCTGGAACTGTTGCAACGTTCTGGTGGGGAGAAAAGCCCCGCGCTTAAGTTGTTTGCTCGAGTAGGTAAGGAAGGTCTTTAGTAATGGTTAATTTTGAATATGTCGTACCTACTCAGATAGTTTTTGGAAAAGATACTCAGCTTCGTGTGGCAGAGCTTGTTTCTGCTCATGGAGGCACCAAGGTGCTGGTGCATTTTGGCGGTAACCATGTGGTAAAGAGCGGCTTACGTGATCAGATTCATCAGCTTTTGAGCAACGCCGGAATTGCTTTTGTTGACTGTGGTGGAGTTGTCCCTAATCCTCGTTTAGAGCTTGCAGAAGAAGCTATAGAACTGGGTAAACGCGAGGTGTTGATTTCATTTTGGCTATCGGCGGCGGATCTGTAATGGATTCTGCTAAAGCAATTGCGTATGGCTTAGCCAATGACGTTTCTCTTGAAGACCTTTATTTACATAAGGTTGGTGTTTCAAAAGCAGCTCCTATAGGAGTCATTTCTACTATTGCGGGAACTGGCTCTGAGACCTCGGATTCTTCCGTCATAAACATTACGCTGGCTGATGGGCGTGTCCTTAAACGTTCTTATCATCATCAAAGTGGTCGTCCCTGCTTTGCCATTATGAATCCCAGAGCTCACCTATTCCGTGAGCGCATATCAGACAGCATCAACAGGTGCAGACATTATGATGCATACTATGGAGCGCTACTTTACGCTCGAGAAAGGACGTTGCACTTACCGATGAGCTGGCTGAAGGTCTTTTACGTACAGTAAAAGAAGCTGTGCTGATAGCCATTAAAGAACCCGAAAACTATGCAGCGCGTGCAGATTTGCTTTGGGCATCGTCACTTTCTCACTGCGGGCTTACCGGAACTGGTCGCGTAAGCGATTTTTGCTTCTCATGCCATTGAGCATGAGCTCAGTGCAAAGTATGACTGCTCATGGTGCTGGTCTTACCGCTATTTGGGCAAGTTGGGCCCAGCTATGTTATGAGTCAAGATCCAGAGCGCTTTTCGCGCAGTTTGCGGTAAATGTTTTTGGAGTTCAAAACAACTTTCATAATTCAACTGCCACAGGCCTTGCAGGAATTGAGGCTTGGAATCAATGGTGTCATGCAATTGGTATGCCAACCTCCTCGCTGAACTTGGAGTAAACCCTTCAGAAGAAGATATTCTCCAGATGGCTCGAGGGGACTATTGACGCCCGTGGCGGAGATCAGTGCGGGCAACTTTATGCAGCTTAAAAGCAGCAGATGTTCAACAGATTTTAAGGGATGGCTTTAAAGTAAAGTTTCTAAGGTAAATTTTGTTTCATTGCGAGTATTATTACTATATACGAAGTTACTGAGCCAAAAAGCTCAAATATACGGAAGGAAGATTCATGAGCGGTTTTGTTAAGGCAGACAATGTTTTTGTAAATCAAAACGTAGCGAGCCGTAATGATGTCCTGCGTTTTATTGCCGACAAGGCACTGGAGACTGGCGTAACTGATGATGCAGACGCTGTTTACAATGCTTTCTTGGCTCGCGAGGAAATGGGTGAGACTGGCATGACTGATGGTTTTGCAGTCCCTCACGCAAAGGATGCCGCTATCAAGGATGCGGCTGTCTTCGTCTTCAAGAACAACACTCCTCTTGAGTGGCCTTCTTTTGATGAGAAGCCCGTTGATGTTGCTATTGCACTGCTTGTTCCAGATGGAGAGGCTGGTACCACTCACATCAAGCTTCTTTCTAAGACTGCTGTTCTTCTGATGAGAGATGAGTTTAAGTCTCTGCTTCGTGACTCTAACGATCAGGAAGCCATTGCTCAGGCTATTAACGAGGGTATTAGCGAGGAGTAGGTTTTCTCGCCAGGTTATAGCGAGTTGTGAGAGTTACTTTCTGCAACAAGTTAACTGGTAGGATTCTGGACACTCAAGCATAAACTTGAGTGTCCTTTTTTATTTAAAAAGGCGTACACTTGTACTAGTTTTTAGTTGAGAAGGGAGTTTGATGTTTACACCATGTACTGACAAGCGTATTGCTGTCTTTTTTGCTGATGGTTGTGAAGAGATTGAGGGACTCAGCGTTGTTGATGTCCTGTATCGCGCAGGTGTTCCTTGTGACAAGGTTTCTATCTCTGATTCTTTGAGCGTGACTTCTTCTCATCAGGTTACATTTCTAACAGATAAACTGCTCAGTCAGATTTCATTTGATGATTACAGTATGTTGAGTGCTTCCTGGAGGTCTTCCTGGAACCACTAATCTTGAGGCTTGTGAGCCGCTTATGCAGGCGGTTGATGTGTTTGCAGCAGACGGTCGTGCGCTTGCCGCAATCTGTGCTGCGCCTTCAATTTATGCAAAGCGCGGATTACTTCAAGGTAAGAAGGCTACTTCTAATCCTGGCTTCCAACATTTTCTTTCTGAGAATGGCGCTAAGCTTACACAAGATGCGGTTTGTGTTGACGGTTCTTTTATTACCAGTCAGGGTGCGGGAACAGCTCTTAAGTTTGGTCTTGAGATTGTTCGTTATCTTGTAGGTAATGACGTGGCACAAAAAGTATCTCAGGGTATTAGCTTATCTAGGTCATGGCACCTTCTCAAAAACAGTACCTGGTTATTGATCTAAAGAGTTTTTACGCATCAGTTGAGTGCGTTGAGCGCGGTCTTGATCCTATGAAGGCCAAGCTTGTTGTGGCTGACCTTACCAGGACAGAAAAGACAATTTGTTTGGCGGTCTTTTCACCGGCGCTTCGCGCGTTGGTGTTCCTGGGCGTTGCCGTGTCTTTGAGATTCCCAAAAAAACTTTAACCTATGAGGTGGCACCTCCTCGTATGGCTCTGTATATTGAGCGATGCGCAGATGTTTATTCGGTGTATCTCAAATATGTTGCTCCCAGAAGATATCCACGTATACTCTATTGACGAGGCATTTATTGATGTAACGCCGTACTTATCGCTCTATGGATGTACAGCAAGAGAGTTGAGCGAGAAGATCTACGTGCTGACGTGGCAAAAACTACTGGTATTCCTGCCACCTGTGGTTTG
>BNJU01000903.1_pt1 | contig 17749 bp, 20 predicted proteins | sample 8539281 | NCBI WGS metagenome assembly BNJU01 (sample SAMD00202456, study PRJDB9452) | human saliva metagenome | isolation source: human saliva | place: Japan
ATGAGCGCAGTGACCGCCCAGGGGGCGTCACCGGGAGCTGAGCAGGCCGAAGGTCGTCGCCGAGATCAGGAAGGACCACCAGGTCCACTTCCGGTAGAGCATGAGGGCGAGGGCGCTCGACGAAGGCTCCCGCCGATGAGGTGCTGACGATGGCGGCGGGACCCGTCGAGCAGTGAAGACACCATCGATCCCCCATGAGAAGGGCCGCGATCATCACGGCGCCGGGGCGGCACGACGGTGGCGGGCAGCAGGAAGGGAACGAGCCACGGTCCCATGATCGCGCAGCCCAGGAGAACTGCGTCTCGGGAGGCTCCCGCTGCCGGGGCCAGGTAGTTCAGGGCACCAGGAGGATCATCGAGACCACGGCCAGAGCCGCGATCGTCATGAGGTGACGGGTTCCGAGCGCTGAGTCGGCCAGGCCCGAGCGTGACGACGTGCGCACGGTGGGCCGCTCCTGCCCAGTCGATGTCGCTGTGCGGTTAGTGGGGCATGTCTTCCTTGTGTGTTCTCGCGGTCGCGGTGAACAGTCCGACGCCGTGCCGGAGCACCGAGGGACGCACCGCCTCAGGCGCGTCAGCGCGACGGCCTCACGTCTACTCGGATATCGTCATCTTTTGCAAATCATTATCATTATCTACCTAGATGTCATCTGATCTCGATGACGGGTCGGTGCACCTCGTTGAGGAACTCGATGTCGTGGCTGATGACGATGACGACACGCCTCGCGCGCCAGGTCCCGCAGCTCAGCGGCGATGGCCACGAGATGTCGGTGGTCGACACCGAGTGGCTCTATCCAGGATGAGGACGCGGGCGTCCTGGTCGATCGCGGTGGCAGATGACGGGGGCGCTGCTCGCCCGCCGCTGAGCGAGCGGGTGACGGTCGGCCAGGTCGGCCAGGTCGAGGCGCTTGAGTTTGGAAGGCCGGCCTCCTGGGAGACCGACTCGGCGAAGAGCTGGCGGTGGACGTCCTGCATGAGGAAGGCCTGCCCGGTGGCGAGCTCCTGCCGTCCAGGGAGATGCGCACGCCTCGCGGGCGCGCTGCAGACCGCAGACAGCCCGTGCCAGGGTTGTTTTGCCGATCCCGTTGGCACCCATGACGCCGGTGATCGCACCTGCGGGGAAGAAGAGCTCAGATGTCGAGAATGGAGGCGGCCGCCGCGCTCGACCTTCAGGTTCCTCGATGCAGACCGCCCTCCTGCGGACCTCCGGAAGTCTCTGTTGGGCTCAACCCACAGGGCGCCACCGGCCGCGCGAGAGGATGCTCGACGCCGCTGCTCACGACGTCGTCGGCCGTGCGCCCGCGTGGCCGGTCCGGGCTGCGACGGGCTCGGGGCTCATAGCCAGGCGCGGGCCGCCCAGGGGCGCAGGCCCAGTCGCCTGCGCCGCTCGTCCTCGATCCGCCACAGCTCCCTCTCCGCCCATCCGGTGCAGGACGCGTCCCCGCCCCATAATGACGGCCTCGTCGACGAGGCCGCGCAGGAAGTAGATGCGGTGCTCAGCCACCACGAGGTCCGGCCGGGCCTGTTTGAGCCGTTCGATGGCGGCGCGCACGTCGTCGATCGCCCGGCGGGTCCAGGTTGGAGGTGGGCTCGTCAGGAGGATGACGGGGTCTGCTGGGCCAGGGCCTGGGCGCAGGCGACCTTCTGGGTCTGGCCGCCGGACAGGCCGCGCAGCTCCTCTCAGCCAGGTCGGTGATGCCCAGCGCTCTCCAGGGCCTCGTTGCGACGTCGCCGGATCTCCGGCGCGGGAACCCTGGTAGTTCTGGGGCGCGAAGGCGAGTTCGTCGGCCACGGTGGTCGGAAGAATTGGGAGGCGGGATTTCTGGAAGACCGGCGGTGCGCAGGCCGGAGCGCTCGATCGGGTGTCGCAGACCTCCTCGTCCCCCGACGAGGACCGCCGGCGAGCTCGCCGTCGTGAAGTGCGGGATGAGACCGTTGAGCAGCCCGCAGGATCGTGGACTTGCCCGACCGAGGCCCCGCACACGAGGGGTGAGGCTTCCGGGGCGACATCCAGATCGACGCCGTCGAGCACCTGCTGGCCGGTGGGATAGGCGTAGGAGACGCTCTGATGCCAGCCTCGTCTCATCAAGCGGGGTCGCCGCCACACCCCCGGGACGGGCAGCGCGAGAGCCACCATGGCGGCGCTCAGTGCGAGGAGCACGGCGTCGGCGCTCCCGAAGCGCAGACGATCAACGACCGTGGCGGCCGCCGCCTCCTGCTGATGAGCCGCGGCCGAGAGGTCGTCGGCGCTGCGCGCCGAGGCGGCCGGGACGGGCACCACGAGCTCTCAATGCACTGAAGCGGGTGGCGCCACAGGTAGGAGACCGCTGGCACGCGCAGCCGCATGGCCTCGATGACGCCCCTGGCCTCATCGAGGGCCACCGGCACGAACCGGAAGAGCACCGCCAGCGGAATGGTGAGGAACCGCGGCGCGCGCAGCTGGTTGAGGGCCGCCAACAGGGTGCTCACACGGGTGGTGGTGACGAACCATGCCCCCAAAGACAGTGAGATGGCGACACGCAGCCAGTGGCAACGACCCCGAGGAACACCGCGAGCCCGCTCGGCCACCACTGAGGCAGCTGAGTCAGTCCCCAGAACATCGCGGTGATGGCGCAGTAGCTGCATGAGGACGCGCACCGGCTCGTCCAGGGCGATGAGCATCCCCACCAGGACCGCGATGAGTCCGACGGCGCCGGTGGGGCAACCCCATCACCAGCACGTTGCACACCAGGAGCAGCAGGAACTTGCTGCGCGGATCGGCGCGAACACGGGCAACAGCGCCGACGCCGGAGCGGGGGCGCGCCCCGAACGGGGCGTCGAGGAGCGAGCGGCTCTGCGGGCCCGGCGCCGCCGGGCTGGCCGGGGACATCGAGATCTGTGGGCGCTCGCATGCTCAGGCGACGCCTGCGCGCTCGAAGTGCTGCGCAGCACCTTCATTCCCAGCAGAGCGCTGGCACCGGCCACGAGGCGATGACGAGTATCCACCCAAGAGGAACTTCATACTGATCGCGACTGGAGGTCTCTGGCGTACGTGTCCCCATGCGGACTCGCGGATGTCGGCGAAGTAGGCGTCCGAGGCCCATATCACCGGGAGGATCGGGCTGATGGCCCACATGGAGAAGACGGCGAATCCCAGGGCGTTGGTGGCGGTTCTGGCGTATCCACCGGCGCGGGTGATGGTGTCGGCGGCGAGTCCCAGGACGGTTGCGACCAGGGTGTACCCAGGCGTGTCCGGTGGCGACCATGCGAGGATGCTGACGATGAGCCCCAGGATGGCGTAGGCGCCGAAGGCCCGGGTCCGGGCCACGTAGAGCATGCAGATGATCGCCTCGACGATGATGCTCAATGATCCCGCCGACGAAGATCATGATCGCGGATCGCCCCGAGCATCCCGGGAGGCGAACAGGCGATCGAAGTACAGGGCGGTGAAGACTCCACGTTGATGAGGTTGCGGCGGCGGCGATAGTTCGCCGCCTGGCACCACCGTTGCCACTGGCGGGTTGGCCGCCGCTGACCTGACTGAACTGGCTGTGCCGGGTCATACCGATCCTTCATCAGCACCTCACCGGCTTTGGTGAGGCATACCTAAGTGTGCTCCTTCTCGGGGGTTCCGCAAGGCCGAACAGGCACGGACAGCTATAGGACGATCAGGACCAACCGTTGAAAGACGGGAGAACCGGGTGGTGAACTGGCGCTGAGGATGCCGGGCGAGGTCCTCAGGAGCCTCAGCCTGAGCGCCTAGAGCCACCGCGTTCCCACGAGGTCGATGCGGTGCATCTCCCGACGCAGCGTGCGCACCCGCTGAGTCAGGACCCGGCGGCGTCGCTCACAGCTCGCCAGAGGGTCGGGCAGGTCCACCGGGAGCAGTAGGTGGTGAGTCCAGGCGCAGGCCTCCCAGGTCACCGAGAAGTCGGCGCCCGCCTCCAGACAGGCTGCACGGCGCCTGCAGGCGGCGCGCGTTGCCGGGGGCGTGTGGCGGGCGCGCTCGATCTCCTCCGGCTCGCACAGGCGCGCCATGGCCCCTGGGCGACCAGGCGTGGCCCCAGCCCGGTCTCGGCGTTGAGGTCGTGGTAGGCCAGGTCCACCCGCGAGCGCAGGGCCCAGGGCACCACCGGACAGGCTGGGGTGGCGCTCGCGCTGGGCGCTCATGAGGCGGCGTTTCGGCCAGCTGTCGATCTCGGTGTCGATAGGACTGGTGCCGCGGCGACGCAGCGCAGAGATGACGCGGGGCGCCAGATCCCAGCAGGGTGCTCGGCGCTGCGGAGTGAAGTCCGGTACTCCGGCGTCGCCCAGGTAGGAGGTCATCCGCCCAGGAAGGCCTTTCTGGATGTCGACGGCGCTCGACGGCGACCGTCGACGGTGATGGCGGAACATCTCCCCAGGGGCTCTCCCCAGTGCGGACAGGGTGGCCAGCGGGTCGGCCAGGATGAGGTCGGTGAAGTCCCAGCCGGCTCGAGGGCGTCCAGGAGCAGGAGGTCACCGCGCTGCGCAGTCCGTCGTCGGCTCGGCCATGGTGGTGTCGGCGCAGGGTGACGTGCAGGCGGCGCAGGCGGGTGGCGTCGGCATGGGGCTCTGTCGCGGGTGTTGACCAGGGCGCTGCCCGGTGGTGTCGGCTGAGGTCAGGGCCTTGAGGTGCGCGCGCGCGGCGACAGGCCCCAGAAGGCATCCTCGTCCCCTCGATCCTCGAGCGTCCGTGCTGCTGCCGGCGGCATCTGGCTCCAGTGGTCTCCCGGAGCCGACCAGGACGGGCGGGTGGCCAGGAAGGAGGTGAGGACCGCCATGACTTTCACCACGCCTGACGTCGACGCCCCTCAGTCCCGGGCGCGTCATCGAGCAGGTGACGGGGCACGGAGTAGCTCTCGTGGCAGCCGTAGGTATGGCCGGCGGAGTCGGAGTTGTTGGCCAGGAGGTGAAGCGGGCGGAGTCCCCATCTGCGCGAGCCCCGCTGGCGGCGCGCTCCGCCATCGGCGGTTAGGATCCCGCGCCCGGCCTGGTCCCTGCGACGAGGCTGCGCACGCTCACGCACTCGGCGGTGGCGTACTGGGTGGGCCCGATGTCGAGGTAGAGGCGCCCGCCGTTGGGCAGGAACAGGTTGGTGCTGCGGTAGCCGGCGGGCCGGTGGCGGAAGACGAGCGCGCCGCCCGCTCGACGTCCGGCAGGTCGTCCTTCGTCGCTCTCGACGGCCCGAGGAGCGCACAGGACACCGAACTCGGTCTCCAGACCGGTGACGCGCGGCCCCGGGGCGCTGGCGCTCACTGGCCGCCCTTCTGGACGAAGCCTCGCACGAACTCCTGAGCGTCAACGGCCAGGACGTCGTCGATCATGTCCAGGACCGAGTCCAGACCCTGACCGGCAGGTCCGGCCGGCGCGGGGTCGGATCGTCATCGGGCGGGGTCGTCCTGGCGGCTGCGGGACGGCTGGGCGAACTCACTCATGTCTGCTTCCTGACGGGGTGGCGGGTACGGTCACGGCTTCTGGTGTCGGCGCCAGGCGGTCCAGGCGCTCGCCCGTGAGGCGCGTCAGACCTCGACGACATCGGCGGCGCCCTCGACGGCAGGTGACGCGGTAGCGCGGGTGAAGCGACAGGGGTCGGTCAGGGGCAGGCGACGCTGGTCCTTCTCACCGGTCTCCAGAACCACGGAGTGCCAGCCGGCGGCGACCACCTGGCCGGGGAAGGCGCTCACGAGCCTCACCGCGCAGCCAGGCCCGGGTCGGGTGGGCGGCCTCGCTCAAGACGGCCTCCCCATCTGCTCGCCGAGCCCACCGCGTGCGTCGACGCCGGCGGGCACCCTGCTCGGCCAGGCCTCGCCCGGCCGGGGACAGCTCGACCAGGCCAGGTCGACGGCGTGAGGACGTCGCGCCCGCGCGCATCGGGGTGGCGGCGAGCGGTGGCGTCCAGAAGCTGTTTCGGCGACCCACTCCAGGTGACTCTGCGGCCTTCCGAGTCCCTCGGGTCTCCTGACCGTCGCCCCGGGCGCGCAGGGGTCTCGAGCTCGCGCAGCGAGGCCTGCCAGAAGGCGAGGATCGCTGCGGTCTCGGCCCCGCTGCGTCGGCGCCGTCGGCAGCGCCGCCAGGTCCGGGCCTCGGGGGTCGCCTGCCGGCGCCGGCGCGAGGCGTCCCTGGTCCTGCAGGTGGCCGCGCACCGTCTCGGAGGTACTGCTCCAGGATCTCAGGGCGCTCAGACGCCGCCTGTCGGCGAGCTCGAGCGCCGCGAGGCGAGTGTCGCGGAGACCTCCCGCGCCCTGGGCCACGGGGTCGGCCAGGGCGCAGGCGGTGCCAGGCCGCGGGGCGCTGTCGGCCAGGACCTGGAGCACCAGGGAGGTCATACTGAGCTTGAGCCAGGTCATCGTGTCGAAGCAGTTGGCGTCACTGGGCACCAGATGGAGGCGCCGCCAGCGTCAGTCGGCGGGGCCTGTCGCGTGGTGCTGACGAGGACGGTCCACTGTGGGTTCCCAGGCCCACGACCTTCCAGGTAGTCGGGTCTGACGATCTGGAAGGCAGTCCTGGGAGACGGCGCGTGCCGACTCCGGCCAGAGCTCACCAGGAGCGGGCGGACCACTATAGGGGCACGAGGGCCTGGGTGAGGCCGTCGAAGTCGATCGAGCGGGGCACGAGGTAGCTCCCGGGTGCCGTAGGTGGCACCCTTGCCGTCGACGTTGTTCTTGAACAGGTGGGCCGCCACGCCGCGACGGCGCAGCAGCCGGCTCCCTGGGTCACCAGGAGGTCCCTCGGCCTGTCGGCCAGGGTGGCCTGCGCGGCCCCGGTGCACCTGGGGTGGCGTACTGGGGTGTCCGTGGTCCACGTAGAGGCGCCCGCCACTGGACAGGCAGGTGGCGGTGCCGCGCCGCCAGGCCTCCCCTGGGCGGTCAGGCGCGCAACGACGGTGGTGCGCAGGCGCCCGGGGACGGGTCCTCGACGGAGGCGGCCCGGACGTCGGTGGTAGCATGGAGGATCGACCGCTGAGCGGTCCACCGAAACCGCGGGCGTCACGCAGGTACTCCTCGAGTAGTCCCAACGCGCACGCCCGGGCAGCGCCCCTGCTCGCTCTCGGCCCAGACAGGCCACCACGACGTCCCGGCTCAGCACCGAGGATGCCGTACTCGGTCTTTCCATCCCCATGACCGTCACCCGCGGCCGGGGGTCCGCCGGGAGCCTGTCGATGCCACGGTCTCACTCCTCCCGGAGGCGCGGGAGTACGGTCATGGAGGTTACTGGGCGTTGCGCCGCGGGCGGGACGCGGCCCAGTCGTCGGGTGACGGTGGCGGGCAGACCTCGTCTCCATGATCTCTCGATGACGGCGCGGCAGTGTGCCTGCGTCAGACCGCGCCTCCCGCTGGTGACCAGGTCCTCGACCGCCGCCTTCTGGCCCGGTCGACGATGCTATGAGCTTATATGCCGCTGACGAGGTCGGCGACGTGGAGGATCTCGACCCGCCCGTCGGAGTGGGTGAGCCCTGACCATTTCGGTGGCGCGGCGGCGGGTGTAGAGGGCCCTCGACCACCTGCTCGATAAGAGCGTCCACCGCCCCTGAGGCGCCGCCGCGGGCCGCCAGAGCCTCGCTGATCGGGAGGTCGCGCGCGTCAGGTCGCCAGATCTCGGCGGCGCCGTCCCGGTCCGGCCTGCCGATACGGGATCTTGACGTCCAGGCGGCCCGGTCGCAGGATCGCCGGCCGATCATGTCCTGCGGGTTGGTGGCGCCGATGACCACGACGTTGTTGAGCCCGTCGACGCCGTCGATCTCGGCGAGCATCTGTGGGACCACGGTGGTCCCACGTCCGAGGACCGCCTGACCCGCGAGTGCGGAACAGGGAGTCCATCCACCGAAGAAGACGACGACAGGCACCCCTGCGGCGGCTTTCTCCCGGGCGCGGGGCGAAGATGACGCGGATGCGTCGCCTCGGTCTCCCCACGTACTTGTCCGGCAGCTGCCCCTTGATGTTGAGTGAAGTAGGCCTCGCCGCGCCCACCTGCGCTCAGGGAGGCGGCGACTGCCTTGGCGATGAGAGTCTTGCTGCAGCCGGGCGGATCAGAGCTGGAGCACCTCGCGCGGCGGGGGTGAGCCGCGCTCGCGTAGAGGTCGGGGCAGAAGGCAGCTCGACGGCGTCGCGGATGAGCTCGATCTGCTCGCCCAGTCCCCCGATGTCGCGGGTATCCGACGTCGGGCACCTCCAGGACGAGCCTCGACCCGAGCGCACCACGGGCGCGCGCAGCGCACGGCCAGGTCGGCCACGAGGGCGTCGCCGACCCGGGGACGGTGGTCGGTCAGTCGCCGAGAGGCTGAGGACCTGCCTCGTCGTGACGGGCCAGGACCAGGACGGTGCCGTCGTCGTAGGTCTCCTTGACGGTGACGACCTCGGGCGCGGCGAGGGGCAGGTGGCGGCGATGACGAGGTGCTCGCTGAGGACGACGTCGTCGCCCGGGTGCAGGAGGAGGGACACGACGGCGGGCCCCACGCCGACCTGGGTGGCGTCGCCTGGCGATGGAGACGTCGGGCGGTGCGTGTGGTGGCGTCCACGGCCAGGACCGTGGCGTGTCGCCAGGGCGAGCTGGAAGGGCCCTGACGTCCTCGCAGGGCCGCCAGCTCCGGCGTGTACGCGCAGGGCGTTGGCCAGGGTGCGTTCATGGCTGAGCATCACCGGTCTGTTCGACCAGTTCACGCAGGCGGTCGGTGGCGTCCGACGACGTCGCCGCGCCCGAGTCCCCTGCTCCACCGCTTCCTCCGCCCCTCGTCCATGCGCGTCCTCCTCGACTCCGGTCAGCCTCGGTCAGGCATCGGTCCGGGGTCCTCTCAACCCGTAGTGGCACAAGCGTACCAATCCAAGCTCATTTGCAACCCTGAATCAGACTTGCACCGTGGACGAGCCCCGCCGACGTCTGCCGACCACATCGGCCGTGTCGAGGCTTCCGGCCGCGCCGTGACAGAATCGGCCCGCATGTCTGAGACCCCCACTGAGCCCCGCTGCCCCCGTCATCGTCCAGCCGTCTGCCGCCCTCCGAGCCTCACAGCCCGCGAGTGCCGGGCTAAGGTGTCGACCGACGGCCTGGAGACCACCTGGGCGAGCGCTGGGAGTCCGAAGGGAACCTACGCTCTTCGACCGCGAGCGCCGAGCGCGCGGAGGTCTTCCATCGACACCCCCGCCGCCGACGGTCTCCGGCCCCTGCACGTGACACGTCTTCCCACACCCACACCGACACGGTGGCCCGCTTCCAGCGGATGCGCGGCAAGGCGGTGTTCTACCCCATGGGCTGGGACGACAACGGCCTGCCCACCGAGCGCCGTGTCCAGAACTCACTTCGGGTGCGCTGCGACCCTCCCCTGCCCTACGACCTGTCTTCACCCCGCCGCACACCGGCGGCGAGGGCAGTCGATCGCGCCTCGCGACCAGGTGCCGGTCTCTGCGTCGCAACTTCGTCGAGCAAAGTGAGCGACTCACGGTTGAGGACGAGGCAGTTCGAGGCCCCTGTGGCGCCGGCTCGGGCCTGAGCGTGGACTGGTCCCACACTCTACCAGACCATTGGCGAGCGGGCCCAAGGTCGCCCAGACCGCCTCCTGCACAACCTTGAGCGCGTGGAGGCTCACCAGGCGGCGGCACCCGGGCCTGTGGACGTCACCTCCAGACGGCGGTGTCCCAGGCCGAGCTCGAGTCGCGCGAGTACCCCTGGCTTCTACCACCGTCTGGCCTTCCACATCGGGACGAGGAGGCCGCCGCCAGCGCCGAGGCCGCCGGCGCCCGGTGGAGAACGGCGTCGACGTGCATCGAGACCACCCGCCCCGAGCTGCCGCCCGCCTGCGTGGCTCCTCGTGGCCCACCCCCTGACGACGAGCGTTACCAGCCCCTGTTCGGTACCAGGGTCTCTCCCCGTGTTCGGCGTCGAGGTCCGGTCCCGCCGCACCCGGCCGCGGAGAAGGACAAGGGCGCTGGATCGCTTTATGTGCCAAATCTTCGGTGACACCACGGACATCGACTGGTGGCGCGACCGCAGCTGCCGCCGCGCGCCATCCTGCGCAGTGGACGGCACGCATCGAGACCGAGACGCCTGAGTGGGATCACCTCCCGAGGCGGGCCGCGAGATGTACGGGCCATGGCCGGCAAGACCACCTTCTCCGCCCGCGAGGCCGCTCGTGGCCCGTCTCGCGCAGACCGGTGAGATGCGGTGAGCCCATCAAGACGGTGCGTCAGACGAACTTCTTCGAGAAGGGCGACAAGCCTGGAGATCGTCATCTCCGCCAGTGGTACATCCGCAACGGCGGCAAGGAGTGGACGAACCCGTCTCCGGCAGCCGACCTGCGCGACGAGCTGCTCGAGCGGCGGCGCGAGCTGGAGTTTCCACCCTCGACTTCACGCGCGTGGCCATGAGAACTGGGTGCGGGGCCTCAACAACGACTGGCTGGTCTCGCGCCAGCGCTTCTTCGGCGTCCCCTCCTGCTGTGGTACAAGGTCGTGGGCCGACGGCGAGGTCGACTACGACGCGGTCCTGACCCCGGACGAGTCCGAGCGTGCCGGTGGACCCTCCTCCGACGTCCCGGCCGGCTCACCGAGGACCAGCGCGGCAGGCCCGGCGGCTTCGTCGGCGAGCCTCGACATCATGGACACCTGGGCCACCTCGTCCCTGTCGCCCCAGCTGGTCCTCGGCTGGCTGACCGATGAGGACCCTTCGGCCGGGTCTACCTGATGGACCTGCGTCCGCAGGGCCAGGACATCATCCGCACCTGGCTGTTCACCTCGGTGGTGCGCGCGGACCTGAGTCTCGGCTCCCTGCCGTGGAGGAACGCCGGCCTGTCGGCTGGATCCTGACTCTGACCACAAGAAGATGTCCAAGCCGAAGGGCAACGTCGTGACACCCCATGGCCTGCTGGAGCAGCGGCCTGACGCCGTGCGCTACTGGGCCAGCTCGGCCCGCCTGGGCCTGGACGCGGCCTTGAGGAGACCCAGATCAAGATCGGCCGGCGCGCGGCCATCACGTCCAACGCCCAAAGTTCGCCCTGTCCATGGGGGATCCCTGTGGACGCGGACGAGCACCGTGGCCGCGGCGCCCGCCCTGCCTGGACGCCTCGGTGGTCAGCGAGCCGATCGACCGGGCGGTCCTGGCCGCGCTGGCCGACGTCATCGTCGACACCGCCACGGCGGCTTCGAGGAGTTCGCACGCCTGCCCTGAGGTCACCGAGTCCTTCTTCTGACCTTCTGCGATGACTACATCGAGCTGGCCGGGCGACCGGGCCATCGACTTCGACGGCTCACGAGCCCGCGGCCGTCCGCTCGGCGCGCGACGCTGGCGATCGCCGGTGACACCGTGCGCCTGCTGGCCCCTTCCCGCCCGCTTCTGCCACCGAGGAGGTGTGAGCTGGTACCGCAGCGGCTCTGGCACCGCCGCCTGGCCGCAGTCCGGCCTGCGGGAGGCCTCCGCCGGGGCCGATGCCGAGCTGGTCGCCCGCGCCGCGTCGCCCGGCGGCGCTGCGCGAGGTGAAGTCGAGGCCAAGACGAGCCAGAAGACGCCGATCTTCCGGTGACGCTGGCCGTCGCTGCCGACCGGCCTGGAGTACGCCGGAGGCCATCGAGGCGGTGCGTGCTGACTGACGGAGGCCAAGGTCACCGGCCCCTTCACCGTGGGAGCAGGCCGCCCAGGCGGCGGACTCGAGTCGGCCGACGGCAGCCGCATCGGTGTGTCGTGACCGCCGAGCCGTGTTGCGGCGCGGCCGCCGGCCAGGAAGAAGTGAGCCGCCAGCGGCCGGTCTTCTGACGAACGGTGGCTATCCCGTGCGGCCACCGTCGTCGTTCTAGGACCACCGCAGGCTCACGCGATCGGTTCCCGCGCCCGAGGCTCAGCAGGATCCGGCACCGATGAGGACAATGGCGATGGCGGTCAGCAGGCTGCAAGAACGTCGATCCGCTTCTGAGTCACGCAGTCGCGGGAGAAGAAGGGGTGAGCCGGAGTCGAGCTGGCAGAACGCTCTCGCAGCTACAGCGTGCTCGCTCCCTGAAGTCGTCCGAATGCGGCGTTGCCGACCGGTAGCCCCAGGCGAGCCCGATCGCCAGAGCGAAGTGCCACCGACCCACTGGTGCGTGCAGGCGAGGCAACGGGGCAGGTGGCGCGCTTCGCCGGGACAGCGCCACCGCGACGACGGCGATCGCAGCGAACGCAGCGATGTCAGCCCTGCGCGATCAGCGCGGTCCGGTCGGATGTCATCGGAGGGCTGGGCTCGGATAACGATCCGTCGCGAACCACCGTGTGCACGGGCTGCCGTCACTCGGTCAGGTGAGGTCAGTGGCGGATCGTCTCGCACTGGTCGTACCGGAACCATCTGCGTAGGTCTTGTGATCGTGGAGACTGGCTATCGAGATGAACGCTGCCGTCATCCTGGTAGGGCCCTGATGCGTCTTACTTCGCTCGTCTGCAGAGGTCACCGAAGCTGTCTTGAGCTGTCAGCGCCCATGCAGACGCGATGGTCGTCTCGGCTCCGTGGCGCGAGTGCCCCGTGGAGGCCTCCGCGCCGGTCCACCCGGCGTCCAGCACCGCCTGATGCTCGTGCACCGCTGACCCAGAGTCGGGGTCGCGTGTCCCGCACCGCCTCCTGAATCCTGGGGACCAGCCACGGGAGTACGTCAGACAGACCACGGCCACGGTCAGGAGTGACGATCGAGGCATCGACCACGGTGCAATCCTGCTCGGCGTCATCCTTTCCTTCATCGCCGCACGCTCACCGTCGAGTCTGCACGATCGTGCGACGATCCGCTGGTCTTTCGCGATCTGCCCACTCAGCTCCGGCAGCGCGCCGTGGATCCGCGGTCCCTGAGAAGCGCGGGCATGAGCTCTGACGCTCAACCGGATCCGGTTCTCCTCAGACGCGCCAGCAGCAGAGAGCCCGCTGCGGCCCCATCGCCCTCACGGTCCACGCTGAGCCGTTGAAGACTGTCCGGCGGTCACTCCGTGACCCGAGGGTGAGCACGGACAGGTCGGCGGGAATGGAGAGTCCACGGGCCTGCGCCGCGCGGCGAGCCCCACCACGGCGGCCGGGTTGGAGATGACGGCTGCACTCTCCACCAGGCCATCGGCTCTCTACGATGTCACCGCAGGCCAGCGCCAGCTCCGGCACCTGGCGCACCAGGACATCCACCCCAGATCACCCGCGGCACGAGCAGTCATGGGCCTGGTCCTGGCGCGCGTGGGCGTCGTCGTAGGTGGCTCCCGCATGAGCGCGATGACGCGCGGTGCCCGGAGCCCGCCAGGTGCTCCACGGATGCGTGCGCCATCTGGACGAAGTCGGTATCGATACCCGGGGCCCCAACGCACGACCAGAGGATCCGATGAGGACGGTGGAGATCTCATCCAGGAGCATCACGCCTGATCATCTGAGCCACGTCCACGAGGACAACACGCCCAGGGAGCCCTGACGACGCGACGCAGCTCGATCGAAACGGGCATGAGGAGGTCATGACCGATGACGACCTGATCCCGCTGTTCCAGGGCCCGGCGCACTCCGTCGACATAGTCGAGGTCGTTGGCGTCGATGGTCGAGCGTTGCCGTCGGAACAGCACCCTGCGGTGCGCAGCTCGGCGAGGCCAGTGAACGGGCGGCGATATGGCTGGTAGTCGAGCCTGACGCACAGCCCGCATGACCTGCTCCGGTGCTCGAGCGCGTCGAGCGCTGACGGACAGGACGTAGGTGACGGTCGAGGGCGACACCCCGCCGCCCTGGGCCACGCCAGCGCGGGTCGCCGCCATCGGGTCCTCCGTGCGCAGCTCCAGCCAGCAGGCTCATTGGGCGGCAGGATGACGTGCCCGCATCGCTGTCATCCGGGTGCCAGGAGGTGAGGGCAGCAGGCTACGAGTTCCTGAGAGTCACCGAGCTGCTCGGTGGTGTTGAGGGCGACGCCGGACCGTCGCTGCGCAGGCAGGGACCTGCTCGGCCGCAGCTACCCACTGAACCACGCCTGAGCCGAGGCGCCTGGCGCAGGGCGATGGGCCTCCGGTACAGGCTGAGGGTGGAGTCCTCGTCCCTCCTGGGCCTGGCAGTAGCTGCCCCACCTCGGGCTGGGGCAGCCAGGTGCGGCCGGTGGTGTAACCGTAGGAGGCGTCCCGTGTCCAGGGCAGAACTGGCAGCCGTCACGCCCCGTCACGAGGTGGTCGTGTTCCCCACAGGGGTCCTGGCGGCCTCGTCCTCCATGGTGGTGTGCTCGGGCAGTCCCCAGCCTCACCCTGGTAGAGGTAGGCGCTGCCGCAGGCCCAGCATGAACAGGGTGCGGCGCGAGCCCGCCAGGCCGAGCTCGGCGTCGGGCTGGGGTCCTCGGTCCGATCCCGGATCGGTCCATCTCGGCGATAGGCCAGGCGGGAGAGTGGCGCACGACGTCGTGGTTGGACAGCACCCAGGTGGCCGCCCCGACGGCGTACCGCTCAGGGAGACATCGATGACGTGGCAGCTGCCGTCCGCGTCCCACCTGGCGGTCAGGAAGGGGTTGAAGGCCCGACTCATCTCGTCGGCACGCACGTCAGGGCGGCATCCGCCTCGAGGGCACCCAGGCCTCGGCGACCAAGAGGATGTCCGTACCGAGCTCGTCCAGGACTGCGCGTTACCGCGGTAGATGCCGGGACCCTGGGCTGATGGAAGGCGGGCCGACATCGGGCAGTCTGTCACGGGCGGCGTCCTCGCTCTGCGGCGACGACGTTCCACCGGTCCGACCGAGATCGTCGTCTGGAAGCCCTCGGCCTTGACCAGTCCGTGGCGACGCACGCGAACTGTCGATACCGCGTTCCACCCAGCGCAGGAAGGTGCGGACGCGGACGTCCCTGTTGGACCAGTTGAAGTCGGGCTGCTCGGCCGCGAACAGGTGGAGGTAGTACCAGTCCTGGTCCCGGCTGCGGCCGGTGAGCGGCTCGACTGGCTGCCAGGCGGGTCCGCCGAAGAGCGAGCCCAGTTGTTCGGGGGCGCCGTCGGCGCTGTGGCGGAAGATGTAGCGGTCGCGCTGCGAACCGGGTCCGCGCTCCAGGGCGGCGCGGAACCACTCGTGCTGGTCGGAGGAGTGGTTGGGGACCAGGTCGATGACCACGCGGATGCCGACGTCGTGCAGGTCGGGGACGAGCGTCGAGCTCCGCCAGCGCCGTACTCGGGGAGCCAGGCGAAGTAGTCGGAGACGTCGTATCCGGCGTCGACCTGGGCGAGGGGTAGCGCGAGATCCACACGGCGTCGACGCCGAGCGGCCAGGTGGTCGATCGTGCCTCGCGGATGCCCCCGGATATCGCTGATCCCGTCACCGTTGGCGTCGGCGAAGCGAGCGCAGATCTGGTAGGATAACGGCGTCGCGCCACCAGGCATCGGTGTCGTGCGGCGGCGAGGCCCGAGAGCGTGAGCTCGGTCGAGGTCATGGGCGATCCTGGTCGGGCCGCAGCGCTGCGGCGAGGTGGAGAGAAGGAGGAAGGAGAGGAGGAGACGTCAGCAGAGATGCCCAGAGCCGGCGGAGTCGTAGTAACGTCCTTCCGCGGGCGGCGGCGCGCCGCCCGCCTGCAGAGGAGCCTGTGGCGGACGAACCTAGCAGCGATCCGGTCTGGGCGCCGGCACTACTGCTTGAGTCCACCGGCGGCCAGACCCGCCACGATGCGGCGCTGGAAGAAGAGCACCATGAGCACCAGCGGCAGCGTCAGCGATGACGCCGGCGGCCATCTGGGAGCCCGAAGGGCGTTGCACTGGGAGTCGTGAATCCTCGACAGCAGCACTGTGGCCGGCTGCATCGAGGGTTGACGATCATCGTGACGGCCACGAGGAACTCGCCCCAGGCGCTGATGAAGATGATGATGGCGGTGGTGAAGATGCCCGCGCGCAGAGGGAGGATGACCTGCGGAAGGCTCCGGGCCGGGGTGCATCCGTCAACCATGGCGGGACCGTCTCGAGCCCTGGGGCATCTGCCTGAAGAAGCCTGTCAGGTTCCACACGCCAGCGGCAGGGAGAAGGACAGGTCCGACGATCATCGCCTGTAGGTGTCCGTCCAGCCCCAGGCGGCGAAGTTTCACAGGGGCACATGATGACCACGAGCGGGAACATCGGGAGGTGGCGATGATGAGGGAGCATGAGCACGCCCTTGCCCCGGAAGTCGAGGCGCGCCAGGGCGTAGGCGGTAAGGTCGCCACGGCCAGCGCCACGAGCGTTACAACGACCGGAGACGATGATGGAGCTGATGAGGTTGTCGGCGAAGTCGTTCTCGAGGAGAAGACCGCCTTGTGTTCTCGAAGGAGGGGTATAGCCACCAGCTGTTCTCGAAGATCTCCCGCTGTCGGGGCGCAGGAGGAGACCACATCCAGCAGAAGGCGCCAGGCAGTAGATGACGATGAGGACGATACCGGCGGTGGAGAAGAGGCCCCAGTCCCTCTTTGGTCTTGCTGGGACCGGCACGGCGGTGGAGGTGCTCATGCCTGCATGGTCCTTTCAGTGTCCGTCTGGGAGTGTCAGAGGGAGTGAAGCTGAGCGCTTGAAGAAGGCGCTGGATCGCGCTTGCGCTCGTTGTGCTTGCGTCGTGCGTCATCGTTGCCGGAGGTCGGTGTTGCGACTCTTGAGGAAGGCGATGGCGAACACGAAGACAGACAGAGGAACAGGATGAGGGCGTGTAGTCGCGGCGCTGCCGAAGCGGGAGTTGGAGCTCGTCCTGGACGAGCATGGAGAGGGTCTCCACGCCGCCTTCCTGGGGTTTATGTGGATGTAGGGCAGTCGACATGCGCAGGGCGTCAGGGCGGAAGACACGGCCACGTTGAGCGCGGGCTTGGACCAGCGGAAGGGTGATGGAGGTGAAGCGCTTGGCGGTCACCGTCGATCTGCGCTTCAAGACCCGTCGGGGGTGGGCTGAGCCCAGCCAGGTGAGTGTCGATGTAGGCGCCCCAATATCGTCGGCAATGTTGATGGCCGTCTTGGCGCTTCGTCCCCTGAGGCCCATGAGCGTGCTGGCCCGAGGATGTTATGACACCGTTCTGGTTGAGTCAGCCCCACGGGATGGCGGAGACTGCGTGGGACCTTGGGACGGGATGGAGGCGCGTCGTCACGCCCATTCGTCGCCTTGTGCATGATCAGCGCCATGGCCACACCGAGGATGGTCTCCAGGACTACGGTGACCACGCCGAAGAGGGTGGTGTTGAAGGCCACAGAACCTCCTGGCGCTGGAGAAGACGTTGTAGTTCTGGTTTGGAAAGGGTGGTCGTGGAGAAGAAGCCGTTGTCCTCCGGGGGTCGCTCGAGCGACTAGAGGACTGGGCGATGATAAGAATGACGATGGTCGCACGGCACCGTTGGTGAGAGAGCAAATCAGGCCAGACGGCCTGGCCTTGGAGCCTTGACTGGTGATTGACATCGCCTGGCGCCAGCAGGGACCCGCGATCGTCTTGACCCGCCTCACCGTCCCAGCCGACATGACTGGGATCGGTCAGAGGGAAGTACCGAGGCGGTCCGCGCGGGCCGGCCCAGGAATCAGCTGTCGTCAGGCTGAAGATGTCCTGGTCACCTACCCCGCCGCTGGATCGCGGTAGATGGCGTCCTGATCTGGCAGTGACGTTCCGTGTGTAGACGGTTCGAGACGACTCTGCGTCTGAGCCTCTTGCGACCGCATGGGCAAAACTTTGAGGAGCCGGAATCTCATAAAGGGAACCGAGTGATCGGTAAAGAGAGTCTGGGTCTTGACAGGCGCTGTTCTCGATCCACCACTTAACGAACTCGTTGGCGGTGGCCTTGTCTCTTCGATCCCCAGTACGGCGTGAGTTGTGCCTGTGGTCGCGATA
>BNJU01000353.1_pt1 | contig 17732 bp, 30 predicted proteins | sample 8539281 | NCBI WGS metagenome assembly BNJU01 (sample SAMD00202456, study PRJDB9452) | human saliva metagenome | isolation source: human saliva | place: Japan
AAATTGGAAGAAGAATTGTAGAAGAAGAACAGAACGGGAAAAGAAAGAGCAGAATACGGGAAAGAAATATTACAAAAATTTATCTAAAAGAACTTACAGAAGAATTTGGAAAAAGGATATAGCTATAGAACATTAGAGAAATAAGACAATTCTATCTTATGTTTTCAGATTTTTGAGAAAATGGCGAACAGTGTCCGCCAAATTGACATGGTCTCATTTTCAAAAAGTTTTAAGAGTTTCTGATGAGAAAGTCTAGAATATTTTATTTAACAGAAGCAGCAGAAAATATGTGGTCTGTAAGAACTTTGGATAGGAATATATCTACACTCTACTATGATCGTATTGTTGCAAGTATTGATAAAAAAAAATGTCGAAAATGAAATGAAAGATAAGACAAAAAAACTACAAGCAGAAGAATTTATAAAAAAATCCAGTAGTTTTTGGAGTTTCTAGATTTACCAACAAATATGTCTTATACAGAAAATGAATTAGAAAAAAAGGCACTAACAGATGATATTCAAAAAGTTTATGATGGAACTTGGAAAAAGGTTTTGCATTTGTGGAAAGGCAACAGCATATTCGTACAGAAAAATTCAGATTTTTTTATATTGATTTGGTATTTTATAACTATATTTTGAAATGTTTTGTTATAGTAGAGTTAAAAACAGAAAAAAATTAACACATCAGGATATTGGACAACTTGATATGTATGTAAGAATGTATGATGACTTAAAAAAACAGGAAAATGATAATCCAACAATAGGACTTCTTCTTTGTACGGAAACAGACAGAACTATTATAAAAGTATTCGGTTTTGAATGATAATAAAAAAACCTTTTTGCAAGTAAATATGTAAATTATCTGCCTAGTGAAGAGGAATTAATAAATGAAATAGAAAGGCAGAAGACATTGTTTGAAAGTAAAAAAAGAATAATGAAGTGGAATATTAATTAGAAAAATTGATTACGGAGAGAAGGAAATTTAAAAATGAAAACAATAATTTTTTCACACCCATGGAATGGAAGTTTCAATAAAGCAATTTTAGATAAAGTAGTGGAAAAAGTTGGAAGAAACAAAAGAAAAATATACGATTATAGATTTGAATAAAGATGGATTCAATCCTGTGATGACTGAAAAAAAGATTTGGAAATTGTATTCGCAAGGAAAAAGTGCTGATCCTTTAGTTTTGAAATATCAGGAAATTTTGAAAAATACAGATGAATTAATATTGATTTTTCCGATTTGGTGGATGTCGTTACCTGCGATATTAAAAGGATTTTTGGATAAAGTTATGTTGAGAGGATTTGCTTATGAAAGTGGGAAATATGGAATAAAAGGACTTTTACCAATAAAATCGGCTAAAATGATTACAACGGCTGAAGCACCAAAGTTTTTATTAAATATAATGGGATTTGGAATGACGATGAGAAGGGCAAATCTTGGTGGAGTCGGAATAAAAAACACAAAATGGATTCATTATAGTTTAAGAGCAAAAGGAAAAGATGAAGACAGGAAGAAATTTCTTGAAAAAGTTGGGGAATTTGTGAGTGAATAGAAATTGGATCAGCATTTATTTTATTTAGAAGGAGAAAAAATGAAGGCAAAAAGTTGGATTATTAAATTTCTATTGATTTTTGCGGGACTAATTGTGATATTTTTTTAATTTATGCTCATTATGAGTATAGGCATATTAAAATTAGGACAATTGAGATAAAGTCAAAAGATATTCCAAAAGAATTTGATGGAAAAAGAGTGCTGTTTGTGGCGGATTTTCAGTATGATACGATGACACGGTTTAATAGAAAACAGCAGAAAAAGGCAATTGAACTGATTAATGCACAAAAAAAGGATATGATTCTTTTAGGTGGAGATTATGCGACTTGGGAGAAAAATATTCCTAAGTTTTATGAAGATGCTAAAAATATTAAAATTCCTGAACTTGGAGTATATGCGATTTATGGAAATCATGAGTATCCAGGTGAAAAGGAAACTGCTGAAAATATGAAAAAACTTGGATTTAATCTGCTTACAGATGAAAATAGAAAAGTAACGATAAATAATGAGAAAATATACATCGCTGGAGTGACTGACTTGTGGCATGGAAAACCTAATGCGAAAAAAGCTCTTGAAGGTACGAAAAAAGAAGACTTTGTGTTATTTTTAACTCATAATCCTGAATATTTTGAGCAAATGTTGGAAACTGAAAAGGAAAAAACTGATATGATTTTAGCAGGACACACCCACGCTGGACAGATTACTTTTTTTGGAAAAATTATTGTGTCGGCAGTGAAGGATAAGAAAAAATATGGCTATGGAATGAAAGAGTATGGCGGACATAAAATTTATATTACTTCTGGAGTTGGTGGTGCTTTTCTTGAGATGTTTATTCGATTTTTTGCACAGCCTGAAATTGTGATTTTTGAGTTGAAGAGAATTAATTAAAATTTGGAAGTGGTGTGATATGGAAGATAAAGAATTAAAGAAGTTAGCAAAAGATATTTTTGAAAAAATTAAAAAAAAGTATTATGAAATAGCAAAAGAAATGATTGTTGCAGATGCTTCGGTCAATGCTTCAAAAGAAATAAAAATAACGGATAGCAAAATTGAAGGGATTCCGTATATTCCAAAAGAGAAAAAAATTCCAAAAAATTCAGAAGGGAAACAGTTTATGTTTCTTGCACAGATAAATTGTGCTGACTTAAAAGGTCTAGAAGATTTTCCAAAAGAAGGAATTTTACAATTTTGGGTTTTGGGAGATGACTTGATGGGATTGGATTTTGATAACAGTACAAATCGGAATGGTTTTGATGTGATTTATTATGAAAAAAATTGGAGATTGCTATTCAGAAGATGAATTTAAGAAAATGTATAATCCTTACAGATATGACCCGGCATGGGACTTTTTGATAGCACATCATCCTTGCAAAATGGAATTTTCTTTAGGAAAACAAAAAGAGAATTTAGATTATGACTTTTTTAGATAGTTTTATTTGAAAGAAAGTATGGGAAGAAGAAAAATTTTTAAATTTGATGAAAAAGATAAAATTATCTGAAGAAGTGGAAGAAATTTATGGATATGAATTTTATGAAGAAAATATTGGCACAAAATGCAATGGATTTCCATTTTTTTCACAATCTGAACCAAGAAAAGGCGATGAAATGAATAGAATACGATACTTTGTTATTTCAAATTAATAGTGGAAAAGAAATAATGATTGGAGATTGTGGAGTGATGAATTTCTTTATTAATCGTGAAAAGTTGAAAAAAATAAAGATTTTTTTCAGATGTTTTTTTATAATTGGGATTGTTATTGATTGTTTTACGAAAGGTCTGAAAAGTCAATGAAGTTTAAATTTTTTTAAATTGTATATTTTTGATATGTTTTATATTTGGCGGTGTACTGTATTCGGATGAAAAAAAGACAAGTTGAAGAAAAAGAAGTTGAAATTATTGATGGAAAGTCCTATGTAAAAAGGAGAAAATAAGCCGTTTTTCAGGGAATATAATAGTTCGATATGATAGTGGAGAAATTTCAAGTGTATATGCTCTTAAGGAAGGGTTGAGGCAGGGAATAACAAATTATTATTATAAAAATGGAAAATTAAAAAGCCGAACTTATTTATGTTAATGATAAACTAAACGGAAATATGAAAGAGTTTTTATGAAAACGGAAATATTCAATCAGAAACAGAATATAAAGATGATGTTTTATACGGAAAAAAAGAATAGAACGGTATGAAAATGGGAACTTGAAAACAACATCTGAATGGAATCGATTTTTTTGGATGGAGAAAAAAATAGAATATCATAAAAAAATGGTAAAATTAAGAAAAAAAGAAATTTATAAAAATGGGGAGGTGCAGAAAGATGGGTTAAGTAAATTTTTGGAATATCTTGGTAATATTAGCATTTGGAATACCATTTTTTGCTTTTTACCGTTTTCTTTCTTCAAAATATATAAACAGTTTCCAAAGGTAAAAATTACTAGATGAATATCAGAAAGAAAAAAAATGTTAGAAATTTTTGGTAAAATATAATTTACAAATACCATCTTTACATTCAAGTTATTCTATTAATGGAACTGGAACAACTTATGTAAAAAAATTAGAAATTTTTAAAAATTAGAGAAGAAAAAAATTTTTCAATTTCAGCAAAAAGTGTATTCAGTATTTTTGGATGCCAATGCCGTATATTATTGGATATATAGTTTGCCATGATAAAGATAAAATAATTTCTTCTTTTTTTCAAAAGAAAAGCTTTTCAGAAAAATAAAAGATGAAATGCAGGAAAAAAATTTTGTGAGGAAAATAAAGATTATACCTGATAGAAAGTTGGGAAAATGGATATAAAAACTATAAATTTTGAGTATTTTTTTAGATTTATCAGTAAGAATGACACATCACTCAAATGCGATTGAAGGAAATACATTGACACTAAATGAAACTGCTACGATTATTTTAGATAGTACGCTACCTGGAGGTAAGAGTATTCGTGAGGTTTTTGAAGTTTTGAATCACAAAAAGGCAATTGACTATATGTTGACTGAACTTGCGAATGACCAAAAATTAGATATTTATGTGATTAAAAATATAAATAAGGAAATTTTAGACAGGTTGAATGATAATGCTGGAAATTTTAAAAATAGCAGTAATGCAATAATTGGTGCAGATTTTGAAACTTCTACACCAAGTCAAGCACCTGTCCTTACAAAAAATTGGATTGAAAACTTGAATTATCGGTTGGAATTGTGTAAAACTGATGATGAAAAGTTGTCAGAAATATTAAATTCTCATATAGAATTTGAGAGAATTCATCCTTTTAGCGATGGAAATGGACGAACAGGAAGGCTGATTATGCTGTATTTGTGTTTTCAGGAAAATATAAGTCCGTTTGTGATTGAAAAAAATGATAGAGCATTGTATATGAACTATTTAAGGGAACAAAATGCAGATATTATTTTAGATAAAGTGAAGGAATTGCAAGAATTTGAAAAGAAACGAATGGAACAATTTTAAATAGGTTAATAAATAAAAAAATATAAATAAAAAATTTGGAGAGAAAATCGGAGGAGAAAAAATGTCAGAAATTAAAAATGAAGCGAAAAAACCAAAAACTTTGTTTGATAAAGTTTGGGAAAAACATGTGATTACGGGAGAACCTGGAGAAGCACAACTTTTGTATATTGATTTGCACTTGATTCATGAAGTTACTTCGCCACAAGCGTTTTCAGGATTGAGAATTGCAGGGAGAAAGGTTAGAAGACCTGACTTGACATTTGGAACAATGGATCACAATACGCCAACAATTATGGCTGACAGAATGAATATTAAAGATAAAGTTTCAAAGGCACAGTTGGATGCGTTGTCGGCAAACTGTAAAGAATTTGGAATTGAATTGGTTGATATGTTTAATGAAAATAATGGAATTGTGCATATGGTTGGACCTGAACAAGGGTTGACACAGCCTGGAAAAAAACTGTAGTTTGTGGAGATAGCCATACTGCGACTCATGGAGCTTTTTGGAGCTTTTGGCATTTGGAATTGGAACAAGTGAAGTGGAACATGTTTTTAGCGACACAGACAATTTGGCAAAAGAAACCAAAAACAATGGGAATTGAAAATAACTGGTGAATTGCAAAAAGGTGTTTATGCGAAGGATATAATTTTACATATTATTAAAACTTACGGAATTGGGCTAGGAAATGGATATGCATTTGAATTTTTTGGAGATACAATTAGAAATATGTCAATGGAAGGAAGAATGACAATTTGTAACATGGCAATTGAAGGAGGAGGAAAATCAGGAATTATCGCACCTGACGAAACTACTTTTGAATATGTAAAGAGGAAGAAGATTTGCACCAAAAGGCGAAGAATTTGATAAAAAAGTGGCTGAATGGAAAGAATTGTACACAGATTCTGTAGATGCATTTGACAAATACATAAAAAGTTGATGTTTCAAACCTTGAACCACAAGTAACTTGGGGAACAAACCCTGAAATGGGAATTGGAATAAGTGAAAGATTCCCTGAAATTAAAGATGTAAACTATGAAAGAGCATACAACTACATGGGACTTACACCAGGAGGATCACCTTACGACATTCCATTAAAACATGTATTTATCGGATCTTGCACAAATGGAAGATTAGCAGACTTAGAAATTGCAGCAAAAATTGTAAAAGGGAAAAAAGTTGCTCCAAACATTACAGCAGTAGTCGTTCCAGGATCACAACTTGTTAAAAAAGCAGCTGAAGAAAACGGAATCGCACAAATATTCAAAGACGCAGGATTTGAGTGGAGAGAAGCAGGATGCTCAACTTGTTTAGGAATGAACCCAGACTTAATCCCAAGCGGAGAACACTGTGCATCAACTTCAAACAGAAACTTTGAAGGAAGACAAGGAAAAGGAGCAAGAACTCACTTAGTAAGTCCAGCAATGGCAGCAGCAGCGGCAATTTATGGAAAATTTGTGGATGTTAGAGAATTGGATGAAGTGAAATAAAAAAATTTTTTGAACTTTTAAAATAAAAATGCAAGATAAGGAGAATAAAATATGAAACCATTTACAAAATATGAAGGAACAATCGTTCCAATAATGAATAACAACATAGATACAGATCAATTAATTCCAAAACAATATTTGAAAAAGTGTTGAAAAAAACAGGATTTGGAAAAACATGTTTTTCGATGAATGGAGATACAACGAAGACGGATCTGACAATATGGATTTTAATTTGAATAAGCCAGAATACAAAAATGGAACAATTTTGATTACTGGAGAAAATTTTGGTTGTGGATCGAGTAGAGAACACGCTGCTTGGGCATTGCAAGATTATGGAATTCATGTAATCGTGGCTGGAGGATATTCAGGAATTTTTTACATGAACTGGTTAAATAACGGACATTTGCCAATAACATTGCCAGAAGCAGATAGAATCGAATTATCAAAATTGCCTGGAGATGCGAAAGTTACAGTTGATTTGGAAAACAACAAATTGATTGCAAATGGAAAAGAATATGTTTTTGAGTTGGAAGAAAGCTGGAAACAAAGATTATTAAAAGGGCTTGATTCAATTGGATTGACTTTGCAGCATGAAAGATGAGATTAGAAAATATGAGGAAAGTCATAAGTAGTTAAAAAAGGAGTAAAAATGAAAAATTGGGAAGTCATAGATGGAGAGCATACTCGTAAAGTGATGTGGATAAATCATGAAATAGAAATGAAATTGTATTATAATGGTGAAGATGACATTGATGAAGAGGAAATTGATGAAATAAAAAGTCGAAGAAATGGTTGAAAAAAATTTTAGAAAAAGAAAAGAATATTGGGATACAAAGTGTAAAAGATTTGTTTGCTGATGAATTTGTTGACTGGTTTAATGAGGAAAAATGGGTAAAAGCCTGAATATGCAGAAATTTACTATGAAACAAAGAGTATTGATGAAAGTGGAGAAAAAAATTACTTAAAATCATTGGAAAAAGAAGATACAGAAAGAAAATTATGAAGAATAATTTTTTTAACGAAAAGAAGCATTTAAAAAGTTGCTTGATAATGAAGATATGGTAATTACACTTGATTATAGCGATGAGGAAGAAAGTTCTAATTTTACAATCAGTATGTATGAAAGAGTATTTTTTTGTAGATAAAGAATTTTGTGCTTGTTTTTAATTTTGATGGAGAAATAGAAGAATTTTTTATGAATTAAAGAATAAAATGTGTTTGGGGAACTGTAAAAATAATAGAAAAAAATTTGAAAAAGAAAATGTAATTTTTGTAAAATTTGTTGAATTCAATATTTTTGAGTTTTTCAGGCACATTTTTGAAGGAACGAAATTTTATGTAGTAAAAAGGAATTGAATAGAGAGAACGAAAAAGAAAAAAACTTTCTGAATAAAGCGAGGATTAGAATATGATAAAAAGAAGTTTTGATACCGAATATTGTTACTGCTGGAAATATATTTATGGGTTATTTGAGTATTTTTAGAATCAATTAAGGAAATTTTGTTACAAGTATTTGGTTTATAATTTTAGCAATGTTTTTGATAGTATTGATGGTCAGGTTGCTAGAAAATTTAATGCTTTTAGTGAATTTGGAAAAGGAATTTGATTCTTTTTGTGATGCATTTTCTTTTGGTTTTGGCACCAGCATTGCTGATATATTTTCTTTTGGAAAAAGAAATGAATGGAAGCTATATTCGTGGTTCTTATCTCATTCGTTTATGCTATTTGTGGAGTTATTAGATTAGCAAGATTCGATATTGATACAATTTCTTCTAGCGAAAAGTCTGATTTTGTTGGTATGCCAATACCAAATGCAGCAGGAATGATTTGTTCGTATATTTTTAGTGTGTAATGCGATTGAAAAATTTAGGAATTGATTTTTTTAATCTAAAATTTTTCGTTGCAATCATTGTAATTGCATCAATTTTAATGGTAAGTACAATTCCATTTAAGGTACCGACAAAAAAATATTCAATTATCTTCCAAAAAGAACGAAAATGGCTCATTGCTCTAATTTTTAGTAATAATTTTAGCGTTAAAATATTTTCTTTTTATTTTCAGTTTTTGGATATGTAATTGTTACGCTCATTAATTTTTTTAGAAGAAATAATGATAAATATTGATTTTTACGCTATTTAGTAATACAATTACATTGTATAACAAAAAGTATTACAAAGGAGTGGTAAAAATGGCTACAGTAACAGCTAGAGTTGATGAAAAATGTGAAAAAAAGAAGCGGAAATTTTGTTTAAGAAAATGGGGCTTAATATGAGTACTGCTATGAATTTATTTTTTTGAAGAAGTGTATTTTTGGAGCAAGGGATTCCGTTTGAGTTGAAAGTGTCGAATAGAGAAACTTTAAAGGTAATGCAGGAAACTGATGATATTTTTGAGTGGTAAAATTGAAAGAAAAGGGTATAATAGTGCTGAAGAATTATTTGAGGATTTAGGGTTTAAAGAAATTAAAGACTAGAATTTAAAAGGAAAAAAATATGTACAAAAAAATTTATTTTTAGTATTGATTATTTATATGAGCTCATATATTTTTAATTATATATATACAAATAAAATATTACATTTTTTTGGATTGGTACTATTTAATAACTATTTTATTTATATTTTTATGGAATTATGTAGTAGATAAAAATCTAAAAAGAATATATTAATACTATATGGGATTTCAACTTTTCTTATTTTTTTCTTATTAAAAATTTTTAAATAATGTACAAGTATTTATGTCAGATATAAATGATTTTTATAAAAAGAATAAATAATTGGAATACATATTTAATTTTTTGGAACTATAGGAATCTATTTTTTTGATTCTAATTGTAATTAAAATATTTAAAAACTGAAAAGTATTGAAAAGACTGATGAAAAACTTTATAAAAAAACAGAGAAAAAGATAAAGAATTTATTTTTAGATTTTTTTAACGAATAATGATAATAAAAAGTATTTACACATTGGGAATTGATTCGGAATATGGAACAGGAAAAAAACTTTTATTTTAGAAAAACTATTGAAGAATTAGATTATAAAAAAATTTGAAGTAATAAAAAAATTAGGTGTATGTTACTTGAAAAAGAAGAAATTTATTCATATATTTTTGAAAAAAATTAGGAAAATATTGAGTAAAAATTCTATATTTACAGTTAGTTTTGAAAAATTAAGTAGCACTTTTTAAAAACTATAGATAACAAATTTTTTGGAGGCGTAAGTGAATTATTATCGCAAAATATTGTAATTGATGAAATAGATTATTTTAAAGAAGTTATAGAAAAAAACTTGATAAAACAATAATTTTAGTCTTTGATGATATTGATAGAGTAAATGATACAGAAAAAAGTTGAAAGGATATTATCATTTATAAGTGATTTTTTTCAATTAAAAAAATATAAAAATATTGGTATTATTTAATTCTCAAAATTTAAAAAAATATAGATGAAAAATATAACAGAAACTATTTAGAAAAATACATTCCTGTAACTAGAAAAATAACAAATGTACCATTTATAGAATTATTAAAAAGAGATAACATCAAATAATTTGGATGAAGAAGATTTTAAATTTTTTATATAATTGATAGAGGGTATGCTTTGTATCCAGATCCAGAAAGCAATCATAAAATTTGATGAGATGTTCAAATTTAAAAGAGAATTAGAAAGATTTTTTAAAAAGAATTTTTAATTAATTCATATGGTTTTTTTCTCCGAGAATGATAAAAAAATTTTATAGAAGAAGTGTCTAATTTTTAAAGTTAAATTCTGAATGGGAAATTGAAAAGAGGTTACTTATTGCATATATTTTTTTGAAAAAAATTTATATTATGATGAATTTTATGAAAAAAATAGAAAATACTTCAAAAAAAGTTTTGTAGAAACGTTTCCAATAAAATTAAATTTTGAAAGCGAGAATATAGATTTAACATTAGAAGATCTGGATTTGTTAGAAAATATCATTAAGAATAGAAAGGCTATTTTTATCTGATAAAAGTAAATTATATGGTAGTTGTTATATAAATGGAAAAAAATATATTTTTTAAAAAAATTTGTTTGGAAAAATCATATAGATTATTATTTAAATAAAATAGGAAAAAAAGGTTGATAATCTTTCTGTTGAAGAAAAAAATTAGATATAATAAACCAGTTTTTTAAAAAGATAATGAAGATTATTCTATTGAAACAAAAAAATTTATTAATATATACATTATTCAATTATCCTTTGTACTCAGATAATAAAGATTATAAAGTTAAAGAAAGAATTGATAAAATTGAAAAAGCGATAAAAATTGACATATTTAGGAAATAAAGAATATTTATCTGCTAAGGAAAAAAATTTTATCGAAAAATTCAAGGAAAGTTTAAAGAAAGAACACATTGAAGAAATAAGAAATGATTTTTGATAAAATATTTAATGAGTTTTATCATGATAGTAATGGAAATACGCTTTTTATTTAGGAATCCCTCCAGGTATTAGTGCAATGGAAGCAGTTATTATTTTAGGAACAGTAGAAGAACAGGAAAAGTTTCTAGAGTTAATTTTGTACAATGATAAAGATAAAATATCAAATGTTTACATAGAAGCCTTTTTAAAAAGTGATATAAAGAAATCAGAATTATCTGATAAAAATTATTGAATATTTTTTGAAGGATAAAATAAAAAAATAAGTAAAGATACTTTATATAAAATAATAGAAAAATATGGAAAGATTTTTATTTCATTTTCATATTTATAATAATAAAAATCCTTTAAAAAAATTCTATAAAGAATATCTAGAAAATTTAAAAATAGAGTTAGAAATATCCAAAGATAATAATTCTGAGATTTTCAAAGAATTAAATTTTTATTGAAAAAGTTTATAATAAATATTTTGATTTTATTGACAAATTATTGGAAATGTTAAATGATAATAAATTAAATATTGTAAATAGAGGAATAGAAACAAATATATCGACTAAAAATAATAGATCCAATAGAAAAATAAAAAAATGAAGATGATGAAAAATTGAAAAATGAAAAATTAGAAGAACTTTTTAATATGGGAATAATCAATTTACAAAGTATAAGAGAAGCATATAAAGAAGTTAATGAAAAAGATTAATAAAAATTAAAAAGTAATAAAATTTTAAATATAAAAAGAAAGGAAGTAAAAAATGAACTACAAAAATTGCATTATTAAAAGGGGACGGAATTGGTCCAGAAATCGTTGATGAAGCGGTAAAAGTTTTGGATAAAATTGGAGAAAAATTTGGACATAAATTTGAGTATACGCAAGGGTATTTGGGAGGAGAATCTATTGATAAATATGGGATTCCTTATTCTGAAGAAACTGCGAAAAATTTGTAAAAGAAAGTGATTCGATTTTGTTGGGATCTGTTGGAGGGCCTAAATGGGATAATGTTGATCCTGATAAAAGACCTGAAAAAGGACTTCTTGCGATAAGAAAAGACTTTGGGAGTTTACACAAATTTAAGACCAGCGGTTTTGTTTAAGCAATTGAAAAGTGCTAGTCCATTGAAGGATGAAATAATTGGAGAAGGGCTAGATGTAATGATAGTTAGAGAGCTTACAGGAGGAATTTATTTTCGGACCTAGAGAATATTCTGATGAAAAAGCTGTCGATACATTGCCATATACAAAAGGGAGAAATTGAAAGAATTGCAAAAAAAGCATTTGAAATTGCAAAATTAAGAGGGAAAAATTACAAGTGTGGATAAACATAATGTTTTAGATACTTCAAAATTGTGGAGAAAAACAGTAAATGAACTTGCAAAAGATTATCCAGAAGTGGAAGTTTCACACATGTATGTGGATAACGCTGCAATGCAATTAATTGCAAATCCAAGACAATTTGATGTAATTTTGACAGACAATATGTTTGGAGATATTTTATCAGATGAAGCTTCAATGCTTACAGGTTCTTTAGGAATGTTGCCATCAGCAAGTTTAGGAGACGGAAAAGTTGGACTTTATGAGCCAAGCCACGGTTCAGCACCAGATATTGCAGGACAAAAACATCGCAAACCCAATCGCAACAATTTTATCAGCAGCAATGATGTTAAGATACGCATTTAACTTGACAAAAGAAGCAGATGCAGTTGAAAAAGCAATCGAAGAAGTATTGGAAGATGGATTCAGAACAGTAGATATTTATACTGATGGAATGAAAAAAAGTTGGAACGGCTGAAATGGGAACTGAAATTGCTAATAGAATATAATTTACTTTTTGAATTTTTAGAATTATACTCAAATTTATTTTTAAATTAAACAGTTAAAAATTATATGAATTTAGGAATTGACTAAAAATAGTCATAGTTTTTTTGAGTTCAGTTTTAAAAGCAGTTTTACTATAGAATTGTTGATAATGATATAAATTTTTGAAGTTTAATATTAGTAAAGTAAAACAAAGAGTCTTGATTTTTTTGTGTAATTAAAAAGATTTCGATTACTAAATAAGAGTTATTAAGGAAAAAGTAAAAAAAGGAGGGGTTAGCATGAAAAAAAGTATGCTAATCGGAATTTCAGATTTTTAAAAAAATCATCAAAGAAAAATTATTATTATTTTGATAAAACAAATTTAATTGAAAAAAATTTTAACAGATAATTCAGAAGTCAAATTATTCACTCGTCCAAGAAGATTTGGGTAAAACATTAAATATGTCAATGTTAAAATATTTTTTTGATATTAAAGAAAAAAAGATGAAAAATCGAGAATTATTCAAAAATTTGAAAATTTCTAAAAGTAAATTTTTTTGAAAAAGCAAGGATCAGCTCCTGTTATCTCGATTTCTTTTTAGGAATTATTCTGAAAAGAATTGGGAAAATGGGTTTAAAACGATAAAAAAACAACGATTGCTGATATTTATGCTGAATTTAAATTTTTTTAATGGATAAGTTAGATAAAAGAGAGTTAAAGAAATTTGAGAATATTTGGTTGGAAACAGATGAAGGAGATTGGAAAAATTCTTACTAATGTTGACTAAGTATTTGTATGAATATTACGGACAGAAGGTAATAGTTTTAATAGATGAATACGATCATCCAATAATTGATTCTTATGTTAAAGGTTATTATGATGATGCAATAGATTTTTTTAAAAGTTTTTTTATGGTACGGTTTTGAAGGATAATAATTACTTGGAAATGGGAATCATGACAGGAATTTTTACGTGTTGCAAAAGAAAATATTTTTTTCAGGATTGAATAATTTAGAAGTTCATACGATTTTTAGATAATGAATTTACAGAATATTTTGGAATTACAGAAGAGGAAGTTAATCAAGCTGTAAAAGATTTTTGATTTGGAATATGAGTTAGAAGATGTTCAAAAATGGTACAATGGATATTTATTTGGCGATAGAAAAGTCTATAATCCATGGTCTATCGTAAATTTCTTAAAAGCGAAAAAAATTAAAAGCCATATTGGGTAAATACTAGTGGGAATGAACTTATAAAAATTATATTTGAGAAAAATTGAAAAAAATGAAATTTTTTTGATGATTTTTTTCACAACTTTTTAAATAAAAAAGAGTATTTCCAAAAGAATAAATGATAATATGATTTTTTGAAAAATTTAGAAGCAAATTTTTAGTAAAAAAATATGGAATTTATTTTTTTCATAGCGGATATTTAACTTTAGCTGAAGAGTACGACGAAAATAGAAATGATGTAAGTTTAAAAAAATTCCAAACGAAGAAATTTTGAGAATGTTTTTCTGAAATGTTTATTGATTTGTATTTTTGAAAATTATGATATATTTTTAGAAGTGACAGAAGCATTAAAAAAAGGAGACGCTGAAAAAAATTTAAAAGAGAATTAAATAAGATTTTTATTGGAAAAATGTTGGAATATTTGATGTAGGCGGAATTTATAAGGAACAATTTTTATCACGGATTTATGTTGGGATTAGTTATAATGCTAAAAAAATGAATATGAAATTTCTTCCAATAATTTTGCTGGAAAAAGGTAGATATGATTTGCTTTTTGAAGCCAAAAAAATATTGAAAAAAAGAAAAAGAAGGAATTATTTTTAGAATTGAAAAATTGTAAATTCTTTCTCAAAAAAATTGAGTGAAAATGAAATTCAAAAAGAGTTAGAAAAAGAATGTGATATTGCATTAAAAACAAATTGAGGAAAAAGAAATATTCTTCAGTACTAAAAAAATGCTGGAATTGATAATATTTTTGAAAAATTGGATTGGCATTTTTTGGGAAAAGAAGTAGAAGTTAAATTTGAAAAGGAAAAAAATAATTTTTATAAATAATAGACAAAAAAAGAAAGGATGGTTTTTTTATGGAAGAAATTTTTACATTACGAAAACATAACTTTCAGACGAGAAGGAAGAGAAATTTTTAAAAAGGTGTCGACTGGCACATAAATAAAAGGAGAAAAACTGGGCTTTGTTAGGATTAAATGGTTCTGGGAAAATCTACCCTTTTGGGAATGATTCCAGCCTACACTTTTCCAACTTCAGGAGAAGTGCGAGTTTTTTTGGGCATAAATTTGGAAATTATGCTTGGACAAAAATTCGAGATAGAGTTGGTTTTGTGAGTTCTACTTTGAATAATTTTTTTGAGTACATTTAAATTCACAAAAATTGAAAAGATATTGTAATTTCTGGGAAATTTAATTCGATTGGAATTTATCAGAAGTGACGGATGAAGATAGGAAAAAAAGCTGAAAAAAATAATTGAAGATTTTTGGGATAACTTACATTAAAGATAAATATTTTGCAACATTGTCACAAGGTGAGCAAAGACGGACATTACTTGCACGGGCATTTATGAATGAGCCAGATTTATTGATTTTAGACGAACCTTGTTCAGGATTGGATGTAAAATCTCGAGAATATTTATTGTCTGTTTTGGAAAAAAATTCTAAAAATGAAAATGCGATTCCATTTATTTATGTGACACATCAAATCGAGGAAGTGATTCCAGCGATAACTCATGTAATGCTTTTAAAAGATGGAAAAGTTTTTGCAAAAGGTAGAAAAAAAGATATTTTGACAGATGAAATTTTATCAGAAATGTTTGAGATGCCAGTAAAAGTTGTCTGGGAAAACGATAGACCTTGGTTGATTGTGAAGTAAATTCAATAATCACTTAGAAGGAGTTGATTTATTTAGATGGATAAAAGCAGAAAATTTATGGCAGTAATTTTAGCATTACTTGCAGCTATTTTTTATGCAATCAATACACCATTTTCTAAAATACTTTTGAATAAGATTTCTCCCACATTTATGGCATCTTTTCTATATCTAGGAGCAGGAATTGGTGTAGGTATTATGTACTTATTTCATAGAAAAGATGAGGAAAAGCATGAAAAATTAACTAAGTCAGATCTTCCGTATACTATTGGAATGATTGTTCTTGATATTGCGGCACCTATATTCCTGATGATTGGTATAAATATCGGTTCAGCTTCAAATGCTTCATTGCTTGGTAATTTTGAAATTGTAGCAACAACCCTTATTGCTCTTTTAGTATTTAAGGAAAAAGTAACATCAAAGTTATGGATTGCTATTGGTTTTATTACAATATCAAGTATAGTTCTTTCATTTGAAGGAGCTGAAAGTTTCAAATTTTCTTTAGGTTCATTATTTGTAATATTAGCAACTTGTTGTTGGGGACTTGAAAATAATTGTACTAGAAAACTTTCAGATAAAAGTACTTATGAGATTGTTACTTTAAAAGGATTTTTCTGGTGGTGGTTCATTTATAGTTGCTCTTATTTTTAGGAGAAAAGTATTCCTCAAATTAGATATATAGCAATTGCTTTGTTACTTGGATTTGTAGCATATGGACTCAGTATTTTTATGTATATCAGAGCACAAAGAGATTTAGGTGCTGCAAAAACTAGTGCATATTATGCTGTAGCTCCGTTTGTAGGTACTTTCTTAGCATTTATAGTAAATGGAGAAAAAAACTTACTTTGGTGTACTTTTGTTGGACTTATTTTTTTATGTTAATTGGAAGTGCATTTGTTGTGTATGATACAATGGTTAAAATATCACAGTCATAGCCATTCACACATAATAGTTCATACACATGATGGGACAACACATACACATGTTATTACTCATGAGCATGGTCACAGTCATTTTATAACAGAAGAAAGACACGAGCATAATCATGACGACTACATGAATAGTGAAGAACATAAATTGTTACATAAAAAGATAAAAAAATTAAAAAAATATAAAATATATTAATACCTAAAAAAATATTTTGCAAATATTTTTTTAAAAAAAGTGTATAATATATACATACAAAAATTTAGGAGGATTATAAAAAAATGGCAGGAAATATTTTTAGGAACAACAGTTTACTACGATGCTGATTGCGATTTAAGTAAATTGGAAGGTAAAAAAATTACAGTTTTAGGGTATGGATCTCAAGGACATGCTCATGCATTAAATTTAAAAAGAAGGTGGATTTGATGTAACTGTTGGACTTAGAAAAGGTTCTAAATCTTGGTCAGCAGCAGAAGAAGCTGGATTTACAGTAAAAAGAAACTGCAGATGCTGTAAAAAGGTGCTGACATCGTTATGATCTTAATTCCAGATGAATTACAAGCAGAAACTTTATGCAAAAGATATTGCACCAAACTTAAAAGAAGGAGCATACATTGCATTTGGACACGGATTTAACATTCATTTCAAAAAAATTGTTCCAAGAGAAGATATAAGTGTATTTATGGTTGCACCAAAAGGACCTGGACACTTGGTAAGAAGAACTTTCCAAGAAGGAAGTGGAGTACCTTGTTTAGTAGCAGTAGAAAAAGATGCAGCAGGAGATGCTATGGAAGTAGCTAAAAGCTTGGGCATCAGCAATTGGTGGAGGAAGATCAGGAATTCTTGAAACTACATTCAAACAAGAAACTGAAACTGACTTATTCGGAGAACAAGTAGTATTATGTGGTGGAGTTGTAGAACTTATGAAAGTTGGATTTGAAGTATTGACAGAAGCTGGATACGACCCAGTAAATGCTTACTTTGAATGTATTCATGAAATGAAATTGATCGTTGACTTAATCTACGAAGGTGGACTTGCAACAATGAGAAATTCTATTTCAAATACAGCTGAATATGGAGATTACATCACAGGACCAAAAAAATTATTACACCTGCAACTAAAGAAGCTATGAGAGGTGTTTTTAAAAAGACATCCAAAGTGGTAAAATTTGCTGATGATTTCTTAGCAGATTACAAAAGCAGGACAACCATT
>BNJU01002602.1_pt1 | contig 17706 bp, 25 predicted proteins | sample 8539281 | NCBI WGS metagenome assembly BNJU01 (sample SAMD00202456, study PRJDB9452) | human saliva metagenome | isolation source: human saliva | place: Japan
AAACAATACCGCCTACTATTATATCAAAATTCTCAGATAAAAAAGTCAAGCGGTTGGGAAAATATTTTTTTATTTCTGCCAGATTTTCAATCTTCTTTCTGCCTTCTCCTGAGTAATGACTTGAAAACCTTTAGAAGAGGAAAATAGCACAAGTTAAAAATAGAGTGACAATGATATAATTAACCACAAGACCATAATCTCCAACCAATGGTGGTTTTGTCATAAATCCGTAATCTCCACCTGTCACTAAATTGACCATGAAATCAAACCATTGAGTAAAGAGGTCAGTATAAGAATACCTTTGAAAATCCAAAGAGACGAGCATCGTAGTGTTTTTAAAAAGATAAATCAAAAGAATTTCCAAGAAAGCTAGATGTCCGAAAATAAAGGACATGAATAACGATATGCGGAAAGAGTATGCGTCTGGGATTGGATAAACAAAAGCTGCAAAGCGTTCCGAAGGTTCCAAGCAAAGCAAAATACTGTTTGGTTTTTGAAATACCTGGAAGCAATAGAACTACAAACATGGCTAATCGGCAATGATAAAAGGCAAGCTTTTCTGACAGCAGGGAACTGATTAATCAATACCAGCTGTATGGCGCGATTAACTGAATTGCCTGTATAATCTGGAAAAATCGTTGACAAACCTTATTATCACGATAGCGATAAAGCAAGATAAATTGTCAAAAACAGTAAAGGCAAATGTACTTGCGTACCAAGTAAATCAAATTAGGGGTGGCTCCGTCGCCTGGGTGGTAAAGTAAAGCATCCAAATATTCATATAATTTTTCCTCATCTTTATATAGTCAATCTCTTACTTATCTACATAGAGCCTAGCTTACATTTATTTCTAAATATTTTTGTTCAAAAAGAAGCTAGTGGCCTAAGATAAAAACAAAGCTTCTAATCAATATATTGTTTCCGCTCACCCTGATAAACCTGCCATAGAATATCCATTTTGTTCCTTTGGTTATTCTTTTGTTTAGATAAGGGAGGAGAGCCGAAATGTCAAAAATCCTAATTCAGCAACTTCTTGATTTTTCTTGAAAATCCCCATCCAATAGTCGACAATCAAATACAAACTTGGCATACTGCTTACTCTGCATTTGAAAGCGATTGGTATCAAAAACTGCCAATAAAGAACCTACTTCTGCAAAAATCCTGTTTCTTCCTGGTTTCTTTCCGAATATTCTCCTTAGGAGAATACTAACTCACCAAAATCCTCCTGGCAAAGCCCAAAGTATCCTCTCCTTGTCCCCTAACCAGGCAAATCTTCTGGTCTTGAACAATCCAAGCCCTCACATCCATCAGGGGAGTTGCATAGCTAGCTGTTGGTTTTAAGATCGTAGTCAATTCCTCTTGATTAAGATCCGTGGTCTCCTGCAATACGTTCGATAAAATCTGACGTAAATCCTCATAACGTTCACGGTCAAAGGGTCCTTTGTATAGGTCAAACCAGTATCAGTGATAGCCAACATCCTCTGTATAGCCTTAGCAAAATCAGTTGCGCTCATTTTCTAAACTTTCTACTAGCTTAGCTAGATTCATAGAGTTCGAACCTTTAAGCAGAATCTGGTCTTTAGCTCCAAGACTCTCCTTAACTTGCTTGACCATGGCTTCAAACTGGTCTTCATCAGCTGTTTTCTTAAAGTAATAAACATGACCAATTGGGAACATTTGACTGGCTAATTGAGCCAAGTCAGCGATATCTTCACCGTAGAAAATAACGGTATCAAGGACATCTGGGGAAAGGCTCAAAATCATTTGATTATGGAGTTGAACAGACTGGTCTCCAAGTTCTTTCATATCCGCCAGAACTGCGACTTTCTTGCCACCTTCATTAGCGGGAATAGCAGAGAGAAAGTTTCTAAAATCAACTTCATAGCTGTTGGATTGGCATTGTAGACATCTGACAAGATATCCGCACCGTTGGCTGCTTTTTTCCATTCAGTACGATTGCGGGTCAACTCAAGGTTTTGGAAGGCTTGACCAATCTGCTCTTCAGTCACTCCTTCTTGAAGAGCTACATAAGATGCAATCATGGCATTGGTCGCATTATACTTACCTGTTACGGGCAAGTCAAGAGCTTGCTCCAAGAAATTAGCCTTGAAGGTTAAGCTATCCTTACGCTCAATCAAATCTGTAATTTCTAGTTCTGCACCTGGACCAAAACGAACTACTTTTTGGTCAGCAGGTAGATAATCCTCTACAATTGGATCAGATGGCGCCAAGAGCAAGCTACCTTTCTCCATACCATCAGCAATCTGTAATTTCCCTTTGGCAATCTCTGAACGGTCCTTGAAGAAGGCCAAATGAGCCTCTCCGACTAAAGTCACAATAGCTGTCTTGGGACGAGCCAGTTCAGACAAAAGATGGATATCTCCCAAGTGATCCTGGCCCATTTCCAAGACCAACTTTTCAGTACCATCCGGCATATGAAGAACTGTATAAGGTAGTCCAATCTCGTTATTGTAGTTTCCTTGCGTTTTGTAGGTTTTGTAGCTTGTAGAAAGCAAATGGGCCAACATGTCCTTAGTCGTTGTCTTCCCATTTGAACCTGTAACAGCTAAGACATCTACACCTGTTTTTTGAAGATAGCTAGCTGCTAGAGCTTGAAAGGCTGTTAAGACATCTTCTACTAGAATATAGGGATGACCTACTACTTCCTTCTCTGACAAGGTTGCAGTAGCTCCGTTTTCAAAAGCTGTCTCGATAAAATCATGACCATCACGCACTCCCTTGAGAGGAATAAACAAATCCCCATCAGCAATCAATCGACTATCAAATTCTGCCTTAACTAGTGGACTATCTGGATAGACTGACACGTCATTCTTAGCACCAACAATACGCGCAACTTCGTGAATCGTAAGTTTCATATTTACTCCTTTAAAAAGGGGCAAGGAGTCCTTCCCCGCCCTTATGTCTGTCTTTACAATAGGTGCGCTTCACGCTTGTCAAAACTTTCCTTAGCAAGATCAACCAAACGTTCAATTAATTCTGGATAAGAAATTCCCATATTGTCCCAAAGTAAGGGATACATAGACCATTGAGTAAATCCTGGCATAGTATTTAGCTCATTTAGGAAAATTTCACCCTTATCTGTATAGAAGAAGTCACAACGTGACAAGCCAAGTCCACCGATAGCACGGAAGGCAGTTTCGGCATTCTTGCGCATTACCGATACCACATCATCGCTAATCTTAGCTGGGATATCCATGGTAATCTTGTTGTCGATATATTTGGCATCATAGTCATAGAAGGCTACGTCTTTGACAACTTCACCGGGTAGCGTGCTCTTAACATCATAGTTTCCTAAAAGTCCAACTTCGATTTCACGCGCAGTTACACCCTGCTCCACCAAGACACGGCTATCATACTTGAAGGCAAGCTCTAAAGCTTGGCGAAGTTCCTCTTGATTCTCAGACTTAGAAATACCGACACTAGAACCCATATTTGATGGCTTGGTAAAGACTGGGTAAGTTAATTTATCCTCAACTTCCGCAATTTTAGAAGCTAGGTCATCTCCCTCAACAATTGCTACATAAGGTACTTGAGCGATTCCAGCAGACTCTAAGACACGCTTAGTAGTGATTTTATCCATAGCAAGGCTTGATGACAAGATGTTACAACCAACATAAGGCATTTTCAAGACTTCTAGGAAACCTTGGACAGACCCGTCCTCTCCCATCGGTCCATGAAGAACTGGAAAGACAACTGCCCCTTCTTCGTAGATGGCGCTTGGAGTAATTTTCTTATCCCAGTCAATGCTATCATTTGTCATGAGACGATCATCCTGACTTGGAGTTTGGGTAAATTCTTGTGTTTTGATAAAGTCACCAGACTGGCTAATGAAGAAAGTTTTTACCATGAAGCGATCATAGTTAACCGCACGCATCACACTTTCCGCTGATAGTACAGACACTTTGCGTTCTGCACTGCGTCCACCGTATAATAGAATAATTGTTTGTTTCATATGAATGTCCTATTTCTACTAGAATACTTGCTCTTTAGTATATCATATTTGTCTATTTTTTAAACTTGTATGTTCAAAAACAAAAGAGGCTGGGACAAAACTAGGTCCAGCCTCACTCTTGTTTTTACTTTTACTAAGTGCTTGCCTCTTTTTTTACCCTTAGAGACTATAGTTCTGTCCGATTTTCAATAGCTCGAAGAAGAGTGACTTCATCTGCATATTCAATATCAGCTCCTACTGCTAGCCCTCGTGCTAGACGAGTAACTTTAATTCCCGCTGGTTTAAGCAAACGAGATAGATACATAGAAGTCGCCTCGCCATCTGCTGTCGCATTGGTTGCAACAATGACCTCTGAAACGTCACTATCCATAAGCCGAGTCATGAGACTCTTTAGATTGATATCATCAGGACTGATTCCATTCATTGGCGAAATCAAGCCATGCAAAAACATGGTAAAGTCCGTGGTATTCTTGGATATTTTCCATAGCTGCCACATCTCTACTATCCTCTAAAACTAAGATAGTTGTCTGATCACGACTAGGGTCTGTACAGATCGAGCAAGGATCCTCGTCTGTCAAACGGCCACAAATGGAACAATAAGTTAATTCTCGTTTAGCTGAAAGAAGATTTTTGCAAAATTCATTAACGTCATCGTCAGGCATTCCAATCGTGTAAAAGGCCAATCGAGTCGCTGTCTTAATCCCGATACCGGGAAGCTTAGAATAACTGTCAATTAACTTGGCGATGGGTGTTGGATAAAGCATAGCTTCCTTTCTAGTTCATTGGATGGTGTTTGTTATATAAATTGATAATATCACGAGCAATAGAAGGGCCGACACCATTTGTTAGATTGGTGTTATGTGGGAAGACCACTGCAACTGCAATCTGAGGATTATTAGACGGAGCATAGGCAACCGCATTGGTATTGGTAGCCTTTTGACCATTTGCTACATTACTTTCGGCTGTACCAGTTTTTCCACTTATAGAAACTGTCGCCCCATTTGAGAAGGAACGTCCTGTTGTCAAAGGGCTAGTTCCGTGAGAAACTTGGTAAAACCCTTGTTGTAAGAGGGCCATGTCTGACTCTGAAATATTGACTCGATTGATTTCTTTGGTCTCTGTTTCTTGAATTAACTCTCCAAGTCCGCCTGTCTCGTTATTATCATAAATTCCCTCAACAATGTGTGGAGCTAGACGAACACCGTTATTAGCAATGGTCGCAACATATTGAGCTAACTGCAAAGGTGTATAGTTGTCAAACTGACCAAAAGCATTATTTAGATAATTGGCCAAATCAAATTCTTTAGGAACAAATCCAATTGATTCATCAGGTAAATCAATTCCAGTAGCGACACCCAGACCATATTCTCCAAAAGTTGAACGTAGTTTACCCATAGCCGAGTCTAGTTGATTGGTTACAACTGACATATTCGGCTTGTAGGTTTGACCCATCATTCCCAGTGCCGTTTGCACCATATAGGCGTTTGACGAGTACTCTAAGGCTTCAACGGCCGTAATCGGGAAGGAATCAGTCGAAACTGTATACCAAGAATTGATAGGGGCAGACCCCTGAAACACAATCGGTTGATCTGTTAGGGTTTGATTGCCGGATAAAACTCCGTTTTCCCCAACCAGAACTAATGGTTGCCGCCTTAACGACAGATCCAGGAACAAATACATTGGTCACAGTTCCAAGAGAATCTGGTGTCAATTCACCAGTATCTACATTATGCTTCATTCCTGACAAGGCTAATACAGCTCCAGTCTTCGGATCGAGGGCTACTGCGTAGACACCTTCTGAGTATTTAGCTCCACCGTTTGCTAATTCAGATTTGAAATAACTTTTCAGAAGTTCATCAACGCTATCTTGGAAGGCTAAATCAATGGTTAGTTTGATATTTTTACCCTTACTACCTTCCTCAATATTCTCCACACTTTCCATGTCTCCATGTTTGTCAAGATGAATCTCCTTAACAGTACGCTTCCCTTGAAGAATCTCTTCGTATTGTTTTTCTAAATATGATGTTCCTACACGATCATTGAGGGAATAACCTTTTTTAAGGTACTCATCAGCTTCTTCAGCTGGTAGACCAGATTTCTCACTCGAAACACTACCAACAATTGACGAAAGTGATGTATCTAAAACCTTACGATCCCAAGAAGTTGAGATACTAATCCCTGGTAATTCCTTAGAGGCAGAAGCGATAACTGCTATCTGGGTATCGTCTAATGGATCTGTCTGAATATTGCCAGTTGCAAAATTCCCGACAGCATTAAGCTGATTAAAGATATAAATGGCTTTCTTCTCATCCTCTGTATAGGTCATTTTGTCAGAAGCAACACTCTCAGCAGCATTGTTATAAAGCTCAGATTCTGAAAGTAGATTACCATCTGAATCAAAACGCTTATCCTTTGGAAGACCTTCTACCGTCTTTTTATAGGTAGCTGGATCAGCTAGGTAGTAGTCAGCAATTTGACGGTCAGTTAGCTCAGGAGAAGTAACCGATACATAGTTTAATAGTTTATTGGAAATATCTTTCAAGTCTGTCGCTGTCATCTTATTGCTACGTGTAAAAGCAACCACTTGTTTGACAGTATTTTTCGACCAGTGGTTTTCCTGTGGCATCGTAGATTTCACCACGCACAGATCCTGTTGTAACACGAGTTTGGCTAGCTGAAGCTAGTTTATTTTCATAAAAAAATCTTTATGCAAAACCTGCATATAGAGCAAGCGTCCAATAATCGCCAAAAAACAATAGAATGACGATTGCAAACAATAAATTCAGCCGAATCGGAATCGAGTGGCTATTAAATTTTCTCATACAAATCAGTCTCGTTTCTAATCAAAAATCTCACTCTACATTGTACCATAATTTGAGGAGAAAATTATGGAAAAAGGGAAGAGTTTTTGCTTTTTAATCAAATATCAACGTATAAAAATAGATGTGATATAATAAGAATAATCATCCTAATTCTAGATTTTTTTACACTTATACTATCAACCAAGGAGTCACATGAACAAGCAAGACATCTCTACGATTATCAATCTTCATTTTTGAGGAAATGACGGAATTAGAGCAAGTGATCGCCCGTTATTTCTTACAAGTAGAAACAATTCATGACGACTTGTCTTCGCAAGAGGTCACCCAAAAACTACATATATCACAAGCTGCTCTCACACGTTTTGCAAAAAAATGTGGATTCAAAGGTTATCGTGAGTTTATCTTTAAATATCAACAACAAAAAGATACCCTTCCTCTCTTACAACCAGATATGAATCCCTTGACGCAAAGAGTTTTGAGAAGCTATACTAATCTCCGAGAAATGTCTCGAGAACTGATTGATGAAGAACAACTAGAACGCGTAGCTCAAATGATTGAACAAGCTGAGCGCGTCTACTTCTTTGGAACTGGAAGCTCTGGATTAGTCGCTCGAGAGATGAAATTTCGTTTCATGAGACTAGGTGTAGTCTGTGAAGCCTTAACAGATCCAGATGGTTTCGCCTGGACCACAAGCATTTTGGATAAGAACTGTCTCGTATTTGGTTTTTCTCTTTCAGGAACAACTACTTCCGTCATCGACAGTCTGCTAGATGCTAAGGACATGGGAGCAAAAACTGTTCTATTTACCAGTATGCTTAGCAAGGAGACTCAGGACTTTACTGAGACTGTACTTGTAGCAAATCAAGGTCAATACCCTTATATTCAACGGCTTTCTGCCCAGCTTCCTATGCTCTTTGTCATTGACTTGCTTTTATGCTTATTTCTTAGAAATTGATCGTGAAAGTAAAAGAAAAAGATTTTTAATAGCTATTGGGAAAATAAAAACTCAATGGTTATCGTAGAAATCGTAAAAATGGAAAATCCTAAATTGATGTAACAATTTAGGATTTTTTTATCACTCAAATGTGCTTATAACAAATGTATCAAAACTCAATTCTCTTTTGAAAGCAAACCTACTTTCATCACTCGAATAGTAGCTTCTGAAGCAAATCCAAGAAGGGCATTGTCAGAAACACTAGTCATTTTCACTTTGAAGTCAAAGATTGAATCCGCTTGCTCTGTAAAGTCGATAGTTGGAATCGTGATTGTTTTCTCAGTTTCACCATCTTGGAAGGTCAAGTCAGCTGTTGTGTCCTTGTACACTTTACCATGAACCCCTGTTCCTGGCTCTGTGACAACATGGACTGTTGCTATTCCTGTGCCACCACCAACACGTTTAATGGTTACAATAACTGGTTGGCCTTTTTGAACTTCATAGTTCGTTTCTTTCATCTCAAACATACCCTTGCCGGCATTGTTGAGCGTGTAGATACCTTCAGTCGCAATAGCTTTGCCAGTTTTGTTAACGAGTTTGATGGTATGTTCACCTGGAGCCAAGTCATCTGTTTCATAAACCATCTGGCTACGTTTACGAGCTGCATTATTGGTTTGTACGTCTGCAACCTTTTGACCATCCACGTAAACGGACATTTCACCGTGGTTTGGATCAACTGTAGACACTACATATGCTTTGTTCCAGTGAAACGGTATGTAACACTAGCATCTTTTTGGTTAGTCCACATAGATGTTCCGCGGATGCCTTCAGATTCGTCATACCAAGTTGTATTTTCTTTATCGGCTGTTGTGTTTGAATGGTAATCCAATCCAAGTGGGTAGCCATCTGTTTTCTCGATACTGCTTGGTGTCTTATAAACAGAGAAGTTTGTCAAAATAGGTGTCGCTTGTGCACCAGTAATGGTCACACGAATCTTTTGTGCCTCTACTGGCTGACCTTGGATAAGGCGACGATAACCAACAGTTGACCCTTCACCGTATGGTACCCAACGTCCATTAAGTTCAACTTCAACCTTGAATCCTGAGATACGTTGACCTTTAGCAATATCTTCTTTGAGTTCAACTACGTCAAAGCGTCTCTTTTGACCGAGATCAACAGTGAATTCTCCTGTCTTAGCATCATTCGCTAGTGCCCAGCTGGTATCATCCTTACCATCTGTTAGGTGGCTTGCTTGATACAAGTGATTCTTACGAGTAGAGCTTGCAGTAACTGTTGCACCCTTAGCGAAATCAGTCGCAATACATTTGGTCCAAGGTTGCTCGGAATTCTTTCAAGCGAGCTACATCTGCATCTGCGAATCTACCTTCTTTATTTGGTGGAATATTGAGTAGAAGTGGCGTTCCACGACCAACAGATTTGAAGTAAATATCCATCAAATCTTTGATTGATTTTGGTTGTTGATTGTCATGGTAGAACCAACCTGAACGGATAGAAACGTCTGCTTCACCGACAGAGTACATATCTCCTTCTGGATCCCCATGGTTGAGATATTCATTCTTCACATCGTCAGTGATTTTAGCTTTCTTGACCTTATGCCAAACTGGATCTCCGGCGATACCACGTTCATTACCGATCCAACGGACACTTGTTGGTTGAGCAGAGAAGATAGCGATATCTCCTTCAGCTTTTCTTGATGTACTCGAACCACTCATCAAAGTGTATAGGTTACTTTTTGAGCTCCGCTACCACGCGCACCGTCCATCCATACTTCAATGAGCTTACCGTTATTTCCGTATTTAGGATTACCAAGGATTTCCTTGAGTTGGTTGAGGTAGTATTCGTTATACTCTTTCTCAGTTGCGACATGATATTTAGGATGGTTGGCATCCCATGGCGATAGGTAAACACCCATATTCATGTCATACTTAGTCGCTGATTTAGAGATTTTCTTCGAGAAGGTCTCCCTTACCATCTTTCCACGGACTAGCAGCGACCGTATGTTTTTGTATATTGAGAAGGATAGATTACAAATCCGTCATGGTGTTTTACAACCATAATGGTTCGTTTGAATCAGCATCCTTCAAAAGTCTTAATCCACTGATCTGTATCAAGGTTAGTTGGATTAAAGTTTTGAGGATTTTCTCTACCGTTCCCCCACTCAGAGTTGGTATAGGTGTTCATACCATAGTGGATGAAGGCAGCCAATTCTTCCTTGTAGTAGTCCAATTGAGCCTTGCTTTGGAAGTGGACCGTAAGCAGCAATTTCTGTTTCTTGATCCTCAGGGAGCTTTACTTTACTGTTATATTTTTTTCTTGTTGATTATAGGTCAATGATTGCTCTCCTTTAGTCCATATCTATTGGTGTACTGATATATTTGAATTAACTTAAATATACTATATCGAAGTCAAAAATGCAAGATACCTTGCCATCAGTAAGCAAGTTAGTATTTGCCTTTATTTAAAATCCTAAATTGGCAAAAGCCAACTTAGGATTGTTTTATTTTGAAGTGATAATAAGCACCCTAGCATACCGGCCGTATTCTGATGATGTGCAAACTCAAGTCTAGTCTTTTCTGCTAAACTTGGAACAAAGCAGAATCTTTCAAAGCCTTACGGATTTTAGGTTTCAAAATTGCTTCTTGCCCCATGATCCCACCACCAAGGATGACAACTTCTGGATTGGCAACATAACAAATATTAGCGAGACCCTTACCAAGGTATTCTACCATTCGGTCAATTCCATCCATACAATGTTTATTGCCCTCAGTAGCTTCTTTAAAGATTCTGCGACCATTCCACTGATCAACTTCATCACCATGTGCATCAGCCACATACTTAACAAGTGCTGTTGTAGAGGCTAAATCTTGAAAGCTCCATCCTGCATATGCAAATAACCAACTTCACAGGCAGAATTACTGAAGCCATGGAAAACTTGTCCATCAATGATCAAACAACCACCGATACCAGTTCCGATAGTCAAGCACAGGGTAATACTTGCCCCTTTCCCTGATCCTGATACTGCTTCAGCAAGCCCTGCACAGTTAACATCATTTTCAATTTCACAAGGAATATTAAAGCTAGCTTCAATTTCCTTTTTAAATTGAGTTCCTGCATAATTTGGAATCTGCGAACCAGCGTAGAAAATCTCACCCTTATCAGGGTCAACCATTCCCGCAGAGAAATAGCCACACTGCTACTGGACCTTTTTTCTAGATAGCTAGCTACAATGTCTTTTGTTTTCTGTAAGATGTGCGGACCACCTTTATGAGCCTCGGTTGGAACTTCGCGAGACTCTACAAGTTGTCCATCCTGGTCAATCAAACCGTATTTGATATTAGTTCCACCAATATCAATTGCAACGTAATTAGTCATAAAGCCTCCTGTTGATTAGAGGAAACGCTCCTTAGTTTCACGAATCAATTGAGCAGCTGCTTCCACAACTGGACGATCTTCTTCGGTCACTGGTGTAAGTGGAGAACGAACTGATCCGATATTGAGTCCTTCATTGATTTTCAAGACTTCTTTTAATCACACAGTACATATTTCCAGGCTGCAGTTAATTTACCGATGATAGCGTTGATTGCATACTGCAATTCACGCGCTGTCTCAAGTTCTTTGTCCGCAATCAATTGGTTGAGTTTCAAGAAGAGTTCTGGCATAGCACCATAAGTACCACCAATACCAGCTTTTTGCTCCCATGAGACGTCCACCCTAAGAACTGCTCATCTGGGTCCGTTAAAGACGATACGGTCTTCACCACCAAGGCTAACGAATGTTTGAATATCTTGAACTGCCATTGAAGAGTTCTTAACACCGATAACACGTGGATTTTTCAACATTTCTGTGTAAAGGCTTGGAGTCAAAGCAACACCTGCCAATTGAGGAATGTTGTAAATAACGTAATCTGTGTTTGGTGCTGCAGCACTAATATCGTTCCAGTATTTCGCAACTGAGTATTCAGGCAAACGGAAGTAAATTGGTGGAATTGTTGCGATGGCATCTACTCCCAAGCTTTCAGCGTGGCGAGCAAGTTCAATACTGTCTTTTTGTATTGTTGCAAGCAACGTGAGCAATGATAATCAATTTACCTTTGGCAACTGCCATGACTTCTTCCAAGATCAATTTGCGGTCTTCTACGCTTTGGTAAATACACTCACCAGAAGAACCATTAACGTAAAGTCCTTGAACTCCTTTATCAATAAAGTATTGAACCAAGGCACGTGTACGTTCTGGACTTACTTCACCCGCATCATCATAACATGCATAGAAGGCTGGAATGACACCTTCATATTTTTTCAAATCTGACATAGATTTCTCCTAAGATTTCATATTTTCTGCACTTGGCAGATTGATTTTTACTGTATTAGTATACACCTTGTAAAAATTGCTTTCAATATCTCCCGGACACTTAGATTTTAATTTCTTCTTGCTGTTTGAAGATTTTTACAATTGAAAGTAGTTTCATACCTATTTCATTCAGCTTGATACTTTGCGAACAATTTTTCCATTAATCCAGCCTGCAAAAAAGCAAGAAGCCCAAATCCAAATAGTAAAAATGCCGAACCACCAAGTAGAAGAGTAAATGCTGATAGATATAGAACCATAGCAATTAAGAAGAGGATTGCAAGCATGAGGAAGAACCAAGGAAAGTTAAAGCTTACTAGAAGCAAACCTTTCTGAAGAACCTCTTTCCATGCTAATTCATAACGAGCTGCGATAGGATAACTTGCTAGCATCACTAAGGTCAGGAAGATTAAAATCCCTAGACAGATCACTTTCAGCAACTGAAATGCAAGACCTTCTTGTCCCCAAAACAGATATAGATCAAGAACACTAATCAGAACAATTCCCGACTCCAGTAGACCCAATTGCAGACCTAATTTTAAATTTTGTTTAAAGGCTCTAATATAGGTTTTAAATACTGGAACTCGTCTACTGTTCTTGATTTCAAAAATTGTTTGGTAAAGACTAATCTTGGCTATCCCAATAGTCACAATTGGCAAACAAGACACAACAAAGAGTAGATTAACCGTCACAATATCTAAGACTTTCTCACTAAAAACGCATGAGAAAAATTATCAGTATCAAATGCTGCTTTAATTAATCCTGAGCCCTTTTTGTGCCATTGCTTGCTCCTCCTAACTTACTAATCGATTAAAATTTTAAACAAATACTTGCGAACCTTATCTTCCATACCTGCATAACCGTTTGGCTGATGAGGCTCCCCTGGGAAGAAGACTGCAAAATGTGTGATAACCCAACAAAAGTGGGTATTGTTCGTGACAGTGAACAAAAGCCGATGTCACTAGCTTCATCAAATGCTACTGCCTCGTCCTAACACGAGAACCGTAACTGAGTATTCATGCCCTTCAACCAACAAATGCAAGTCTGCATAGTTTTTATGGTATTCAAAGCGATCATTTTTCTTCTTGATTGAGAACATTTTTCTTGAACTACTAGAAAGACCTTGTCTCCGTCAATATCGTACTTTTTCCAAATTCGAAAGTATCTTGCGGTGTTCATAAAGATAATCAATAGCCTTATCTAAATTCGGATGAAGTCCTTTGTAAAGGTTATATTTTTAAATCATCAAAAATCATATTCTACTCTTCTCTATGATACTATTTCTAATTGTAGAATGTATCAAAATAATCAAATACTCGATTAACCCTTAACCGCTCCCATAGTAATACCTTGAGTAAATGATTTTTGGAATACTAAGAAGACTGTTACGATTGGCACAGCTGCAAGGGCAGCACCTGCCATGATTAATCCATAGTTGGTTGCCATTTCAGCCTGCATGGTTGCAACCCCTAGTGAGATAGTCAAGTTTTGACGTGAAGTCAACATAACCAACTGCATGAAGTAGTCATTCCATGTATTGATGAAGGTAAAAAGATTGCAAAGAGCTGCAAAATCCTGGCTTCACAATAGGAAAGCTACGCTCAGAAAATACGAATCTCACCACATCCATCGATTTTGCAGATTCGAGCAATTCTGTAGGAATGTTTTCACTGAACTGTTTTCTGAGGAAGACCCCAAATGGCCATCCGATCAAAGGCAAGATAACTGCCCAAAGAGTATCATGGATTCCCATGAAGTTGACAATACGTACCAATGGTACAAGAACAACTTGTTTTGGAAGAGCCATGGCAGCTGATAAAGATAGCGAAGAGAATGCGTTGTCCATAGAAACGTTTCTTAGCCAATACATAACCTGCTAGTGAAGACGTTGCACAAAACCAAGAACATAGTTACTAAAGAAATGAAGACTGGAGTTCCACATCCATTGCAAGGCTGGGTTTTTGCACCATCAATTGTTGGAAGTTCTCCATAGTTGGAGCTTTAGGGAACCATTGTGGTGGAATCATAATGGTATCCGGTTGTGATTTGAATGCACCTGTCAAAAATCCAGTAGAATGGAAAGATAAACAGTACTAGTCAATAAAAGCAAGAAGATGGTTGAAATAACAGTGAAGGCTGTTAAAGGTTTCTTTTTGTGTAGATTGCATAGCTGTCTCCTTTCTATTAGTATTCTACGTCGTTTCAAGTACTTTTAAATTGAACAAAAGCTGACAATGGCAATCATAACTGCTAAGAATACACCAATTGTATTGGCATAGCCATACTCAGTCAATTGGAAGGCTTTTCGTATAGGTAGTACATAAGTGTACTTGTTGAGTAGTTTGGACCACCGGAAGTCAAAAAGCTGAATCAAAGCGAAAACACTGGAATGAGTTGATGGTTGTGATGATTGCGATATATAGAGTTGTTGGAAGAAAGGCTAGCCATTTTGATCTTCAGAAAACTTGTAATTCAGTTGTTCCATCGACACGCGCTGCTTCAACAGAGAGTTATCAATGTTTTCCCATTGCTGCGATGTAAAGAATGATTGGTTGACCAACTGATGTTGTCAAAAGAATAATCATAATCGCCATCAAAGCCCAGTTTTTATCTCCCTAACCAAGAAATGTTTTGGCTAATGATATGAAAGCTTGACTTAAGCACGAAGTTCAAAAATACCTGATAGGGGATCATAAATCCATTTCCATACAACCGTTACGGCAACACTACCTGTTACAACAGGGAGGAAGAAGACGAAACGATAGAAAGATCTAGCAACAGCATTTTTGTTGGTAAGTTTGCGATGCTACAAAGAGCGAGAAGAGTACAACTTCTGGTACAGAACCAATAACCAAGATAACGGTATTGATTAAAGACTTTACAAAGACTGGGTCTTTAAACATACGGATATAGTTGTCCAATCCTATAAATTCAAAAGCTTGTCATCGAATAGTTAAAGAAACTAGTGATGAACCCCATAATCATTGGAGCTAAAACGAATACAGTAAAGAAGATTAGCACTGGTGCTAAGAAAGCATAGAAATCACTGTTTCCCGCATACGAATTTTATTGACTTTCACTGTCGGTACCTCACTTTTCAATTATTTTATTATTTTGTTTGTCACCTGACATTAATGTAAAATCAAAAATGAAATTTTTCCACGATAAGCCCTATGTAAGAACTTCATTTAATTTTGATTTGTCAGTTGCTTACATTTCAAACAAAGTCCCCCTTTTCGTGTACGAATGTTCACAGGAAAAGAGGGGACTGTAAGGTTTATTTTAGGGACTTATTTTTAGCTGCTTTTTAATAGTTTCGTTTGCTTTTTCAGTGAATGTCTTCAAAAGCTGCAGCAGGTTCTTGGTCACCATTAGATACTGCTTTTCAACATTGGGAACCATAGAGTTCTCATTTCAGCGAATCCATCGATTGTGTTGTAGTATGAGAGTAGTATTTAGTCCAACCACTGATTGTTTCCATACGTTTGTCATCGTAAAAAGTTTACCAAATGAAGTACGAACTGGGAATGCTCCTGTACGAACTACGTCTTTAGGACCCCACTCTTTATCATCAGCGATGAATTGGATGAATTTCTTAGCTGCAGCAACTTTCTTTTTCATCCTTGTTGTTGAATACTGCAAATCCGTTTACAAGGTATTCAAGAGCTGGTTTACCAGAATCAGATGGAATGGAAACTTCTACCACTTCAACTTTACTTGCTTCCAATAATTTAGCTTGGATACCGTTTTGAGCTGGTGCCCAAAGGATTGTGTATGATGTTTGACCATTTGCAAAGTTTTTGGATGTCTGCACCACCGTCAAATTGTGAACCGTTGTTCAACAAACCATCTTTTAATCCAGCTAGTTGCTTTTTCAAGACCTTTAACGAATTTAGGATCGTCAGTTGTGTATTTAGTTACTTCTTTATCTGTTACAGAGCCACCGTAAAGGTTAGAGATGAAGGCACGTGTTCCTTGGTCTCCCCTTGACCAGAAACTGAACAATGAACCTGGAGTGTATCCTTTGTCTTTAAGAGCTTTCAAAACTTTTTCAAAGTCATCTGTAGTCAACCTTCTTTAACAAGGTCAGCTACACCAGCATCTTCCAACATCTTCTTGTTCATAGCCATGTAGAATGGTGCAGAACTAATTGGATACATGTAGCTTTATCACCAGCTTTACTTGCTTGGATGATATTATCATTGTTTACATCTTTAACAAATTCGTCTGTGAAGAGGTCATTCAACTCAGCCAATTTACCATTTTTACCGTAATTGATGATACGTCCTGGTGCGTCAAAGAAGTACGTCTGGAGCAGTTCCAGCTTCGATTGCTGTAGTGATTTTTTTCAGGTCCAGATTTGAAGTCGATTGTTTTCTAGCTTAACTTTAATATCTGGGTTTTGCTTTTTCAAAAAGCTTCGATGATAGATTTTTCATAAGTTCCAACACCGTCACCTGTTTTTTCTTGTGTGAAGACAGGAATGCCCACCAAGTAATTTCTGTAGTTGCAGCAGCAGAGTCGCCACCTGATTTAGCTGGCATCTTTGTTAGCGTCTGTTTTACCACAAGCAGCAAGAGATAGAACTGCAGCACCTGCAAGTACTGTACAAAGCTAATTTTCTGAATTTCATATGTATTCTCCTAAATTTATTTATATATGACGATATCCAATTTGGATAATAGAAACTATTGTTATTGTATACGTTTTCATTTTTGTCTACTCATCAACCACTCTCCTCAACTTTTTTAAAGATTGTGTTACTTAAGACCCGAAACAAAACGTTCCGTGATTTCTTTTGGTCTAGTAATAGCTCCACCGACAACAATTCCACGGACCCCGTAACCTAGGATCTGCTTGGCTTGTTCTGGTGTATGAATTTTTCCTTCTGCGATGACGTCCACCCCTGCATCACAGAGCTTCTTAATCAATTCAAAAATCTAGGGCCATCTACTTTTTGGACTGTAAGATGTGTAGCCTGATAAGGTTGTACCGACAAAAATCAATTCCTGCTTCTACTGCTGTCAATCCCTCTTCGAAGGTACTGATGTCAGCCATCAAAAGTTGATCCGGATACTTTTCTTTGACTTGTCGGATAAAGTCTTGAATTTCCAAACCATCATAACGTTCTCGTTTGGTACAATCAAGACAATTACTTCGATGTCAAGTTCTGCTAATTCATCAACCTCTTTCATAGTAGCAGTGATGAATGGTTCTTGTGGAGGATAATCACGTTTGATAATCCCTATAATTGGAAGTTTGGTTACTTCCTTAATTTCTTTGATATCTCGGACACTATTAGCCCGGATACTCACTGCTCCACCTTGCTCAGCCGCTTTGACTATAAAGGAATTAGCCTCCCGCTTCTGTATAAAGCGGTTCGTGAGGAAGTGCCTGACAGAAACGATGATTCCATTTTTAATCTGCTCAATCAAAAGCTTCTTTTGTAATTTTTGGCATCCACTTTCCTCCTTTTCTCTTTCTTATGTCCTCATTATATACTATTTTTAAAACGCTTTCAATAAGTTGTACTATAATAGATTGAAGTTTCAAAAATAATGTTGTGTAACAATTTGTTCTGAAAGTAGTTTCAGTTGCTACTGTATTATTAA
>BNJU01000883.1_pt1 | contig 17701 bp, 30 predicted proteins | sample 8539281 | NCBI WGS metagenome assembly BNJU01 (sample SAMD00202456, study PRJDB9452) | human saliva metagenome | isolation source: human saliva | place: Japan
AGCGAGGACGACGCCCGCGCCTTTCACATCATCTTTGGCCAAGAACAAGACGAAACTCTATAACCTCTATAAGCTCGTCTCCTTCGCACATATCCTTCTTCCGCGGGACGAGCGCAGCCGTCGCGTGTGCGCGTGCCGTCTAGAGCAGTACCGCGAGGATCATCGTCGCTCTGCCTGTGGTGACGAGCAGTCGCGGCATCGTCTTGGGCGTGATGGAGCTAGAGGATGGCGAGGTTTCTACGACTTCCTCGAGATCCAGCGTACAGCAATGACTTTTGAGGTGACGACCGCTTCCCCGGCACGGGCGGATGAGATCTCAGGGACATCAACCGCAAGGTGGACGAGCTGGCGCGCAGACTCGGCAAGCCGGATCGCGACCTGCGTATTTTCTCAATCGAGGATGCCGTCACCGTGCCGCCGATCCAAAAGGCGAACGGCTACCGTGACGCCAGGCATCAGCCGCCGCTCTATCTGCGCACGACGGAGGGAGATGCTCGCTGAGTTCGACTATCGGTGGAACGCGCCTGCGAGTGCGTCGGCGATCGCGCATCGCGGAGACCGGAGCGCTTTCTCCCGATTTGATAGGCTCTATGCGCCGATGGTGCCGGGCGCGGATCGCGAGATTCAGGAGATATCCTGCGCACGCGCGACTCGGCGAAGGAATCTGCGAAAGTCGTCTCCGACCGTCTCGAGCTCGAGCTGAAGCCGATCCTGCGGCACGGATTTGCCGCGCTCCACATCATCGCTGGCGTCTCGTGAAAAAATCGCGACGACGGCTATCGTCGGCTCGCGCGGATCAGTCCGGCTCCTCCTTTGTGCGACGATGATCCAGCGTCACCAGAAAGTCAACCCGCTACCGCCACTTTTATCGCTACCCGCACTGTCATTTTAATCGGTTCATCGACGACGGCTCGGTCGGAGTGGATTTGATCTGCCGTCCGAGGACTGTCCCGTCTGCGCGCCGCTCATCAGGACGGGCATAACATCCCGTTGCCGTATTCCTCGGCTTTGACGGAGACAAAATTGCCTGATGACCAGTCTAGACTTTTCCCAGGGCGACTATCAGCCCGTCGCACACAAATTACACGAAGTCCTCTTCGGCAAGATGAATGTGTTCCGTGCAGGCACGATCGCAGGCCCCAGGACAAAGAATGCCTGCAGCTGCGCCATGCTACTACGAGGATCAGGGCGAGGGCGAAGGCGCCCATCCGGGCTGTGATGCGCGGCTGCGCCCAGGGGTCAAGGCGACGACAGGGCACGCGGGGCGGCATCATGGTCGTGCCGCGCGTGGATGTGCATTACTTCACGCCATCAGCGCCCTGCGAACAATATGGTCGGATACACTCCTTGACTCGATTACATTCCATCATTGACGTCTCGTCAGCTCGATATTCTCGGACGATGATCCGACGGTCATCAAGATGCTCGAGCTGACGCACCGCGACCAGACCTCCGCGAAAAGAAAGAAACGATCCACGTCATGTCCGCCTTCACCTCGACCGACGCTCGGCATCGCCGGGATCGGGGCGAATATATGGGGACATACGGCATCCCGGAGTTCGTACGTCGTTTACATGAAAATGATCGACGACTCAGCCTGACTGTTTGCCGATCTCGTGCGGATCTCAAGATTTTCCGGACGACCGGCTCGGCAATACGCAGGATCTCATCAAGGCAGGCACGAGCGCTGAGACGCGATCTCCGCGCGCGATGACATCATGGGCCTCATGCAGGGCAGCATCGAGCCGCTGCTGTCGTTCAAGACGATGGAATGTGCGAAGGGCAAAGTGTCACGCCCGATGTCGTGGAAAACTGCGCGCGGGCAGGATCGGTGGTACATCGGTCCTGCAGAAGATCGATACCTCTTCCCGCGTGCCCATGCGACCGCGTATCGCGATGGGCTACCGTATTGCGTTCTGCAAGGTGCACTATCCACTCGCCTACTACGCCGCCTACTTCTTTCCATCCGCGCCACCAGAGTTCGATGCGAACATCATCGCGAAGGAGCAAAGTTCGTGGTAGCAGTGACATAACTCCTCGCTGAGGGCGCGTGAGCATCGCTGCAAGCGCTGGACAACAAGAAGCAGGACACGCTCATTGTCTGCAGCTCGCATCGGGAGAGATGTACCTGCGCAGCTTCTCCTGTGAGCCCGTCGATCTCTACGCCTCCGATGCGGAGAAATTCATCCTGCGCGAAAACTTCGCTCTGCCGCGCTTTCACGGCGGTCGGGCATGGGACAGAAGGCGGCGCAGGCGTGTCGAGGCGCGGCAGGACGGACGGTTCATCTCCGTCGAGGATCTCGCGACGCGCGCCCACGTGCCCGCGCCACCTGCCATCGAGGTGCTGCGTACGCATGGCTGCCTCGACGGCGCGGTGGAGAGCTAATCAGGTTGAGCTGTTTGCGTAAAATTTCATAGAAAAAGAAGGGTCTAGTTTGCGAAAGCGAAACTTTAGTACCAGACGCCTTCTTTTTATCGAAAGTACTTCGTTTGTTATACGGTTGGATCCTGTGCGAGGATAGGCGCGAGAGCCTCCTCGTCCTCGGTGACGACGTTTTTCTCATGGGTAAAAGCGGACGAAGCCGAGGACGGATCCCGAGGCTTTTGACGAAGCGGATGGCGGTGTAGTCGACGGGGACGGTCGAGCCGCGTGCGCTTGCTGAGATATTGCGCGCAATCTGCGCGGCGAGGTGGGTGTCTCCTCGCTCGGCGCCGCGTACCGCTCGTGCGCAGGACAGACGTGTGAGCCGATGTCTCGCGCACGTGCAGCCAGAGATGTCTGTGGTGCGGCCGTCGAAAGGTGAGCGCGTCGTTCTGCATGTTGTTCTTGCCGACGAGGATAAACGTGATGCCGTCAGCGGTGAAGGAGAGGAGCGCTGCGCAGCGATCGCCCGTTCTTCTTGGCGCATCGCTTCTCATGCCGAGTAGCCCGCGGCGATCAGCTCCTCCTGAATCTCTGCGATCTCGGCGAGCCGCGTGGAGAGTCGAGCGATGCCTCGATGCTCGGATGGCGGTGTTCGCACGGCACGCGTATCCTGCTGGACGGCGAGGCTTCTGCGCGCTGGCTAACGTCGTGCTTCTTATAGTATGCCTGCATGTTTTGGATGATGCTCCAGACGACGGTCGAGCGGGATGGTGAGCGCTTCTCCTGTCTCGCATGTAGTGTTCGTGACCGTGATTGCGTCATCGGCGCTAGTCCCGCGTAGTTGTACTGATAGGTCATGGGGTTGTCGGCGGCGATCTTCTGCTCCTCGGCGCGTTTTTCGGCGGCGGCGATCTCGCGCGGGAGGCTGCCATGTTCTCCGCGCGCGGGGCTCCCGTGCCGCACGAGGCGGCAGCGCGCTCGCGGTCGGGGATGACGTAGCTGCCAAGGCGCCGATCCGCGCCGACTCGCAGGAGCGCTGAGCCGTGGGATACAGGAGAGGAGGCCGTTCGGCGGCAGCGCTGGCAGGGACGCCGCCATCGCGTGACTTTCGCCGTTTTCGTCAAGGCAGCAGGGAGCGGGCTTTTCCATCCATGTGCGCAGTTCGGCCAGATGCATCTGCGAGCGCGGCGAAGTCCGCACCGTCCAGCGCTGAGCGACAGGGATGTTTGGCGTAGATCCGCAGAAAGGCCGCCTCCTTGCCGAGACGGGGCCGAGAGCCAGACGGCGCCGGTTGGGTGCCTGAGAAAGAGTTTTGGCTCCCCTCTGCTCTCGGACACGCAGCTGAGGCTGTCCGCTGTGTCTGCCGTGTGAGGAGGTCGCATTTTTCCTGCGCGAGGCGGGAGCAGAACATAGCTTGCCAGACGGTGCGCACGCGCGTTGTGGGCTCACCGATGCGCCGCAGTGCCTCGGTGATGATGCCGTCCTACGTGGAGGATGATGTTGCTGCTGAGCTCGCCGATGAGTCATGGGTGCGCGTAACGATGCGTCGCCGCCGCATGACGTCAATGTCGAGATGGATGATGCGGTCGTCCCTCTGACGCACGGCGGCGATGCCCCTATCAGCTGCTTTGCGCGGGAGCACTGACGAAGGTCGGCGGCTCGGCCGCGGGTTCTCGGGAGCCGTCTCGATGAGAGGTGCGCCGAGGGTTGCCGCATTTGTATTGATATAGCAGCGGGTTCTGTCCCGGCTGGCGATGCCGGGGACGATGGACTGCTTGTTCGGTGATTGATCTTGTCACGATGCGTCCGCCCGTGGAGCATCTGCGAGCTCAGCACGAGAGGCGGACGTGAGGAGAATCCGTCAAGGCTCATCATATCCACCTTTCTTTCGCTTGGTCTGATGAGGAAAATTATAGTGGGATAAATTTCAGAGCATGTCGCATTTTTAGTCGGGATGCGATACATTTCCATTTTCATCGGGACTTTCCTAGGTGGAATGCTGTCTCCGCAATTATGGAAGCACTGATAAATTCAGCACCGCCATCTTAGCGCATCTTTTTTGCCCGCTTTTCGTTAGCAAATCCTCCACATAGCCCTCGCTATGCGTCCGGTTTGCTGCCTCAATCGGACGAAAAAATCTACGCCAATCGACGGACTTCCATTTTATCAGCGATTCGCGCTCATCGCGAAAGGGCAGGCTGCGTGCCTTGCACTGAGGTCATTCATACTATAATAATGGAGATCATACGACAAGGAAAGGGACTGCACGAAATTCAGCAAATAGCAGGCTGCGGCAATGATTTTGTGATCGTGGATTTTCGGTCGCTCAGAATCAGTGGACTTCGCTGTCCTTGCACGCGAGATGTGCGACCGTCATTTCGGCGTCGGTGCGGACGGCCTGATGGCGGCGTGCCCCTCGGAGACGGCGGATGTGCGGATGCGCGAGTTCACCGATGGAACGGAGCCGGAGATGTGCCGAAACGGCATCCGTTGTTTTTCGCGCTGGCTCTACGAAGAGAGTACGTGACGAAGGAAGAGTTCACCGTCGAGACGTTGGCGGGGACGATGGTGCCGCGCGTCATTGTGCAGGACGGTACGGTGTCGGCAGTCGCTGTGGACGTGGGCGTTCCCGTGCTCGAGGGGCGTATCCCCGTGGCGAGCTTCGGCACGGAGCGCGTTAGGCGCAGCCCATCACGGTCGCCGGCAAGGAGTACGCGATGACCTGTGTCTCGATGCGACAATCCGCACTGCGTGATCTTTAGCTGGACGATGCGGAGGGTTCCCTCTGGAACAGCTCGGTGCAGTTTGAGCATCATGCGGCATTTCCACGCAAGATCAATACGGAGGTTGTCGAGTGCGACCGCCGCGCATGCGCGCATGCGCGTCTGGGAGCGCAGCGCGGGCGTACGCTCGCCTGCGGGACGGGGACGTGGCGACGCTGACGGCGGGCGTGCTGGGACGATAATGCTTGACCGTAGGCGGCGATTGGGGTGGACGGCGGTGATCCAGTGGCATGGCGCGAGGACGGACATATCGTGATGACAGGGCCTGCCGAGGCGGGTGTTTACGGGCGAGTGGCCGGGGGTACGATGAGTACGCAGCGCAGGAGTATGACGGCTACGGTGCGGGGACGGCGGAGACGCGGACTATCGTGTCGTGGTCGAGATGAAGGCGGTCAATCAGCGTTTTCTTGAGATCGCACCGCACGATGCCGCGTGACCCTTTGGCGCGATGGGAAGGCGATCTGCGGAGCTCATCCGTACGCGTGTGGCGCGGCAAGCTCGATGTCTACGTCAGCTTTGAGGATCGCAGTGAGAAAACGCTATGCCGTCCATGTCAATGAGGGGCTTGCCGTGCCTATTATGCGGCGCTCGGCCGTGGCGCGTGCCGTGGACGCACTCGCTGTCGGACGGCGCGCGTATGACGGCGGCGTACGAGGGCGTCATCACGATCAGCGAGGATGCAGATCTCTCGGAGCGCGCACGGTCTTTCTGGATGCTGCCGCACGTGCCTCGACGCGCTCGACTCATGCGCCTCGCTGAGGCGCACATATCGTGCGCGACTTTGAAGCGTCTCCGCGCGCCTCGAGGCGCAGCGCGAAGAGGTGAAGCGGTATGCGCCGCAGATCGTGGCGGACTACCGTGCCCATCTCACGGAGGTGCTGGCAGGGTTTCGCACCGTCACGCCCGATGAGACGCGCATCATGCAGGAGGCGGCACTCTATGCCGATCGCGTGAATGTGACGGAGGAGCTCGTTCGGCTGGCGAGTCGCTTTTGCCCAGTTCCGCACGATTCTCGCAGAGGAGGGCCTGTCGGACGGCGGCAGATTTCCTGCGAAATCAGCCGCGAGACAGCACGATTGGCTCTAAAAGTGAACAGTGCAGCCATTCAGCGGGTGGTCGTCGCGATGAAGAGCGAGGTGGAAGCTGCGAGCGAGTGCAGTGGGTGATAGATGGAGACGGTCAATGTGGATTCAGCGACATCGTCCTGACGGGACGCATGGTCGCCATCGTCGCGCCGACCTCCATGTCCGCCAAGCGCATGGTGCAGGATGCGCGCGACGCGGGACGGCTGATCGATGCGACATACAAGCGGCGGACGCGCGCTGTCGTCGTCATGGACGGCGGGCGCATCGTCCTCTCGGCGCTTTTTGCCGGAGACGATTGCAGGGCGCATGGGATCGCGAGGAGGAGACATGAAAAAAAGGGCTGCTGATTGTGAGTCTCGGGGCATCAGGCGCAGGCAGGGGACGGTTTGCAAGGGCTTCTGCGGGAGCGCGGCGTCGCTCTTCGGTCTCTGCCACGTCGCGCGCCCGCGCGAGGAGGACAGGACGGACGCGAGTACCTATTTCCGCACGCGTGCAGGAGTTCGAGGCGATGATTGCGGAGGGGCATTTCTCGAGTACGCGGATGTGGCCGGCAACTACTACGGCACGCCGCTCGCTCCGATTGAGGGCACGCCGCAGTGCAGGTGAGGACATCCTGCTCGAGATCGACACGCAGGGCGCACTAGATGTGATGGAGCGATGTCCCGACGGCACGTTTATTTTCCTCCTGCCGCCCTCGTTGAGGAACCGCCGCCGCATTGTACGGGGCGCGGCACAGGAGTCCGAGGAGGAGTCTTGCGCGGCGGCTTGCCGCGGCACGCGACGAGATTCGGCAGCAGACGCTATCGTTACGCTGTACTCATGACACGGTGGAGGATGCGACGGCACGGATTACAGACCATCCTTGCGGCGGAGCGCCTGCGTACGAATGAGACGCCAGTTTGATATGCGAAAGGCGAAAGCACAATGAAGACGAATGTAGAAATCGGCATGATCAATCCCTCGACGGATGAGCTGATGACGAGGTGGACAGCCGCTACGGCGTGGTGGTGCTCGCAGCAGCGCGCGCGTCAGCTCCTCGAGGGCGATCCGTCAAGTCCGAGCGGGCACGCTCGACGAAGAATGTCACGAACGCATTTGAGGAGAGTTGCCGAGGGCAAGATCAGCTACAACCTCTCGCATGGAGAGTGTCTGACCTATGGGCGCGCTCGCAGGACGGCGCATCGTTCTCGGCGTGACGGGCGGGATCGCCGCGCGCATAAGGCGGTCGAGGTCGACGAGCCTTCTGCGTAAGGAAAGGGGCGGAGCTGCGCGTCGTCATGACGCGGGCGGCGGCCTCGCCGTCACGCCGCTCACCTTCCGTGAGGTCGCCATGCACGCCCGTGGCAGAGACCATGGGGGCGCCGCAGCATCACGTAGCGCGCATCTCTCTGGCGTCCTTTGCCGAGATGGTGCTCGTCGCGCCCGCCACGGCAAATTTTCCTTGCGAAGGCGGCGGCGGGCATTGCCGACGACATGCTGACGACGACGCTGCTCGCGACGCATGCCCCTCTGCTCTTTGCTCCTCGATGAATACCGTCATGTGGGAGAATCCGTGACGCAGGAGAATGTGCGGCGAGCTCGCCGCGCGCGGTGTCAGATCATCCCTCCCGCTGTAGGATGCTTGCCTGCAGCTCTGACGGGCGCAGGGCGTCTACCGAGCCGGAGGAGATCGTACGTGTCGTCAAGGGGCGCTTTGCGTGTGCAGAGCCTTGCGGGGCGGCGCATCCTCGTGACCCGCAGCGGGGACGAGAGGCGCCTCGATCCGGTGCGCTACCTCGGCAACCGCTCGACGGGACGCATGGGCTAGCGCCGTTGCGGCAGAGGCAGCGCAGCGCGGTGCAGGAGGTCATCCTTGTCTCCGGCCCCCGCCGCTCGAAACGCCCGCAGGGGGCACGGCGCGTGGACGTGCGTACGGCGCGCGAGATGTATGCAGCGGCTGCTCGCTGACTATGACAGCGTGGATGCGGTCATCAAGGCGGCGGCGGTTGCTGACTATCGTCCTGCAGAGACGGCAGAGCAGAAGATCAGAAATCGGAGGGAACGCTGACGCTCACACTGACGCGCAGCGATATCCTCTATGAACTAGGACAGAAAAGACGCATCAGGTACTCGTCGGCTTTGCAGCGAGACGCCAAAACGATAGAGCGTATGCGCGTGCCAAACTCCAGAAGAAGAAGAACCTTGACTGATCGTGGCGAACAGCGTCGCGGAGCAGAATGCAGGCTTTGGCGCCGACGAGATCATGCAGATCTTCTACGCAGATGGACGGCATGGAGGAGTGCCCCATGATGGCGAAAGTCCGCGCTCGCGGGTGTGATCCTCGACCGGCTGGAGGCGGTAAATCCGCACACGGTGAAATTCGTCGCTTGAGCAAAGTGAATGGCGTTCATATAATACATTACATGAAATGAATATACCTCATCCAGAGCAGTGGAGAATGGCCCGATGAGCTGCGGCAACCAGCACATGTGTAGCCAGCGGTGCCAAATTCTATAGGCGGAGCGCCTATGAGATGAGACGGCAAATCACAGCCTCCACATCTCAGCGGAGGCTTTCTTGATGGGAAATGGAGAGGGAGTTACAAATTGGGGAGGTTCTACATGAGAAAAATGCTCTTTACGTCCGAGTCCGTCACCGAAGACATCCGGACAAACTCGCCGACCAGATCTCGGACAGCATCCTCGAGCGCGATCCTTGCACAGGATCCGATGGGACGTGTTGCCTGTAGAGACGCTCGTCACGGCAGGGACAGGCGCACGTCGTCGAGTGAGATCTCGACCTCGTGCTATGTCGATATCCGAAGATCATCCGTCAGACCGTGCGCGAGATCGGCTATACGATACGCCAGCTATGGCTTTTGACGCCGACACTTGCGGCATCCTCGTCTCGCTCGATGAACAGTCGCCGGATATTGCACAGGGGCGTTGACCGCGCGATTGAGTCGCGTGAGGGCGATATCGGACGCGGCAGAGGCGATCGGCGCAGGCGATCAGGGGCATGATGTTCGGCTGCGACGAACGAGACGCCCGTATGTAGCCGCTCACGACCGTGCTCGCTCACAAGCTGGCACGCCGCCCTGACCGAGGTGCGCAAGAATGGGATGCTCCCGTATCTGCGTCCCGACAGCGTAAGACGTAGGTCTACCGTTTGCCTATGAGGACGGTAAGCCCGTCTATGTCGACACGGTCGTCATCTCGACACAGCACGACGGGCCGTTGATCTCGCAACGATCCGCAAGGACATGATCGAGAAGGTCATCAAAGGAGATCATCCCGGCAGAACTCCTGCGCGCAGAGACGAAGTACTTCGTCAATCCGACGGGCAGTTCGTCATCGGCGGACCGCACGGCGACTCGGGGCTCACAGGGGCGCAAGATCATCGTCGATACCTATGGCGGCTGGGCGCGTCACGGCGGCGGTGCATTCTCAGGTGAGGATCCACAGTGTGGACCGCAGTGCGGCGTGTGCGGCGCGCTACGTGGCGAAGAACATCGTCGCGGCGGGCTCGCTGACCGCGTGGAGATCCAGCTCGCCTACGCCATCGGCGTGGCACATCCCGTCTCCATGCATGGTCGAGACATTCGGCACGGGTAAGATTGATGAGGAGAAAATCCGTCCAGACTCGTCAAGAGAAACCTTTGACCTGCGCCCTGCGGGTCATCATCAAGATGCTCGACCTGCGCCGTCCCATCTACCGTCGGACGGCGGCGTACGGGACACTCGGGCGCACGGACGTCGATCTCCCTCGGGGAGCAGACGGACAAGGCGGCGGCGTTGAAGAAGGAAGCCCGGGCTGTAAGGCGTTGGACTGATACAGTCTAAGACAGTAAAGTGGGCTGCTGTGACGAGAGAGAGAAATTCGTAAGCAGCCAGCTCTTGAACGTTTTTATTTCTTTGCCTTCATCCCGATAGGTCCAGTTCGTTCACCAGCGGGATACGCTCTCCGATGCGGCGCATGACGACCGCGCCGCACAGTGTCAGCAGGGTGTGGCGCGCTACATGGCGGGCAGGGGAGGCGGTCAGCATGTGCCCGGTCCGATGGAGGACGGCGAGCAGATAGGTGATCGCTATCGGGTGGGCGAGATAGATGAAGTAGGAGTGCTTTCCGGGGATCTGGAACGCTGCCCCAGAGGATTCTCCGTTTCCCAGCCGCGTGAAGAACGTAAAGAGCGCGAGCGATGCACCGATCGTGTAGAAGATGCCGAGTGGTGAGAGCTGGTGCGCGGTGTAGATGCCTCGAGCGGGTGCTGTAGCCGTCCACGAGAAGCAGCATGTAGTACCATGCGAGGAGGGCAGGAGACTCAGGATGCCGAACGCTGAGCTGTCCCGTCCGGCGCAGCATCCACGTGCGGAATGCCTCCTGTGGAGGGCGATATAGCTGCCGCGGAGGAAGATAAAGATGTAGTGCACGACCCAGTAGTTCAGGCGATAGAAGAGAAGGGCGCGCAGAGCGTCCCTCGGGCAGTCCGTAGACGTAGAGATTGAATGCCGTATCGAGCTCGACCAGTAGTCAAGGCAATCTGGACGGCGAGGATGCCCATGAGCAGTGGGAGCGTCATGCGGCGCAGGAGGATGCGCCAGAGCGGCATCAAGAAGGTAGAACCAGATCAGAATGACCATAAAGTGAGCTGATACTTTGCATTGCCGAGAGGATGCGGAATGGACAGAATCGCGGAACTCCGACCCCGTAGTGCCATGCGTCGTGAAGAAGATAAAAGAACGACCAAACGGGTAGAGAATGACGACAGCATGGGTGCGGCGCGTGAGAAAATCCCGATAGGAAAATGGGGCGGACGGAGATTTTCCGTCAGAACAGACCGAATGCCGAGATAAAGAAAAATCGGCACGGCGAAGCGCGTACCGATATCAAACAGAGCCACGAGGTGGATGTTTGGTGATGGATTTGCAAGATACTCGCGCCGATATGGATGCCGATCACACCCATCATCGGAGATGCCGCGAATCGCCTCGAGCGGCAGATACGCGGGGACGCTTACTCGATGACATAGGTCCCGTTGGCGGTGGCAGCGACCGAGAGCTCGCCCGGCGCGATCGGCGTTGCTGCGGCTGATGCGCCCTTTGCATCATCATCGGCATGTAGTTCTCGTAGCGCGGCATGTCTGCCTGTGTGTCGGCGTGGACGTTCGCGATGCGGACGAGGCGGACGCCGAGTGCATTAGCGACGGCCTGTGCTCTCCTCTGCACTGCGCACCGCATCCGTGAGCGCCTCGTTCTTGGCGGCACTCGTATCGCTCGCCGTGAAGTTCAGCGAGTCGATGCGGTTCGCTCCGTTTGCGAGTGCCGCGTCGATGATCTTTGCCGACGTTGTTGAGGTTGCGCACCGTGATGACGACGGAGTTCTGTGCCGTATAGCCGATGACCTCGTTGCGGCTGCTGTCGCGCATATCGTAGCGCTGCGAAAAGTCATAGTGTACGGTCTGGATGTCGCGGTCGGCGACACCGAGGTGCGCGGACCGCGTTGTGGACGCGCGCCGTCTGCTGCGGCGTTCTCCGCATGCGTGCGCGCGGCATCCGCTTCCTCTGTGACGACGCCGACGGTGATCTCCGCCGTATCGGGGGCGACGTAGGCGATGCCCGTTCCCCGATCGTGATGGTCGCAGGTGCAGCTGCGGGGGCAGCGAGCTCGGCTGCGGATGCCGCTCCCATCGGCAGGGGCAAGTGCGAGAGCGAGCACGGACGTGCGGGCGAGCGAAAGTGAACGAAAATCTCGCTTCATGAAAATCCTCCGTTCTCCTGACTGTAACCTGTAATGGTCAGGATGCACTGATACATTCAGCACCGTCATCTTAGCGCATCTTTTTGCTCGAAGCTGTCGATAAATCCTCCACATAGCTTTTGCTATGTGTCCGGTCTACCTTCTTGTTCGAACGAAAAAACTTCGCCAATCTGAGGACCTATTTTATCAGCGATCCCTAAAACTGCGCTCATTATAGCATAATCCCTAAGAAGATCAATGGAAATAGATTAGTGAAAGCTTTACGTGAGAGATCTCCCAAAAATTCAAAAAGCTGTTTTTACAGAGAGCCCTAAATAAAGTATAGAGGGACCTTAGACCGTTTGAGTAGGTTATCAAAGAATATGATGATGCTCATCAAGAGATTTTTCCATATATAATCTAAGAGCATAACACCATTACAAATTCGTAGAGTGAGTCTCCTATGGTGAACGATAAAACATTGACTACAAATTATATTTGAATATAATAAAAGTTAAATTGATGAAAGTGGTGTGCTAATGAATTGTAAGAACTGCGGAAAAACTATTCCGAACGACTCAAACTTTTGCCAGTACTGCCGTCACACCGATAAAGCTGTCGCGCTGTTGCCGAGAAAGAATCTCCGCCGGTGGCATCACCTGCCAAAATGCGGCTCGCACGATCTGCAGGTTGTGGCAGATGTGACAACAAAAGGAGTGAACAGGAAAAAGATGTGCTGTGGCTCATCGGCAATCGGCTCGAGCTGTTGTGGCCTTGGTGGTCTGCTGGGGGCTCTCCCTGCCATATATGGAAACTTATTGGCAGCTATATGCTGCACACCTTCTTTATGCTTCACATTGCCAACGACGGTATTGACGGGAATGGGATGCGCACAAACCGCTGCGACAACAGGGATGGCAGGCGGTGCCGCAATCGGCTATGCACAGCGCAGGGTGAAACGCATACGGAACATCTCTGGGTGTGTCAGCACTGCGGACAGAAGTTCAAGGTATGACCGAGCAGCGCAGACTCGCGTTTTAGGGATCAAAGCGATGCATTTTTTCGGACATTATTGGGGCTGCCATCAGATGCCGCAGCGGAGTTTCTCTGCATACGGCTACCAGTTTCCGCTATGCGCGCGCTGTACAGGTATCCTACTCGGGGAAATTTCCGTTATCATCCTGCTCATCATAGGCTGGCGCCTCTCTGCATGGGCGGCACTTCTCTGGATGCTGCCGATGATCGCCGACGGCAGCGTTCAGCTCCTCTATGATAGGTATGAGTCCACCAACATCAGACGCCTCATTACAGGCGCACTCTTCGGTACAGCGCTTGGCTTTTTCCTCTTTCAGCTCATTACTGCCCTTATCTAGTCCCCCACAAGGGAGGTCCCCCATTTGTACTGCAGAAACTGTGGCAGCGAGATTCCAAAACATGTAAAATTTTGTCCTGACTGCGGAGTAAAAGTCGTTAGGAAAACAGTCCGCCGTCTGACACCAAAAGAACTGAGCCCCGCCAGAGTCCTATCGCTACGTTTCTGCACAAAACCACACGATCGCCATGCTGCTTTGCGCACTAGGCTTAGTCGGCTTTGGTGGGATGCACCGCATTTACGTAGGGAAATGGACAAGTGGCATTTTGTACCTCCTTACCTTCGGCGGCCTCCTACTGGGCACGCTTTATGATCTCTATCAGCTGTATGGCGGTGGCTTCAAGGACATGGACGGATATCCGCTGTTCAGCGATGAGGATGATGAAGGAAAACTATCGGCGCCGTACACCGAAATTTCCAAAATATTATCGAGTGACTGCACCCTTGGCGATTCTTCTCCTATGCGTAACACTTGCTAACACATTGAAGCCGAATCCAGATCTGTCAAAGGCCAAACAGGAAGCAACGACACAGAAGAGTGCGGAGGAACTGCGCGAGAAGATCGACGAAAATATCATACGAACGATATATATACCAAAACCGGAAGATCATAATCAGACACCATTTTTTGCTAAGATTGAAAACAACTCGAACCAGCGCTTCGAGGGACGTATCAAAACAACGAGCAGCATAATCGTCGAGGGACTGAGGAACAGATGGATCGATCTGGATTTAGAACCCCGTGAATCCAAAATCCTTGCAGGAAATGCGCCGCCTCCTGCAGACGGTAAGATCGAAACAGTGATTGAGGGGCGTTTTCTTGAAAAGCTCTACGAAAAGGACGCAAGCCTCGACTCATCATATCAGAGTCCTCTCACCTCATGGGCGACGGTAAACTGACGCATTACGAAATGTTGTATATGTGCCGCCTAATACACCTGACGAAACTTATATCCGAATTGCAAAGGAGGTTAAACACAACTATGCCAACAACTTTGCAATGACGACCGTTCGTTTTTGTGATCGGAGGGTATTTCCTGAACTCAATGATACAAAGATACTATTTTCACACAACAATATCTTAAAGAAGAGCAGGATCATGTTCTATACCACTGATGAAACGAATATGCATCTTTTGCCCGACAGTTCCTCGGAGCGTAAGATTGTCAACATCAATGACTAAAATAAGTTATACTGTTGCGTGGTCAAGATTAAGATACATCATAAAGTCGTTCGAACTCCATAAGTGAGATGTGTTGCGTTTGTTTGTCATACGTCTGGTTGATCCATAGCGCGACTTTTGTGCAGATTGTTTGATTTAAACCTGTGTTACTATATGGCGTGCTATGTGGTTTTATATTTTCACTAATTGTCGGTCAGCCTATTTTTAGAAACGAATATATTGAATTTGACTTTTTGTCATTTTTCGTGTACGATAGGCGTAGTTTCATAGAAATAGGGGGAACGATATATGGCAAAAGAGACATTTGAGTTTCAGGCAGAGACCAAACAGCTCCTCGAGCTGATGATCCACTCGATCTATACAAATCGCGAGATTTTTCTGCGTGAGTTGATTTCAAACGCATCGGATGCAATCGACAAGCTCCACTTTGAGAGCCTGACGAACCGCGACATCCTTGAGGGCAACGAGAACTACGAGATTTTCCTCGTTCCGGATAAGGACAACAAGACGCTCACGATCTCCGATAACGGCATCGGCATGTCGCGTGCAGAGGTTGTGGAGAACATCGGCACGATTGCAAAGTCGGGCACGAAGGCGTTCATGGACGGCTCGCGAAGGGCAAAGGAGGAGAGCGGCGGCGCACCGGACAAGGATCTGATCGGTCAGTTCGGCGTGGGCTTCTACTCCGCGTTCATGGTCGCGGAGCGCGTGACGATCGTGACGCGCCGTGCCGGCGAGACGCAGGCGACGCGCTGGGAGTCGGCGGGCGACGGCAGCTATCGATTGAGGATGCAGAGAAGGGTCACGCGGCACGACGGTGACAATCCACCTCGCGAAGGAGTTCACGGAGGCGAGACGGACTACACGGATACGTTCGTGCTTGAGAGCCTCGTAAAGAAGTACTCCGACTACGTGCGCTATCCGATCCGCATGAACGTGACGACAGAGGAGATGCCGCGCGACGATGAGGGCAAAATCATCGAGGGCGCGGAGAAGATCAAGAAGACGGAGCTGCGCACGCTGAACTCGATGCAGCCGCTCTGGACGCGTGCGAAGTCGGAGATCAAACCGAGTACAACGATTTCTTCCGCGATCAGTTCCACGAGTGGGAAGCTCCGATGGAGATTTTTCCACGAAGGCGGAGGGCACTGGTGGAGTATGCGGCGCTCTCGAGATCCCCTGCCCGCGCACCGTTCAATCTCTATCAGGCGGACTATGAGCCGGGCATCCAGCTCTACTCGCGCCACGTCTTCATCATGGACAAATGCAAGGATCTCCTGCCGGACTACCTGCGTTTTGTCAAGGGGCTCGTGGACTCGCCCGATCTCGCACTCAACATTTCGCGTGAGCTGCTCCAGCAGAGCCGTGAGCTGAAGACCATCGGCCGCGCACTGGAGAAGAACATCCTCAAGGCATTGGGCAAAAGCTCGAAAAGAACCGCGAGGGACTACGAAAGTTCTGGGAGCAGTATGGCCGCGCGCTGAAGATCGGCATCTACAACAGCATGTACTCCGGTCGCGATACGGTGGACAAGCTGAGCGATCTCCTGCTTTCCACAGCTCGAAGGACGGCGGTCTTGTTACGCTGAAGGAGTCGCCCAGCGGATGCCCGAGAGCCAGAAGAGCATCTACTACGCGACGGCGAAGGATCAGGCGACGGGTGAGCTGCTGCCGCAGATGGAGCAGCTGCGTGAGCGCGGTCTTGAGTGCTCTTTCCTGCTCGACCCCGTGGACGAGTTCGCCATTGAGTACAGTGCGTGAGTACGAGGAAGAACTTCCACTCGATCAGCCGCGAGACCTCGATGCTCGGCGATGCGGAGAGCGAGGCCGCGAAGAAGGAGACGGAGGATCTCGCGAAGGCAAATGACGATCTCATCAAGGACGTGAGAGACACTCCGGTACAGATCGCCGAGGTCAAGCTCTCGCAGCGCCTGCGCTCGAGTGCCGTCTGCTCTCGTCGCGGATGAGGCGGGCCGTCGCTCTCGATGGAGCAGACCTTTGCGGAGATGAACAATCCGATGTTCCGGGCGCGCCGCGTTCTCGAGATCAATCCGCACCATGAGCTTTTCGCCAAGCGCCGCAGAAGGTACATGCGGCGGGCAGCGACAGCGAGGAGTTCAGGACTACTGTGACCTGCTCTACACGCAGGCGCTGCTCATCGAGGGATTCTGCCAGAGAACCCCGTCGCCTTTGCGCGAAGCTCGCCAAGATGATGGCGAAGTAGGAGGCCTCGTGGAAGTCGAACTCTTTCGTCGCAGTTCTTTGTGGCGCTCTTTCAATCATTGTGCTCGATCTCTGTGCTCGCGGGCGACAATGCCAGTCGTGATGCGATGGCGTCCAACCGTCTGCCGGCACATCTCGAAAGCGCGCCATCTACGTCGGGACGGCGGGCGCGATTGTCATTCGCCTCATCATGACGTGCCTTTGCAGTGCGCGCTGCTTCCGTGCCGTATTTACAGGCGCTCGGCGGCCTCGTGCTGCTGCCGATCGCCGTGAAGCTCCTGCGTCCCTCCCACGGCGAGGAGCACGTGGAGGCAGCGGGAGACGTTTGCAGGCGCGGTCAAGACTAATCACTATTGCCGATGCGGCGATGGGGATTCGACAACGTGATCGCGATTGCCGGCAGTCGCACGGCGACTTCCTGCTCGTGGTGCTCGGGCTTCTCATCAGCGTTCCGATTGTCGTTGGCGGCAGCCAGCTCATCGGCAAACTGATGGAGAAATATCCCGTGCTCGTCGTTCTCGGTGCAGCCATTCTGGGCTGGACAGGCGGAACGATGATCGCGCACGACCGTACGGTCGGCGTGATGATTCTGGAGGCGCTGCCGCAGGCGCACATCCTGCCGGCCGTTCTGGCGCGCTGCTGTGCGGCGTCGGTGTGCGGATGCGGCGGAGAGGCTGATATGGTCGGACTTGTGATTGTAACGCACAGTGCCGCGCCTGCGCCTGGCGTTGCGCACGTGCCGCATGATGGCGAGATGCGCATATCGCAACGGCGGCGGCATGGAAAATGGCGGCTTCGGGACGAGCTATGCACGGATTGCTGCGGCGATCGAGAGCGTCCACAGCGCGGATGGCGTTGTTGTGCTCGCGGACGGAGGCAGCTCTGTGCTGACGGCGGAGACGATCATCGAGGAGATGCGCAGCAACAGCGTGCGCATGGCGGACGCCCCGTCGTTGAGGGCAGTGTGGTCGCCGCG
>BNJU01000990.1_pt1 | contig 17688 bp, 30 predicted proteins | sample 8539281 | NCBI WGS metagenome assembly BNJU01 (sample SAMD00202456, study PRJDB9452) | human saliva metagenome | isolation source: human saliva | place: Japan
GAAGTTACGGCTGCTATCACGAGGAAAATTGGAAGAAGGCGGCATTCCATCCACAGCGGAAAGCTTCGCGGAGTAGATTCTTTCGGCATGATGTGCTCGATTGAAGAACTGGGTGGAGACCGGAATCTCTTTCCGGAAGCGCCGGAGAGAGGCATCTATATCTTTCCGGAAGGGACGGCTGTAGGAGAGATGCGGCGGCACTGCTCGGTTTACGGGATATTCTGCATGAGTATGAAATCACCTCAAATCGTGTCGATTGTTTCTCGGAGGTCGGTCTGGCAAGAGAAGCGGCGGCAGCTTTCGGGAAGGCTTTTCATTTTCCGGAAGTGAAGAAAGTAGGGAATAAGGAGAAGATTGAGGACTATCTTTCTGTGAAGTTAAAGGACAGCGACCTTTGCAGCCGCTATACAGCGCGTCTCATTCGAAATGTGCATTTTGCGCCGTCTCCGATCTGGATGCAGAATCGTCTTCGTACGGCAGGCATTCGTCCCATCAACAATTTCGTGGATATCACGAATTATGTGATGCTGGAGCTCGGACAGCCTATGGCATGCCTTTTGATTATGATACGATAGCGGGACATCGGATTCGCGTGGAGAGAGCGGAAGAAGGAGAAAAGTTTGTCACTTTAGACGGCGTAGAACATACTCTGGATTCTTCCATGCTCTGCATTAAGGATGCGGAAAGAACCATTGCGCTCGGCGGTATCATGGGAGGGGAGAATTCCATGATTACGAGATCGTCGTGAAAAACGTGGTTTTAGAGGCGGCTTGCTTTTAACGGCACGAACATTCGTCTTTTCCGGAAGGAAGCTCGGTCTTCGTACGGATGCGTCTTCTTATTTTGAGAAAGGGCTGGATCCGAACCTTTGTGAACTCGCCATGGACCGTGCCTGCACCCTGATTACGGAGCTTCACTGCGGAGAAGTGGTAGGCGGGATGCTGGACCGCTATCCCGTGAAGAAGGAAGAGAAACAGTTATCCGTTTCGTCCCGAAATCAATGATTTGCTCGGGCTTTCGCTGGCGGAGGAAATGAAAGCGCTTCTGCTTCCTCTGAGCTGAAGGTGGAAATTCGCGAGAGCAGTTGGAAATTACGGTTCCGACTTTCCGGCAGGATTTAGACAGGATGGCGGATATTGCGGAGGAAGTGGCACGGTACTATGGCTATGACAAGATTCCGAATACGCTTCCGAAGGCATCCACAGTGGGCGGAATGAGTTTTAACCTGGCACTGAACAGGATGCTTTCGGCATCTTGCAGAGGCCCTGGCATAACGAGAGTTATTTTTTTACTCTTTTGAATCCAGGAAGCTTTATGAGAAATTACTGCTTCCCGAAAGAGAGTAAAGAGGCAGCAGATTACCATTGCGAATCCTTTGGGAGAGGATTTTCCGTGATGCGAACCAGTTCCGTGCCGGGAATGTTACAGTCTTTGAGCCTGAACGATCGACATAAGAACAAAAACGCCAAGCTTTTTGAAATGGCAAAGTGTTATATTCCGAGGAGCCTTCTCTTACGGAACTTCCGGATGAGCGGATGACTTTAACGCTCGGCTTCATCGGAGAAGGGGATTTCTTCAGTTTGAAAGGAGAAACAGAGTGCCTCTAAGACAGTGCGGCTTACAGGGTGCGCTTTCGCTGTGAGGCAAACTGCGAGAAGTCGTATTATCATCCGGGAAGGAAGGCCAATATCCTCTGCGACGGAAAACTGTATCGGAAACGATGGGAGATTCATCCGGATGTTCTGAAGAACTTTTGAACTGAAAGAGAGAGCCTACATTGCCGTACTGATTTGAGGAAATCTATCCTATGCGGGAGATTACAGAAAGTATGTACTTAGTAGCAAGTTCCTCGCCGTGGCACAGGACTTTTTCTTCTGGTACCGAAGAATGTCAGTGCCGGACAGGTCGAAGATACCATCCGGGAAGCAGCCGGAAAGCATCTCGAGAAGCTGGAACTTTTCGATGTCTACGAAGGGGAACAGGTTGTTGCTGACTTTTAAGTCCCTCTCCTACAATGTCAGCTTAAGAGCCAAAAGATCACACCTTAAGTGAAGAAGAAATCAATAAGGTAAGAGGAGATTCACTCACGGCACTGGAGAAAAATCAGGGGTAAAGTTAAGGGATATGTAATTTTCACTCCTTGCTTTAATACCTAAGAAACTGCGGAACTACAAGAAATACATAGGAAAAATCCCCGGATACGTTTTACTGAGGAGTGTATCCGGGGGATTTTATTATTCTTGTAATTTCTGTTCTATACGCGAATGTTGGCTCTCTTGAATTCCTTTTTCCAGTTCTCTTCTGCGCTTTTTTTCTTCATGTCTTCCCGTTTGTCATAGATTTTTCTTTCCGCGGCAGAGACCCATGTCGAGCTTCACGAGACTGCCCTTAAAGTAAAAGACGGAGGGGCATCAGGGTATAACCCTGTTCCTTGATTTTTCCCTGAGCAGGCGGTCTATCTCTCTTTTGTGGAGAAGAAGCTACGGTCTCGAAGTGATCTTTATTAAAAATATTACCGCGTTCATACGGATTGATATGCATACCGACGATGAAGCACTCTCCGTTTCGAATCTGGCAGAAGGACTCCTTGATGGAAGCCTGCCCGAGACGGAGAGACTTTACTTCGGTTCCGAAGAGTTGTATTCCGCATTCTATATTTTCTTCTACAAAAAGTCATGATACGCTTTCTGTTGTTGGCTATTAGCTTTACACTTTCTCCCATTCTTCTTCCTCTTCCCTCAGCGGCTTCCGCCGGAATAAAATCGATTGTTCTGCTGAGTGTATCTACGGAATAGACCCGGATTCGCATACTGTCTCCGATGCGATAGCATTTTCCGCTTCGCTCGCCTCTTGTCAGCATTTCTTTCTCGGAAAAGGCGAAATAGTCGCCATTCATCATGCGAAGAGGAATCATGCCTTCGATGCCGTTTTCCAAAGCAAGATAAATCCCTGTATTCCGTGAGTCCGGAAATCTTCCCGCTGAAGCATTCTCCGATAAAGTCTTTCATATACTGGCACTTCTTCAGCTTCAGGCAGTCCCTGCTCCGCCTCATCCGCTCGCCTTTCCCGAAGGGAACTTTGCACGGCGACATCGGGCAGAATCCGTGCGTAGTGTGCACGGCGCTTCTCACTCTCACAAGTGCTCAGGTTCTCCTTGATGATGCGGTGAATTTGCAGGTCGGGATAGCGCCTTATAGGAGAGGTGAAGTGTGTAGTACTTACTCGCAAGACCGAAGTGCTCTGCACAGTCCGTGCTGTATTTTGCCTGCTTCAAAGAGCGGAGGATGAGCGTGCTGAGCATCGCCTCTTCGTCCTTTCCTTTGATTTCCTCCAGAACTTTCTGCAATGCCTTCAGGGCGGATGCTGTCCGGATCTTTTCGCACGAAGAACGATGGAAAAAGTTCGAGAGGATATGCGCGAGTTCTGTCCATTTATCGAAGTCCGGCTTTTCATGGATACGATAGAGGAAGGAATATCCCGCCAGTAGTATTCTTCCGCGACGGTTTCATTTGCCGCCAGCATGAAGTCTTCTATGATTTTGTGGATTCTCGCGGACGACATTGCGAATTTCCCGTATTTTTCCCGTCGGGATGAAAGAGCACCTCGATTCCGGAAAGTCGAAGTCCAGACCGCCTCTTTCTATCCGCTTTTTGCGGAGCAGACGGAGAGAGTACGCATCTTTAAGAGCATTTCCTGAAAAGGCAGGTAAGAAGGATCGAGCGGAAGGCTTCATCCGCGTCCATATCGACTTCTTTTTAGGAGGGCGGTTACACCGTCATAACTCATCCTTTTGTTTGAAGAAATGACGGAAGGGGTAATTTCATGAGACAATTGTGCGCCTTCCTCGTCGTAGTCCATGATACAGCTCAAAGTGAGCCGATCACCCCCTTCGTGGAGGGAGCAGATGCCATTTGAGAGTTCCCTGCGGAAGCATCGGAATCACCCGATCCGTGAGGTATACGGAGGTCCCGCGATCCAGTGCTTCCAGATCCAGTGGACTGCCTTCTTTCACATAGTTTGTGACATCTGCAATATGAACGTAGAGGCGATACTGCTCTTTTCCGGAAAATATTCCAGGAAATGGCGTCGTCGAGATCCTTCGCGTCTTCTCCGTCGATGGTAATGGTCGGAAGGCTGCGCGCATCTCTTCTGCTCGGATTGCACGGCTTCCTCCGCGACCGTCTTCGGAATCCGCTCCGCCTCCGCTTTTCACTTCATCCGGAAAAGCTTCCGGCAGGGAAAATGCGCGAATCACGGAGAGAATGTCTACTCCGGGATCCGTCACTGCGCCGAGAATCTCCGTAACAGCGCAGAGGGATAAGAGAGAAGGGAGAGTGTGTGTGCCGAGGAATTGACGTGCGCCCTCGTCTTAGCTTTTCTTTCTTCTCCGCCGTAGGACAGAATCTTGGCTACGACTTTGTCTCCGGGAACGGCTCCCTTTGTTTTTTCCCGGATGGATATAGAAAAGGGAGAGGGCAGCTTTTACATTGTCCCGGGAAGAGGAAAAGACCCTCTTTCCGTGCTTTTACAAGACCCAGCACTTCTTTTCACGGCGTGCTGCATCACCTTTTACAACTCTTCCTTCCGCTTTTCTCATCGCCTTCTTTTTTTCTTCACAATCTGAATCTGAACTGTGTCACCGTCCATGGCTCCCGCTTCCGCACCGCTCGGAATAAAAGATGTCTTCCAGCTCCTTTTCAGAAAGACTGACAAAACCGAAGCCTTTCTTCGCACGGGAATAAACCCCTTTAAGCTGCATGGGGCTTTTTGTGCCGCCTTCCTTTTCGGAAGGAGAGAGCACGCCTTCCAGAACTCCTTCTTCTTCCATTTCAGAGAGGAGAGGCAAAGGCTCTTTTTCCTCCACGGGAATCCCTAGAAGTGCATGAGTTCCTTTTTCCTTCATCTTAGGAAGAGCAGGATCTTTTCTATATCGAGGATAATTTTCTTTAACTTTTCTTTTTGCTCTTCTCGCATAAAACTCCTTTTTGTGCAAGTCTCTTAGGGATGGAATAGGGGTACCCATTTTTCAGAATAGAAAAAGCCTGCAAAAAATTGCAGGCTTCGAAAACGGAAGAAAGAAGAATTACCAAATCATATCCAACAGTAAAGCTACGGCAAAGAAAGCAATGGTTCCATACTTGGTAAACTTTTCCAGGCTTCCTTCAACGGAACGTCCTCTGTTTTTTTCTGCCAGTAGGTATCTGTCTGCCCGGCTAAAGCGCCTATACCGTCTCCTTTTTCCTTCCTGCATAAGGATAATCGCGGATAAAGCAATCCCTAAAATGACAAACAAGATAATCAATACAATCTTCGCTATCTTCATATAACCACCCTTTATAAAATCGGTTCCGCCTTTCGGAACAAAACCCATACTGCATCAGTCTACCGTCAATATCTTTGGGAGTATAGCACAGTGTGCCATATAGTGCAAGAGATGTCCTTCCAAGAAAGACTCGTTTTGTGCTATAGTGTTCTTAATCTACAGTTCTTTTTCAAAAAGGAAGAAAGTGCTATGGAAAAGGAAGAGAGCACTATGGAAGAAGGAAAAACAATGGCGGACAGAGAGAAAGAGATAGAGAGAAAAACGCTGGAGGTGGTGGCGGCGATTCTCAGAAAAGGCGACTGCATATTCGGGACGGAGAAAGGCTACGGTGAGTTTAAAGGCTTTTGGGAGTTTCCGGGCGGGAAAGTAGAAGCGGGAGAGCACCCGGAGGAAGCCTTATTACGGGAAATACGGGAAGAACTCGATGCGGAGATTCGGATTGACCGTTTGTTTAAAACAGTGGACTTTGACTATCCCCATTTTCATGTTCGATTGCACTGCTATTTCTGCACATTACTGTCCGAGAGAATGAAGCTTTTAGAGGCGACGGAAGGCAGATGGCTTTAGGAAAGAAGAACTGGACACGGTACCGTGGCTTCCTGCGGATGTCGCCTTGCTTTCAGAGCTGAAAGAACTGCTTTTAAAGAGGGGAGAAAAGGCTTGCAGCAGGGCATATCTATCGTTTATACTGAAGAAAGCACGGAAGTGCTTTTTCTTTTTACATTCTGCACTTTAACACTTAAAAGCATAAACGCTTAAAAGTGAAAAAGTAAAAACAAAATAACAAAAAAAGTAAAAAGCAAAAAGTAAAAAGCAAAATAGTAAAAAGCAAAATAGTAAAAAGCAAAAAAGAAAAAAACATAAACGGAAAAGAGAAGAGCGGAAATATCCGGAACGGATAGAGCAACAGTATAGAAGACAGCAATAAAGAAGACCGCAGTACAGAAGGAAATAGAACAGGATAGGAGGAAGAGATGAGCGCATTACAGGGAGGAATTGTCTTTGTTATCGAAGCGGCAGCAAAGTTTCTTTGGGGAGATCTCGTGAAGATTCCGCTACCGGGAGGGAGTAACTTGGGGCTCTCTTTGATGGTGATGCTTTTGATCCCTGCCGGAATCTACTACACCGTCCGTACCCGTTTCCTTCCCGTTCGTATGTTTCGGGAGATGATCCATGTGCTTATCGAGAAGCCGGACAGCAAGATGCAGGGAGACCTTTCCAGAGGGAAGCTTTCCGGCTTGCAGACCCTTATCGTGTCTACGGCGACGAGAGTCGGCATGGGAAATCTGGTCGGTGTTGTGGCGGCGATTTCCGCGGGAGGAGCGGGAGCCGTTTTTTGGATGTGGATTACGGCATTAATCGGTTCGTCCACCGCCTTTGTTGAAGCAACCCTTGCGCAGCTCCATAAGCGGAAAGATCCCCTCTATGGCGGCTTTCGCGGCGGACCTGCTTATTATATCCATGATTTTTTCTTTCACAATAAGCCGGGAGAGAAGCTGGAGGAGGGGATTCCGAAGAAGCGAAGCGTCATTGCCTTGCTTTTTGCCCTGTCCGGTCTGATTTGCTGGGCGGGAATCAGCCAGGTAATCGGGAATTCCGTGTCTTCTTCCTTTGAAAATGCATTTTCCGTGAAGCCGCTCTATTCCACGTTATTCCTTGTTCTGCTAGCTTCCATTATCGTACTTCGGAAAAATGCCACTGCGCGGGTTCTCGATATCATGGTCCCCTTTATGGCAGGTCTCTATTTTGCCCTTACTCTCTTTGTGATTTTGACGCATCTTCCGGCACTTCCTGCCGTTTTTGCACGCATCTTTTCGGAAGCGTTCGGTTTCAGACAGATTGTAGCGGGCGGTTTCGGAGCAATCCTGATGAATGGCGTGAAGAGAGGCCTCTTCTCGAATGAAGCGGGTTCCGGCTCGGCACCCTGCGCAGCCGCGGCGGCGGACACGGATCATCCGGTGAAAATGGGATTGTTTCAGGCAATAGGTGTTTTTATCGATACCATCGTGATCTGTTCCTGCACCGCTTTTATCATGTTGCTTACGCCGGAGAAGATGGTAGAAGGTTTGCAGGGTATGGATATTTTACAGACGGCGATGAACTACCATTTTGGCGTTTTCGGAAAGATTTTCATTGCACTCATTCTTTGGCTTTTCAGTTTTTTTCTACTTTTCTCGGAATTCTTTTTCTATGCCCGTTCCAATGTCTCCTATCTTTTTGGGGATAAGTGGGCGGCGCAAAACGCATACAAGGTTTTTTTGCTCTTATCATGCTTTTTGTCGGGGGACTGGCGCAGTATACCGTGGTTTGGGATTTAGGAGATGTAGGAATCGGTTTGATGACGATTTTTAATCTGCTCGTCATGTACCCGCTTAGCAAAGAGGCCTTTGTTGCATTATGCGAGTATGAAAAGCGGCTTCGCTCTTAAAAGCATTGTAAAAATTACATTAAAAATGATATGATTTTCTTGTTCGTTTCATCATTTTGAATGAGGAGGAAGCTTGAATGAATGAAGAAGAGAAGAAGGAGCAGGTGAACGGGGAAGCACAGGAGAACCTGTTTTTCGTGTGGAACCGCCGCTGGAGAAGAAAGACGAAGAGCTACCTCTGCTCCGGCAGAAGAAAAGCAAGCTGCTGAAGAGAAAGCGGAAGAGGGAGTGCAGGCCGTAGAAGAGAAAGCGGGAAGAGGGAGGCAGGCTGTAGAAGAGAAAGTGCAAGAAGGTGAGCAGCTTGTTTCCGAAAAAGACGGCAGAGGTAGCGGCGAAGGCTTCCGAGGTCGGGACGGCAGTGGAGAATACGACAGCTACCGTTGTACAGAAGGCGGAAGAAGCGACAAAGAAGGTAGCGGAGCAGGCGGAAAAAGAAGGTACAGGAGACGGTTTCCACGGACTGACCGTATCAAGGCAAATGTCAACAAATACAAGCCTGAGAAGAAGGCGGAAGAGCCGAATAGAAATGCGCAGAGCGGTGGCGCCGGGAACGGCACGGAGAAGAAGCACTCCGCACCGATTGTGCTGATTGCGATTCTTCTGATTTTCCTGGTATTTGCGCTGGGGTATGCTTTTTTTCCCGAGAAGAACGAAGGTGAATCTGGACAAGTACATCTCCGTGGATTTCACCGTACTATGACGGATATGGCAAGGCGGATGTCCACTTTGATTCGGATGCGTTCCTGAAAGACTATAAGAAGAAGATCGAGCTGAAGAAGAAGGGCGATCTTCTGACGAGCGCCATTATGGAAGGCTATACACCGGAAGCTTTCCTGAATGATTATTATCTCTCCGGAAATTGGAAATTGGACGGAGAAAACGGAAAAGTATAAGAATGGCGACAAGGTTCATCTGAGCTGGAAGATTGATAAGGACAAAATCGAAGAGACCTTCCGGGTAAAGGTGAAGGATGCCGGTAAAGAGTTTGAAGTAAAGGGACTCGATAAAGTGGAGAAGTTCGATGCTTTTGAGAATCTCAACATAGAATACAGCGGAACCGCACCAAACGGTATGGCGGACTTGGAGGGGAAAGGCATCATGGACGGCTCCAAGGGACTTTATTTCTCTGCGGACAAGATGGACGGACTTTCCAACGGGGATGAAATCACCGTGAAGATTGGACCGGAAAATGCACTTGAGGCATTTATCCAGAAGACCGGTAAGGCACCGAAGGAAATGGAAAAGCAGTTTAAGGTAGAAGGACTTCCTGCCTACATCGACAGCGCTTCGGCGATTAATGAGGAGAACCTGAACAACATCAAGAGCGAGATGGAAGACAATATCAAGAGCTCCGTTGCGAAGGAAGGCGATAGTGTGCAGCTGATTGGCACGGAGTATCAGGGCTACTATTTCTTAAAGGCGAAGAACAAGAACTATGGTATACAGAATGTCTTCTATCCGGTTTATAAAGTGACGGTTCGGATTACTTTACCGAGCAAGGGCTTCGTGCAGGATTACAGCTACTATGTTTCCGCTTCCTTACAGAATATCATGGATGAAGGAAATGGAAAGGTAACCATCGACACCACGGATATGGATACGGTTTACCATACCTTCGAGATTGATACGGATCCGGGCAACTGGCTCTCCAACCGTTTCTATCTGGACGGCTTTGAAAGTCTGGACAGCTTGCGGAAAGAAGTTGTGACGAAGCAGCTTCAACTTTAAGGTGGAAGAAAAGATTACATGAGAGCGCTTCGACGGAAGAGTCCAAAGATGCGGGACAGGCAGAGAGGAAAGCGGAGAAGCCGAAAGCAGTACAGAAGAGACAAGCGCGAACTCATAAGAGAAAGCGATTGTAAAACAAATTACGCTTGAAAATAGAACCTGAATAGGTATATTGGAGAGCGTGCCGGGATGTAGCGCAGGTGGTAGCGCGCTTGACTGGGGTCAAGAGGCCGCAGGTTCAAGTCCTGTCATTCTGAGACAAAAAGAGTTCTTTTCCTTTCGGAGAGAACTCTTTTTGTATGAATTCGTATGAAAAGGAAGTTGTTTGCGGGGGATTATCGCGAAAGAGCGATGCCCGGTGCGTTGTACCAGGTAAAATGATTTTCTTTACAGTACTCTTTCTATTTCTTTCGAGAGCGTTTCATCCGCTTCGTATTCCGTAATATAGACGGAGAGCCCATGCGCTTTGTACTTTCTTTAAGTAGTCTTTATAGTAGTTTGTGGCGTCTTTCTCCTGCTTTTTCCGCTTTATTTTCTGAAAAGTTGTAGGAGGTGAAGACATCCTCCTGGTTCACACCCTGAAAGAGGTACTTTGCCCCTCCGCTTTTCGGCTCTTTCTCTTTCGAATTTGTATTCCCGCTTTTTTTCTTCTTCGATTACGCGCTGTACGAAAACGGTCCCCTCCGTTTAGAAGGATGGCTTTTTATATTTTTTGTAGATTCTGAAGGATTTTTGTTAAGCCCCGATAGCAGCCTTCTGTCGGAAAAACGGTCATACATCAAAGTTATCCAGGAAGAAGCCGTCATAACTAGGCTTTTTGCGAGATCCTTTTGCCCGGTCTTCCGTGATATAGTCCTGCCAGGCGGCCTGACTTACATCCACCCATTCCTCGTCCTCCCAGTTCTCATAGGGAGCGAGCGCGAACTGTCGGAACTTTTTATAATCCGGATTGTACTGCTCGAGCGCGCCGACATTGATATACGCATAGACGGTTGTTTTCCGTTTCTTTAGATACTCCGATCTTCTTTCGTAAAAGTTCCCGGAGAGACAATGACGGTTTTATATCCGGAAAGGAAGGCGAGCTGCTTTAGACGTGCTTTATGCTCCGCCTCTTCTTCTTTACTTCCTGTCGTCTCTTTGCTGTTGCTTTCCGGCAGGGAAACGCCGAGAAAAAAACACCGTAGCTGGCTGTTTTCTTCGGAAAGGTACGAAAAAAATAGCAGGAGAAGGATCGATAGAGAAGCGGTTTTCGTGCGGAGCGATGCATCATAAGCGTTTCCTTTCTTTATCGAAAAAAGGGCAAAGAACTTTTGCTCAGTGTAACATGGTTGGGAAAATGTTTCCACTCTGCTATACTGACGGGAATCCGACGTTTTCCGTTAACAAAGAATAGGACGGAATAGCGGAAGATAGAGTGGGAACAGGAGATAGAGCAGAGAGCGGGATGGAGATAGAATAAAGATAAAATGGAGAGCAGGATAAAATAGGAATAGAACGGAGGATGGGATGGAAATAGAACGAAGGATTGAAGCATTGCTACAGAGTGACAAAAGACAGGATTTTGATTGGGATAGACGGCAGGACGGGAAGCGGGAAGAGCAGTCTTGCGAAAAAACTCGCAGAAGAATTTTTCTGCAATCTCTTTCACATGGATGACTTCTTTTTACAGGGATTTCAACGGACGGAAGAACGAAGGAAGAAATAGGCGGAAATGTAGACTATGAACGCTTTCAGAGAGGTTCTCCTTCCCTTAAAGAAAAAGGAAAAACGTGCTGTATCAACCCTTTCATTGCCAAACCATGCAATTACAGGAAAAAGTGGAGATGCCTTTTCGGAGGCTGAATCTTATCGAAGGAAGTTATGCACTGCATCCTTATTTTTCCGACCCCCATGATCTCGAAAAATCTTTGTGGATATCGATCGAGACTTGCAGTTATCCCGTATTGCGAAACGGAACGGGGAAGAGAAACTGGAGCAGTTTAAGACGCTGGATTCCGAAGGAGAAGCCTATTTTGCAAAAGTTTCAGATTGCTGAGCACGCGGATATCGTGCTTTCCGTGGACGATTTTTAAAACGTGCTTTCTGCCGAAGGAAGCGAAGCCCTGAGGAAGGCGCAGCGAAAGGAATAATGAAGAATACGGCATATTTTTTTGGAGAAATTCTCTCAAAACGTACATACAAAATTGTTCTTTTTACAGAAAATCTTGACTTTGCGGGAAAAGGAGAATACGATTTCTTATCGTTCCAATAAACCTTTTTTTGGCAAAAGGAGAATGAAGATGAGTGAACAAGAGTATGTAAGTTATGCACTCCCTTATGATAAGGGAACTGTTACGGCAAAAGATTCCAAAGAAGAATTTTTGCCGGAGAACTGGAGTCGAAAGCGGCAAAATTTCATAATCCGATTAGTGAAAGTGAAACGGTAGAGAAGTCTATGGACAATCCCTATCGGTAGCCCAAAACTGGAGGAACTGGCCAAGGGAAAGAAAAAAATATCGTTTTAATCAGCTCCGACCATACTCGTCCTGTACCTTCCCATATTATTACGCCTATTATTTTTAAAGAGAATTCGGTCCGTTGCACCGAGGCAAGGATTCGTATCCTGGTTGCGACTCAGCTTTCCACCGTCCGTCTACACACGAAGAACTCGTGAACAAGTATGGTGCCGAGATTGCCGATCGTGAAGAGATTGTAATGCACTTTTTCCCAGAAGGATGAGGATATGGTGAAGATTGGACAGCTTCCTTCCGGCGGCGATTGCATTATCAATAAAGTGGCAGCGGAGGCGATCTTCTTATTGCAGAAGGATTTATCGAGTCTCATTTCTTCGCTTACTTCCGGCGGACGAAAGGCTGTTCTTCCGGGAATTGCTTCGTATAAGACGATTATGGCAAAACCATTCCGGTGAATTTATTGATTCTCCTTATTCCAGAACGGGAAATCTTTCCGACAACCCCATTCACAAAGACATGGTGTGGGCAGCACGGAAGGCAAAACTGGCTTTCATTGTGAACGTCGTTTTGGATGCCGATAAGAAAATCATCGGTTCTTTTTGCAGGAGATATGGAAGAAGCGCACAAAGTGGGTTGTGACTTTGTGGAATCCCTCGGAACAGTCCATAAGATTCCTTCTGAAATTGCTATTTCTGCAAATGGCGGATATCCTCTTGACCAGAACATTTTACCAGGCCGTTAAGGGGATGACCGCAGCGGAAGCCACGAACAAAGAGGGCGGTACCATCATCATGGTAGCTTAGGTTGCCGTGATGGACATGGCGGAGAAGGCTTTTATCACAACATCGCCGATGTGAAGGATCCGAAGGAATTCCTGAAAAGGCCATCAACACACCGCGCCTGGAAACCATTCCGGACCAGTGGACTTCTCAGATTCTGGCAAGAATTCTGGTACATCATCATGTGATTTTTCGTTTCCGACCTTGTAGAATCGCATCTGATTACCGATATGCACATGGAACTGGTTCCGACAATGGATGAGGCGTTAAAGCGTGCCTTCGAAAGAGAGGGTGCGGATGCGAAGGTAGTCGTTATTCCGGACGGCCTTTCCGTTATTGTGAAGTAAAGGAGTAGAAGAGGAAAAATGATACATAATTTATTCTTAGAGTTTTTTTCTCACTGCCCTCATGATTCTTTTTCGGTGTCGGCGTGCATTGCGATGAGGTATTGAATAAAACCAAGTATCACGGTTCGGGACATCTTTTTGCCATTACCACCTGGGCTTTCGGCATCACGGTGTGCCTCTATGTTTTTGGCGGCGTTTGTATGAATCCGGCGATGGTGCTTGCCAGACCATTCTTGGTTTGCTCCCTCCTGGGGTTGCGGATTCCATATGGTTGCAGATATGCTTGGTGGTTTTTGTGTGCCCTCGTCGTATACGTGATGTATGCGGATCGAGTTTACAGGCAGTGAAGACAGTGTGGATCCGGTTGCCATTCGAAATATATTCTCCACCAACCCGATTTGCAGAGATCTGATTCGGAACTGGTTTGTTGAGTGTCTGGATACGACGATTTTCTTAACGGGTATCCTGATGATTGCAAAGAATTTTGAGCAGCAGGTACCGATTGGAGTTGGCCTCCTGGTATGGGCAGTCGGTATGGGACTTGGCGGTGTAACCGGATTCGCCATGAATCAGGCGAGAGACTTGGGACCGCGTATGGCGTATCAGTTGCTCCCGATTAAGAATAAGACGGACAACAACTGGCAGTATGGTCTTCTGGTTCCGGGAACGGCACCTTTGTCGGCGCAATTTTTCTCCGCTTTGTTCCTTCGTTATTTCTTAGGAGCTTTTTAATGCATACAAAAAAATTAACCTATGGCGCCATGTTTTTGGCGCTGGGAATGGTTCTTCCCGTTCTTACTTCCGGCATTCCGGAAATTGGAAAGGCGCTTCTTCCCATGCATTTTCCGGTGCTCTTTAGCGGACTGCTTCTGGGACCGCTGTACGGCTTTACTTCGGAATACTGATTCCGCTCCTTCGCTCCGCGCTCTTCGGCATGCCGCCTATTTTTCCGACGGCGCTTGCAATGGCTTTTGAGCTTGGAACGTATGGCTTTGTAATCGGTTTTCTTTACAGTCGTTTTACAGAAAAGAGTTGGAAGGCGGTTCTGTTTTCGCTTATTGTCGCCATGCTTTCAGGGCGTGCAGTATGGGGTGCAGTGGACTTTCTCCTCTTAGGTATTCTTGGAAAGAGCTGACTCTTTCGATGTTTTCTCTGCGGTCTTTTGTCCTCCGTTCCGGGAATTCTCTTGCAGCTCTTTCTGATTCCGCTTCTCATGGAGCGGCTCGAGAAGGCAAAAGCGGTACATTTGACGGAAAACAGGATTTCCTGATCCATACGAAGATATCTGCATAAAGTCTTTTTTCATAGGGGGTAAAGGAAAACGTGCCGGATTCCGAATTTTCGGGTCCGGCATGTTTGTTCATAATAAGTATCGCTCGTAAAGCGTGCGATACTCGTTTTCCGCCGAAAGGAAGTACTTCTGCTACGGCGGTAAAATGTGCTACACTTAAAAATGTAGCTTTTAATCGATTTACAGGAGACACACAGGAGAGACAGAACAGGAGACACAGGAGACACACTACAGGAAATATGTAACAGGAGATACACTACAGGAAACACAAAAAGTCAGGAGAATATTTTATGAAAGTATTGATGATTAACGGAAGTCCTCGCATCGGAGGTAATACAAGTATCGCCCTAGCGGAGATGGTAAAGGTATTTGAGCAGGAAAAATAGAAGTAGAAGTAGTGCAGATTGGCAACAAAGATATACGAGGCTGTATCTCCTGCGGCTATTGTTATAAAAATGGAAAATGCGTCTTTAATGACCCTGTAAATGAGCTGGCGGAGAAGTTTGAAGCGGCAGACGCTTTGGTACTGGCATCTCCGGTTTATTACGCTTCCGCAAATGCTACCCTGATTGCCTGTCTGGACAGATTGTTCTACAGCACGCATTTTGATAAGACCATGAAGGTGGGCGCCAGTGTAGTTGTGGCAAGACGAGGCGGTTTATCTGCAACCTTTGATGAATTGAATAAGTATTTTACAATCGCGGGAATGCCTGTAGCCTCCAGTCAATACTGGAACAGTGTTCACGGATGTGAAAAAGGGGAGGCGAAGGAAGACCTGGAAGGCCTGCAAACCATGAGAACCTTGGCACGAAATATGGCTTTCCTGATGAAGAGCATTGCCCTTGGAAAAGAAAAATACGGTTTACCGGAGCAAGAAGAGGGGATAGCTACAAATTTTTATCCGATAAGAGGAAGGTTCATCCAAAAGGTATCGATGCTTTGAAATCATTTGGAATTGCATGGAGGAACGCATGGAATTTGATGAAAGCTTGCAGCAGTACGTTTATCAGTATGAAGACTTGATTTTTTCTTGGGATGAGGAGCCTAAAGAGCAATATATAAATAAGGTGAAAGCATTAGCAAAAGAATTATAAAGATAATTTGGATCGAATAATTGACTTTATCTTTGCCTGACCTTAGGGAAATGTACGGAGATATAAGCAAAAGAAGATGTGAAGAATAATCTTGGGAAACCTATCATAGACTATAATCAGGAACGGTGACTTACTGCGAGCAGAGTTTTTGATGATTGCCATATCTTTGCGTTTGAATTTTCGAATAATACATTTGAGAAGTTGGAACATTTTTCTGTTGACGGATAAAACAGCTTTATCGAGGAAAAGCATGAACCTACTGGAGTACATGAGGCGTAGAAATAAAATGACGCTTTCAGAATGGGAAGATACTTTTGAGATAAAGGAAAGAGAAATCATTGTCTTAAGGCACGAAGGAGGCGGAGAGTCTAAGAAATGGGTTTTGGGAATGGGATGCCTATTTCTTAGCCTATGTGACTGTGAAACAGGAGAGCTTCACAAAGAAGAAGGGCGCATCGAATTTCCGGTTATAGACAAAGAGGAGCCTCCATTTCAGTTTGAAGAGGAAAGCATTTACAAACTATAGGGTGCGTGAAAAGCTGCTGAGGAAGTTCCTGAGGAGCTTTTGCCTGCAAAAGAACTATTTTTTTAGTAGTAAAGTTCTTGAGAAAAATGCAGTTTGTCCGGAGCTTGAAGAAATACTTATAGAATATAGAAAACCCGTGGTTTTGCAGGACGATGTCTTAGGGAAGCTGATTTATGATAAGCAGCTAAAAAGTTTCGAGGGAAATATAGCTTGGCTTCGTGGCAAGATCCATATTTCTTATATGTAGATAAGGATAATAAGAGCGGAATAACAAAGGCGAAAAAAGGCTTTGAAAACAATGGTTTTGGAACAGGGAAAATGGGATACGGACCTGCGTAGTTTTGCTGCCAAAGAGCTTACAGAAACTGGCCTGTGAATGGGCGGAATCCGAAGAAGAGGCTGCTTTAATTACGGAAGACAGCTTTGCAAAAAGAATTAGTCTAAGTTTGCTTTTGGGTGACAGCAGGGAGGTTCCTTTACCGCTTACCTTGATGATGATGAGCTTTTTCTTCGACATAGCATTGCAGTTAGCGGCAGTTCTAAGAAGGGGCTATTGTCGGCTGATATTGAGGGATAAGAGAATACAGAAGATAAGAACAGATATGTACTTTCTCGCTACAAAAAATATTATATTGTAGCGAGAAGGTATTGAAACTTTTCGCTATTAAATTTTAAAATTATAGCGAATGGGGTGCTCATATGAACGAAGTAAATATCTTTGATCAATTACTTGAAGAACAGAATGGATATATTCGATTAATTGATGCTCAAAATGAAGGAGTATCAAAATCTGCAGTTCTGGATTATGTCCGTAAGAAGGAAATGGAAAAGGTGGCTCCCGGCATATATATCTGCCTGATGTATGGGAAGATAGACTATATTTGATTCAGCTTAGAAATAGAAATATTATTTTTCTCATGAGACAGCTTTTGTATATTCATAATCTTTCCGATAGAGAACCTTTTGCACCTATGGTTACTGTTGGACGAGGGTATAATGCGAAACATCTAAAAGATAAAGGTATTATAGTTCATACTGTAAGACCGGAATGGATAGAGCTTGGCTTGACAGAGGAGAAGACCTTTATCGGTAATACAGTACGAATCTATGATAGAGAGCGCTGTATCTGTGATATTATCAAGAATAAAAATAGAATGGATATTCAAGTATTCCAGATGGCTTTGAGGTCTTATTTTTCAGGTAGTGACAAAAATATCCATAAGCTCATGGAATATGCTCGCATCATGGGAATTTCGGATAAGGTGAGACAATATACAGAGGTATTACTATGATGAAAAGTGCTACAGCTGTAAAGGCAAAGATAAAAAACAAAGCAGGAGGAAGTAGTGACAAATCTCAGATAATGCTAAGAATATATCTGATGGAAAGACTTCTGGAGAGAGTTTCTCTATCACGATATAGAGATAATTTTGTGTTAAAGGGTGGGCTTTTAGTATCTTCTTTGGTAGGTGTGGATATGCGCTCAACCATGGATATAGATACTACCGTAAAACGAACTATTACGTAGGTGCATTAGAATGGGAAGAAGTGATAGGGAGCGCAAGAAAATTAAGAATAATGATTGAGTAATATAATGCATGCATACCTAATCCGCTAGCATATTTGTAGGAGTCAAGAAGTTCGACCTCTAATGTAATTTTTAGTTGACGAGCAATATTAAACAAAGAGTATGAAAATGCAAATTTTTCAAAAAAGGAA
>BNJU01003223.1_pt1 | contig 17686 bp, 22 predicted proteins | sample 8539281 | NCBI WGS metagenome assembly BNJU01 (sample SAMD00202456, study PRJDB9452) | human saliva metagenome | isolation source: human saliva | place: Japan
GGTCTACGCATTATTTTTCATCATCATCCTAATATTCCAAATACTAATGTAAAAGTACACTAAATTGGAATATATCTCTATAATTATACCTTATAACAGGCTTATTTTTCTAGGTAAATCGATTTTTTTAATTATAACTATTATTAATCACCAAAAAACTTAGAATCTATAGATTCATAACATAGAAAATACTCACAAAAGTAAAAGCTGCACTCCTCGGAATGCAGCCTTTTCGTTATGATTATAAAATTGTAATTTCGTCGTAAGTAGGTTGAACTACTAACTCACCTTTAGAGTTCATAATCCCCCATTTACCTTTAATTTTTACAGAGCTATAGCCATGAGAGAACGTACCTGTACCAGAAATATCTTTCATAACTGGAGTTTCTATGACTGTACCATCAAGAGATAGAATCTTATAATTACCGTCCTTATTATAAATCCAAGTGTATTGATCGCCAACAAAGGATTTTACGGTATTCGCTTTGTCGCCTTTATAAATGATGCGACCATATGCCATATCTACTACATACCGATTAGTATCATTGGTAACAGACATTTGGTGTTCCCCAACGAAGTCAATCGTATCATACTTAAATGGCACCTCTTGTTTACCTGTTTCCATATCAAAAATACCATATTTATTAGTATCCTTGTTTTTCATTGTTAACAATACATTGTTCATATCAATCGTACCAGCCTCATAATTGCCAGGTTGAATAATGTATTGACCTTGACGGTTCATAAAGCCTAATTTACCTTCATTGCGCACCAAGGTACCATGTTCTTCCATAGGGTATACATAGTCATTTTTACTATCAATCACAATGGTGCCATTACGATCAATATAACCGCGTTTCATACCATCATCGATAAGGCCACCAAGGCCATCGATATATACGCCACCATGATTATACAAATATCCCATGCCAACGAGCCCCAAGATACCGCCCAAACCAAAGTGACTTACCTTGCGACGATATTCGGCCAATCCATTTTTATAAGGATATACTTCATTAGACGGCGCAGTAAATACAACCTTACCTTGACCATCGATAGCGACAACCTTGCCATCAGCTTTACAAAAGCGCGGTCTTCACTAAATTTAGTTTCTACATTTGGAATCTCTTTAAATTGTGGCTGAATGACTACATTACCAGCACTATCTTTAAAACCAAGCTTACCTTTTTCTTTGAAAGTCACATAGGAATCACTTGGATAAGATTGATGAATATCTTTAGGGTCAAAATTGTTCATCTCTTTAATAGCAGTGTAACGTTCATTAGTATCCGCATATAAAGCATCTTGTGCCTCTTTGCCAGATTGTAATACGGTGCCATCACCTTTAATATGAACTACTTTATTTTTACCTTCTTCACCATAGAATGTACCATCTTTTTTGAAAGACGCATCTAATGTTTTATAGGTTGGCGCTAATACCACTTGTCCATTAGGACCAACGATGCCCCATTTTCCTTTTTCTTTAACCAGTCCAAGGTAACCTTGTTGTAATAGAGAATCATCTTTTAGAACGCGAATCGCTTTTTTAACCGCTGCAGGTGGTTGTTTTACGGCACCAGCAATTGGCATAAATGTATCTAAACGACCGATACCAACACCAACGCCTACAGAAGTGTTACTAGAACGGCTAGATGTTTTTTCAGATGTTGTAGTGGAGGATGTGGATATAGTAGTACTATGTTGTTCACGTGTTACACGCGTACTTGTTGATGTTGATGTATCTGTATTCGTCACTGTTGTACTACTAGTGGATGTTGTAGTAGATGCTGCGAAAGCACTTGTAGACATAGCCGCCAACACACATGCGACTAATAAAGATTTCTTGTTGAGTTTCATAGGCCTCTCCTCTTATTACTCAAAGGGTTTTAGATATAAAAATTTTATAAACAACTATTAATATAAATTATACTATACAGACCTTTATATATACAATAAATTGTGAAAAATTCTTCATCTATTATTTTTTTGCTATAATAAAACCTATGAAAACAGCAACCATAATCGACTTGATTGTAGATGCTAATGTACACACGCAATCTATGAATCATATCATAAAACAACAGCATATTTCACAGCGCATGCGCCGGCGTCTAAAAAATGATGGTATCATCACCATTAACGGACAACCGGCTACATGGGATACCCTTGTTCACGGCGGCGATCATCTACTTATGAAATTAGCACCTGAACAAGAATTTTCACGCACTTCAATGAATCTGGAAATCGTATACGAAGACGAACACATCCTCGCTGTAAATAAAGCCGCCGGTGTTCTTATGCACCCTACCTCGACGGTACGCGATGGAACATTGGCAAATGGCGTTCTCTATTATTATGACGAAACCGAACAAGCTCATGACTTTCACCCGGTCCATCGCCTCGATAAGGACACATCAGGCATCGTCATCATCGCTAAAACATCGGTAGTACAACACGCCTTTGATAAGCAACGCACAAATTTTCAAAAGGTTTATGACGCCATCGTTGAAGGCACTATGCCAAGCCAAGTGCTAACTATTAAATGGCCCATCGGGCGTAAAGCAGGTAGCATCATTGAACGATGTTGCACATCAATTGGCAAACCGGCTCGTACTGATGTGACGGTATTGACACACCACATAGTTCCCCAACCGGTACAAATGGATAAAAATTTGAGCACGCAACAGGTTCTGACTCATGTGCAATGTGTATTGCATACGGGCCGGACCCATCAAATTCGCGTTCACCTATCCCATTTAGGTTTTCCTTTAGCTGGTGATGATTTATATGGCGGTCATTTAGATCATATCCATCATCAAGCATTACACGCTGGATACCTTGCTTTCACCCATCCTATGACACAGGATTATATAGAACTACGGGCCCCTATGCCAACGGATATGAAAGATTTACTATATCTCTAACAGATTCATCTAGAAAACCTTATAAAATTGTGGTGCTTTATATCGTTTCTTGATATACTAACAATGAATAGATATGTATCATCATAAGTTGATGACAATACTTTCAAAATACATACAATCGGCTATAAAGCCAAGGAGGACAACATGCCATTAGTAACGACTACGGAAATGTTCAAAAAAGCTTATGAAGGCGGCTATGCAGTAGGTGCTTTCAACGTTAACAATATGGAAATCGTACAAGGTATCGTCGATGCAGCAAAAGAGGAACAATCCCCTCTTATTTTGCAAGTATCTGCAGGTGCTCGCAAATATGCTAAACATATTTATCTTGTAAAACTAGTAGAAGCAGCATTGGAGGATAGCAATTTACCAATCGCTCTTCACCTTGACCACGGCGATTCCTTTGAAATCTGTAAAGATTGCGTAGATGGTGGCTTCACATCCGTTATGATTGACGCATCTCACCACGATTTCGACGAAAACGTAAAAATTACAAAACAAGTAGTTGAATATGCTCACGCTCACGGCGTTGTAGTAGAAGCTGAACTTGGTCGTTTGGCTGGCGTCGAAGATGACGTTAACGTATCCGATGCGGACGCTCGTTTCACAGACCCTGAACAAGCTGCTGAATTCGTAGCATTAACAGGCGTTGATTCCTTTGGCTATCGCTATCGGTACAAGCCACGGTGCTTACAAATTCAAAGGCACACCATACCTCGACTTTGAACGTTTGGAAAAGGTTGGTAAATTATTGCCTAACTTCCCTATCGTATTGCATGGTGCTTCCTCCGTATTGCCTGAATTCGTAGCAAAATGTAACGAATTTGGTGGCAATATCCCTGGCGCACAAGGCGTACCTGAAGAAATGCTTCGCAAAGCAGCGCAAATGGCGGTTTGCAAAATCAACATCGATACAGACCTTCGCCTTGCTATGACTGCATCTGTACGCGAATACTTGGCACAAAATCCATCCGAATTTGACCCTCGTAAATATTTAGGACCTGCTCGTGACGCTATTAAAGGCATGGTAGCTCACAAAATTAAAGATGTATTAGGTTCTTCTCACAAACTATAATCTATGGCTAGTGGATTTGTAAAAGGAACCTTAATCTTAACCATTGCCGGTTTCGTAGTGAAAGCCATCGGTAGTATCAACTGGATTCTTCTCTCCCGTATCTTGGGCGGGGAAGGCATCGGGATCTACCAGATGGCCTTTCCTATCTATTTGTTACTATTACAAATTTCGAGCGCAGGTGTGCCGATTGCCATCTCTATTTTGACGGCAGAACGATTAGCATTACACGACTTTGGTGGTGCTAAACGAGTATTTAATATTTCTTTCACAATGCTGACCATTACGGGCTTTATCGCCAGCTTGGCCATGTACTTTGGCGCAGATTGGCTTATCTCTAGCGGTCTCATTGCTGAAAGCCGTGCCTACTACTCAATCATCGCACTTGCTCCGGCAGTATTCTTTGTAACGTGGATTTCCTGTTTCCGCGGCTACATCCAAGGTTATGAAATGATGACCCCAACGGCGGTCAGCCAAATCGTAGAACAACTATTGCGCGTTATCGTCATGCTCGGTGCAGCGGCCATCTTATTGCCATATGGCTTACCTGCTGCAGCTGGCGGTGCTAGCCTAGGTGCTGGCGTCGGAGCCTTTGGTGCCTTTCTCGTGCTCTTGTACTATTACTACAAATTGCCTAAGGCTAGTAGTACTGGTGAAAGCTACGATGGTCCACGCGAATCGGCCAAGGAAATTTTATCGCGACTCTTATCGTTGTCCATTCCGATTTCCTTAGCCAGCATCATGTTACCATTAACGGCCAATCTTGATTTGCTCATCGTACCACGTCGCCTATTAGACGCTAATTTCCCGATGAATGAAGTAACAGAACTGTTCGGTTATCTTACAGGTATGGCAGTGCCGCTCATCAACTTGGCTACTATCATTACGGCCGCCCTTGCTACGAGCATCGTACCAGCCATCTCTCATGCTTTTGCTAAGCGAGATTATGAAGGTATTTACGAACGCACTGCTGGTTCTATGCGCTTAACATTTATGGCAACCGTACCATTTACGGTACTATTATATGTACTTGCGGCACCAACTGTTACGTTGATTTACAATGCACCTAAGGCAGAACTGGCAACACAAATCACAGCGTTCTCTATCTTCTTCCTCGGTGTACACCAAGTTACAACAGGGATTTTACAAGGCCTTAACAAGCCACGTATTCCGGTTATTAATATGGGGATTTCATTAGTAATCAAAGTCATCCTGAACTGGACATTAACGGCCATCCCATGGCTCGGTATCGGTGGTGCTGCCTGGGCAACCGTTGCTGATATTGGTTTTGCAGCGTTACTCAACTTGATTTACATCAAAAAATACACAGGCTACTTCCTCGACATTTCCCTTCTCTGGAAAAACGTGGTCAGTGCCGGTGTCATGGGGGTACTCATCTTCTTGAGCTACCACTACCTAACAAATATCTTACCAATGTGGGTAAACTTTATACTTACCGGTATCGAAGGCTTATTACTCTACGTTATCATCATGGTTCTTTTAAAAGGACTTAATAAAAATGATGGGGCTAGCATGCCACTCATTGGTAGATTCTTTAGATAATTACATATACAAATAGTAAGAGGACCGACTCATTTGAGCCGGTCCTCTTTTATTGAGCAATATATATTGCTTAATGTAATCATATAGAGTCACAATACATAATAATTTATTTTTTTCTTGTTCAATTCTTCTGATATGTTTCGTTTAATTAAGTGCTTTGGCACCCCTAAACCAAGTTTAAATCTACCATAATCCTCTTTATTATGCTTGTAATCTACATATTGAACGATATCACGTAATTTAAAATTACTTACATGCACATCATGAGGTTTGACCATATAGTGAGTATAAAGATGTGTATTATCAAATACAGTCATTATAAACAAAGTATTCTTTTCGCCCTTCACTTCATAATAAGCACCTGGCAATGCATCATTCCATACAGTAGCAAATTGAATAGACTTACCTTCATTTAATGGATCTGCACCAACAAATCCAATTAGAGAATGATACATCATATTCTGTTTCTTTGGATCATCTCGTTTAAAAAGTGGTCTAACAGAAATAGACTCTTTTATTTTACCAGACTTAAAATACTCGACTTGGAAACCATTTTTAGTGACTTTTGTACCTAAGGATTTACTATTTTTTAAAATCCTGAACGTAAAAGGTCCTCTATGTACTTCAGAGGTATATTCTAGTATATCGCTAGCAGGTTTTACCGATGGCAATACGATGTTAGCCAAACGATTCATAGTGGCCTTAACTAAGGCATCATCACCTTGTGCTCTTATCTTCTTAACTACTCCTTTTGGAAGACTATACCCAATATGATAAGAAATCGTCGGCTGTTTTGGCATAGTAAAATTGATTGTTCCTTCTACCAAATCATTCTTAAATACGATTGAATCCCATGTAGCCTTTTCAATGGTTGGATATGTAAAAGTATTAGCACCTAACACCTTTTCACTAATTTTTTTATTACCTGCTATGGGATTATATCTTTTATAAAATACTTCTTTCATAGCATCAGAGTTTAACTTACTATATGGAATGTTTGTATCTTCCCAATTATCACCCTTAGGCTGTGGTCTTAACTCGTAATACCACTCCCCATTATAGGTCATTACTCCACCTGCACTGATTAATTCTTTATGCTTACCCATACTTCCCTTAGCCTGAGCTACAATGCTTGGTTGAGGTATAGTAAATTTTATATTCGCTCCGTTTTCTTTTAAGATAAACACAGTACTAGAGTATCTAATACCATGATTTAATTCTCTTGTATGATATATATCCATCGGTGTTTTTCGACATATCATAATTAGGAATCGATTTATTATCTCTTGTAACCTTCTCTACAATTCTTTGATCCATTTGTCTAGATTGTGAGGTATTTTTTTCGATAATTTTGATATTCATCAGCAGGTATGGATGCATCGGCGCCAGGAATATTTACATCGATTGCATAGGATTGTCCCATACCAACAGTCAGACCTAATAGACCTAATGCTATTACACGTTTCCAGTTCATACATTCTCTCCTCAATTTATACTCTACAAGCTAAGACTCATTATACCTAAATATTAATTTTTTTATCAATTTTTTTCATAAATTTATTTTTAGAATCTCCTAGCACAAAAACATATTTACATAAACGCAATTCCTACTTGCGTAATATGTTATAGTATATTTTAGGAAAATGAATTATAATTATACTGTACTTAATGTACAGTATTTTACACATTGAGGTGATGTTATGAAAAAACCATTAATTGGAATTTCCGGCAATACGCTACGCGATAACAGTGGCGCTTATGTCGATTTAATCCGTTCTTATGTGAATCAGGACTATGTTCGCTCCATCGAAGAAGCCGGCGGCATTCCTATTATTATTCCTTTTACAGAAAATTTAGAGCAAGCAAAGGAAACCATCGATATCGTTGATGGCCTCCTCCTTACAGGTGGGCATGATGTGTATCCGCTCAATTATGGCGAAGAGCCTTTACGAGGCATTGGCGATGTATTCCCTGAGCGCGATCAATTTGATTTCGCGTTGCTTGCAGCAGCAGAGGAACGAAATATTCCTGTATTCGCCATCTGCCGCGGTTGCCAAATCGTGAATGTCTATCGTGGTGGTTCCTTGTACCAAGATTTGCCATATGATGAAATTGCACGATTAAGCATAGCCAAAATCAAACGCCATCATTACCTACGCATACAGTAGAAATTAAACCGGACTCTAAATTAGCTCACATTATTGGCACAACCACATGGATTACAAATTCCCATCATCATCAAACGTGCCGTAATATTGTAAAAGCTTAGTTGTTACCGGCCGTGCCAAAGATGGTACAGTAGAGGCATTAGAGGATACAAGTCGTCCTTGGTTTGTGGCTACTCAATTCCATCCAGAAATGATGCATGTAAAAGACGTACATGCTAAAGCATTATTTAAAGCCTTCGTCGATGCTACTAAGGAGGGTAATTAATGGATAAGAAAAGCAAATTTGGATTTTGGAGTATCGTACTCCTCGGTATCAATGGCATTGTTGGTACTGGGATTTTCCTATTACCTAATAAGGCCTATGCCATCATCGGGTCAGCTAGTTTAGGCGTCCTTCTATTTGATGCAATTATTGCAGGGTGTATCGCATTGTGCTTTGCAGAAGCGGCTAGCCTTTTCACACGTAATGGTGGCCCCTATCTATATGCTAAACATGCATTAGGTGACTTTTGGGGATTCGAGGTAGGCGTCCTTAAATGGATTGTAACCGTTATCGCTTGGGCCGCTATGGCCGTTGGCTTGCTACAGCCCTAGGTGCTGCAGTCCCAGCCTTAAGTGGCGATTTAGCAAAGGACGTTATTTCATTCATATTAATCGTAGGCTTAACAATCGTAAACATATTTGGTGTTAACGTATCTAAGTTCGTTAACAACTTGATTACAATTTCTAAATTAGTGCCTCTCGCCCTATTTATCGCTATTGGTATATTCTTTATTAACGGCGCTAACTTTACACCTGTATTCCCACAAGATACATATGTAGATGGAGCCTTTGCGCAAGCAGCCGTTCTTCTCTTCTTTGCTTATACAGGATTTGAGGTTATCGCTATTGCCGCAGAGGATATGAAAAATCCTAAAAAGAATTTACCTCGTGCCATTATCATGTGTATGCTTCTTGTATCGATCCTTTATATGGCAATACTTGCTGTATCCATCGGTGTTTTAGGCTCAGACCTTGCTAATACAAAAGCACCGGTACAAGATGCGTTCAATGTAATTGTAGGGCCAATCGGTATGTACATTGTACTAGCAGGTACATTGATTTCTATGGGCGGCATTAACTTTGCCGAAGCCTATTACGCACCTCGTATTGCAACCTCTATGGCCGAAGACGGTATGTTACCAAGTGCCTTAGCTAAACGCAATCGCTACAATGCACCATATGTAGCAGCGATTGTCACTGCCATTGCTAGCGTATTACTTGCCTGGTCTGGTTCGTTTACAACCCTTGCTGCTATTAGTGCGGTATCCCGTTTTACACAATACCTACCAACATGTTTAGCAGTCATCATATTCCGTCGTAAATGGGCTGATAAAGAACGGTCCTACACAATTCCAGGTGGTTACACCGTTCCAGTTATCGCCATTGCTACATCCCTTTGGATGCTTGGCCAAGCGCAAACAAACCAATTACTATGGGGCCTAGGTGGCTGTATCGTCATTCTTCCTCTCTACATTTGGTACTGGCGCAAGAAAAAAAGCAGGCCTAATCCGCGAAAAAGAAGACATCTAATTACATATTTGTACACAAAATAGGCAGGAGCTCGCTCCTGCCTATTATTTCTAAGTCGCCTATATAGGGCCTCTATAAAAATAGAACAGGCCTGTTCTTTTTCTAGACACACCTATATACAGCCTCTGTAAAATTAGTACACGCCTGTTCTTTTTCCGAACACACCTATATACAGCCTCTATAAAATTAGTACAGGCCTGTTCTATCTCTGAACACACCTATATAAGACCTCTGCAAAATTAGTACAGGCCTGTTCTATTTCTAAACACACCTTTATACAAACTCTACAAAATTAGAACAGGCCTGTTCTATTTCTGAATACACCTATATACAGCCTCTGTAAAATTAGTGCAGGCCTGTACTATCTCTTTCAAATTAATAGTCTGTAAAAGGTTCGTCTTCTACAGATTCGGTCAAATCTTCTTCGATGTAGCCGTATTCATCAACGGATTCTTCTTCGTCGCGCGTATCAATGTATATGCTGATTACGGCTAATCCTCCTTTTTCGTTAAGGCTCACGATAAGGCTCATAGGACCATATACCAAAATAAGATTATCGTCTTCATCACGAATGATGTGTGGCACGGTAGCAAAGTGTTGATTCATGAGTTGATCAAAGTAGTCCTCTACATCGAGGCCATTTTCTAGTGTAATAGATTCTGCATCGCCTTTTTGGAACACTACCTTTGTATCTTCATCAATAAATTGGTAGAAATCATCGATATCAAAATTATCGGTTTCAAGCCATATGCTAAGGGCCGCAATCCAGTCTTTCACAGTGTGCGGCACAATTGGGAAACGGTATGGTGTTTCATCTAAGGATAAGCGAAGATCATCGTATTCGAATTCATAATTTTCTTGGCTAGATACGATACGGTCAATGCGGCCATCCTCATTGATATCAACAAACAACATATACGCGTATTGGTCTCCCTCTTCATAGGCCACTGTCAAACCGTGACGGCCTTCATGAAATATGGCGCCCTCTTCATATACTTCTGTAATATGCATAATGCGACAGATTACAGGCACATGGTCAGATTGGATGGAATCAACCATGGCCGTTAAGAATTCTAAGCTTTCACGTTTATTGCGAGCAATAATGCCTCGGCCCGTAGAAACATATTCGCAATCATCGTCGAGCATAGCTTCAACACCATGAAGATTTGCAGATTCTAACGTGGCTTTCATCAATAATAAAGATTGTATTTCAGTCATACTAATCCTCCAAATATTTTCAACTAGTATACTAATTGTATCATAGACTAATTTAAAATTCTCGGCTCATGTCATATAATGGAGTAAGATTATATAGATTTTGGAGGTCCCCATGAAATATACAACTATCGTATTCGATTGTGACGGCACGTTGCTAGATACTTTAACAGATTTACGCAATGCGGTGAATTATGTATTGCGCGCTCATGATTTGCCAGAACGGTCGGTTCCCGAGGTGAAAGCAGCACTTGGTAACGGCGTTGCACATTTGATGCGTCAATCGCTGCCAGATTCCATTTCGGAGGCTGAGTTCAATACCTATCTCGACGAATTTAAAGCATATTACGGTGAACATCTACAGGATTACACCGCACCATATCCTGGTATGCTCGACGTATTAGACACATTACGAGCTAAGGGCTATAAACTTGCCATTGTATCCAACAAAATTCAAGAAGGCATTACACCACTAAATAAAGAATACTTTGGTAATCGTTTACCGGTAGCCATCGGTGAACGCCCAGGATTACAACGAAAACCAGCACCAGATATGGTACTACAAGCGTTAAAAGAACTAGGTTCAACCCAAGATGAGTCAATCTACATTGGCGACTCTGAAGTAGATGTAGCGACAGCCAAAAACTCTGGCCTACTATGCATCGGCGTTACATGGGGCTTTAGAGACGAACAATTACATAAAGATTTAGGCGTCAAACACATTGCCCGAAAGGCAGAAGATATCGTAACGATTATCGAAGAGCTTAATGCATAAAAAACGACTAGTCACAACATAAACATATGATGTGACTAGTCGTTTTATAGTATAAAGTTTTACATCCCAATCCCAAACAGTGTTAATATTTCCATAATGACTGGTATGACGAATACAAACAATACGGAGCTAATGGTGACAAGACCTGTGGCAAATGGCAAATCAGAACCGGCTTCATTCGCCACGATTGGCAATACGGCGATAACCGGTCCTGCGGATTGAACGATGAATGTGACGACCGCAACGGGATCCAATGTAATGCCCATGAGATATTTTGTAGCATAGATGACGCAGAACATGATAAATGGTGCTACGGCGAAACGTCCAATGATACCACCGATGGAGTCTTTATTTAAACGCATGCTTTTAAGGCCCGCATCATGTAATACGATGCCAATGTATAGCAAAGATAATGGTGTTACCATATTCCCTATATAGTTCAACGTATTATGTAATACCGTTGGCAAAGGAATCTGAGCATATAGGAATACTAATGCCAAGAAAAAGCCCAATAATGGCGGTGGCAATAGTTTTTTCCAAGAAAACTTGCGTACCAAGGTGCGGAAGCTTTCACCATGGCTAGCACCATTCGCAGGTAACGGGTCTGCCTCAATGAGGAATACGCCGAACATCCACACGGATATGGTGTTGCCGATGTAGTACAGCAAGAAAAACGGTAACGCATCTTGTCCAAACAGGGCAATTTGCACCGGCAAGCCGATGAATAGGCAATTATCGTTGACCACCATGTTGATAAATATGCCGCGCCGCCCCCGTGGTACATGCACTATTTTCATCATAATGAAAGCGATGATGTACGATACCACATAGGTCAGCATCACAACGAGTAAACCATACCGCAAGTCCCACAAATCTGACGTTTGCACATTGTGGAGCACGGACATAAATACGCCGACCGGCAAAATGACGGACATGATGAGACGCGATAGGTTCGAGCTAAAGGTATCATTAAACATGCCCCGCCCTTTTAGGAAATATCCTAGGGATATGAGCAAGACGATAGGCATGATGCTTTGTAATGAAGTAAGAAAAACCATATAACCTCCTACATACTTTATATGTAGTATATCACAAATGAAGGACTTAAATGTGGGCTTCTTAATCTTCTCTATCTTCGGCACCATCGCAGCTTTAAAAACAAACAAGGTTGTATTCGCTATTATGCTATTAATCTGCTTCCTATTCTTCGGTCTTGCAACAGACCTATTCTTAGGTGGCAAAACAGGCTTCTTCGCCCTTGCAGCATGGTCTGAACTATTCATCTCCCTCTTGGGCTTCTACGGTTCTGGTGCCGTACTTGTAAACAAAGTATTTGGCAAAACTGTATTCCCTATGGGTAAAAGCATTCTATAATTGATTGAAAACTAGATAATACAAGTTAAAGGTCTATATATTACTGAGTTGTAATATATAGACCTTTTCATTACATAATTTATTAATAAGAAACTTTAAATCATGAGAAACGCCTCAGATAAAGGCTGTATCTTTTTGATTCGTAAGCGAAACTTTATCTTTTATCTTAACAGATTCTGCTATATTACGTATTTCATCATGGCTAAGTTTGCTTTCTTTTTAAATTATAAGCAATCCAATTTGTAAGCATTCTATTCTTATCATCATATGTAAATACAACGATTAAAGACTCCCCATCTGGATTATATATATCAATTAAAGCTGATGGATTACCATCATTCCAAACAATAGCATATTGCGGATCTTTAAAGCCTAAATTAATACCAATAATAGTCATAAACTCTAACATCTTAGTATACTGAGCAGCCATGCTTTCATCACCACGTATAGTACTACTAACATCAACACTCTGTTCATACCCAGCTGTTTTATATTTGTGTATTGCACCATTATTTATATCATATCCAATCTTCTGTTGTAATCCTTTCGGCGTCTTATAAACAAATCCGTATAACTCTTTGCTTTCAGAATATGAATCTGTATCAGGTAAAAGCTGAATAGATGGCACTATATAATTAGCAATCATATTTTCTACATGACGATCAATCAATGCACCTTCAGAACCGCCCCCATTGTAAGTAAATGCCATCCGATAGGATTCTGACTTATTCTTAGGATTTTTAAACTGAATACCTGTCGTATATATTTCGTTATTGTCTTTAGATTGCTGCTTTTCCTTAAACCACAAAGCAGATCCTATGGATGGATAAGAGAATTTTTTAATGTCACGATGTAAATCACGATTTTCCTTATTTAATTGATTTAAATGCTGTGTTGTATCTTCCATAATAGAAAAATCAATTCTCTGATTATTGATTTCTAAAGTCTGTCCATCCTGTTTCTGAGTATACATACCATGCTGGCTTGAAAATGGCATTACTAATCGCATACCATCCGTATCAGAATGTAGACGAATGATTGTACTATGTGCGTGCACAGCACGTAAAGTATGCTTACTATATTGAATTTGTTGGCTAATTTCATAATCTCGATAATGGTAAGATTTTAATTTCTTAGCTACATGTTCTTCCTTATCTGATAAAGCCTTTTCTAAACTTTCATTCGTATAATTATAATTCTTATACGCCTCTACAGGAACAGTCCTATCAGCACCAGGTATATTAATGTCTATAGCCTGAACAGGCGTAATGATAGCTACGCTAATAGTCATAGCCAATACTATATGCTTTAACACAATGTATCCTCTCTCGAACATAATATATTCATATTATTTATAGCTAAACTGCGCATCCATAATCATTTGTCGTAATTGCTCAATGCGAACACCATTTGGCAATCGATCTCTATAAAACTGCAATTTATAATAATATCTAGTGCCTTCATAATCAGTAACTAATACCATGTCCGTCCTATTCTTTAATGGCCAGCCATACATAAATTCAGCTAGTAAACTGCGCACACCATCATTATAGACCTCTATTACATCATCCTTAATAGGCAATACCATCTTAACAGTAGGCTCAGGAATCGTTCTCTCTTTAACAAGATTTAATTTCATTGTCTAAGGACATACTACTATCATCAATAGATCTAGCCTTAACATGCATAAATACCCCCTCAGAGGTTCTAAACACCCTACCATCAATATCCTTTGTTTCGCCTTTCGTTTCAATAGCATCCTTCAGTACGCGAAATTGATAAGGTCCGAAGAATTTTGTTTCTGTGAAAGTATCTAACGATTCATCATGTTGACCACTATGCTCATTTGTAACACGTATCATTGGTGATGTATCAATTGCTTGTGAAAGCACTGGTGTCGCTAGCAATACACCAAGGCTGATAGCATATATTATTCGTTTCATCTCTATGTCCTCCATGATTAACGATGATGTGGAAAATCCTGCTCAATATCCTCTCTATAATCATCTTTATATCGTATCTCATCAATCTCTGCTGGAGTCAACACATGCCCCTGTGCATCAACATATTCACGGAATTCATTAAAATATATCCCCTCTATATCTGAAGGTTCTAATTGTGGTTCATACGATTCAATATTCCCGTATGTATGATTAATTTCATCCAATATACGATTCTGTTTCTCTATATCCGCATCACTATCTGTTTTATCATTCGATGATCTAGATTTTGCAATAAGTGCAATAACGATGACGGCAATGACTAAATAAAACATAGGTCTCTCCTACAACACGACTACTATATTATTAATTGTAACATATGGGTTATATAAATAAAAAAGGCAAGTAAAAAAGGTTCCTATTGGTCACCTAGGTGACTATTAGTAACCTCTAATCTATTTACTTTTACACTTGACATCGTTATATTGAACCTGAGGCCTCTAAATGGGTCCAGTCTTTGCTAATCTTCTAGAGATTGGCGGTGATCAATATGAGTACATACAAAGTGCTATCTTTAATGATTTCCTTTGGCATACTTATAGCGACCATTATCATGGCTGCAAAGTGATTGACCTCTAGGTAAAAGCTTGCTTTCTAATCGTGGCATGAAAAAAGGCCCGACAGAGAAGTCAGACCGTTTCTTCAATTAAATCAATATAGAAGCGAAGTCTGGCGTCCAAACCATTTATGCCTCACTTTGATATAAATTATATCATATCTAAACACGGAAGGGAATTGAACAATTCCCTTCCGTGTTTTGTTTATAAACCTTCATGGTGCATACGAATAGCATAAAACTCTTGGAATACAGGAGGTTGCTCCTCCATAATGGTTCTCATAGAAATGAGTCTACGTTTTCCTACACGTCTATCTAAAATGGCAAAAATACGTACAATTAAATTATCACTAGATAAGCTTTTATCAATACTTTGATTATCAAATTCATCAAAAGCCTGATAAAAACAACGCTGATCAAAGACGCCTAATTCTAATGCTGTATTATCTATGAACGGAAAACCCTCACGCATCCGCCTATCATAGGTATCGTCCTTTGGGAATAAATAAGCTTTCACATATTGATTCCAATAATTGCCCTTTATAATTTCCTTCCCATTATATCTAATAGCTGCCCTGCCCTCATGATCAGGCGATTTGCTATAAGATGTAGCAAAATATTGAATATGGCCTCGCAAGCTAGGTGCCAAATATTCTGTCTCTAATTTGTTTCGTATTCCGGACCATGTAGACATGCTATTTACTCCTTAAAATTACTGGTATGAAAAAAGGCCCGACATTGAGAGTCAGACCGTTTCTTCAATTTTAAACTTTAGAAGCGAAGTCTGGCGTCGAAACCATTTATGACTCACTTTGATATCAATTATATCATAAAAAATCAACTTCGCCCTTATATGTATCACCTAGGTTTGAAATCTTCGCATCAGAGGCGATTCCTGCTAGTGGTGGCAAACTCTTTCGATTCGCATCGTAATTATAACGAATTGTATGGATATAAAGATTATGTGCATCTTGCGTACTAAATCGAAATTCACTAGTACCATCTTCATATTCAAATCTTACTAGCACGCCAGGAACACCATCATTCCATATATACGTATGGCTACCACTACGCATATTCTTTCTAGTTTTTAACTGTGCTTCAGAGATTGTGACAATGTCAACAAGATTAGCCCAGATTGAACCCTTATGCTCAACAGGATATACTTCTATCATCTGCGAAATACCTGTAGCATTCTTATATATTTTTATATGCTCATTACCGGATGCTTCCTCAACGGCATCATTTAATACGCGATAATTGTAGTTATTAAAGCTTTCAAAATGACTATCCTTATTTAACCGTTCTAAAGATGTAATATTAGGCACAATATAATTAGCGATAATATCCTCGATGCCCCGTTTACCAATACCTCGCTCGCCATCCTCTCTAACCATCAAGGTAAGTACATATTGCGTATTAGGCTCATTATTTAAGGCAAAAGAAATATCATTTGCCACAAAGGTAAGATCGCCTTTAGTTTTCATGGTACTCCAACGGCCATTAATAACCCTTTCCCCTTTGAAAGTACTACCATCAATACTGGATATATCAAACTGATCTTGATTCATATGTGACCATTGTTCCTGCAATGCAGAACGTACATAGTCTTGCTTTAATTCATTATAGGGTTTGCCTAAATACTGAGCACTTTGCTCATACGGATGATTATCCACAACTAAACTAGTATAAATAAAAGGATGGTTAAATGTATACACAAGTGTATTCGTATCTTTCATGTTCGGAATAGGGGCAGATTGTGTGCCACCTTTGAAAGCTGGAAACGGCAGTGTATAGGAAAGCCCGCCCTTATCAGTATGCATATGGACTTCGGTTACAGCATTATATTGGGCACGCCACATAGAATAGTTTAAATTTCTACGCTGCTCAGCATTCATTTCTTCAACACGATATAGCAATCTAGCCGCATCACTAACATCCGCAGTACTAGTAGCATTAAAGATTTTTTCATTAAGAATACTATCCATCAAATCATTCTTATAAAAATCAGCACTAGAATGCTTAGCTTTTGCATTATACCCAGGCAACTCATTAGCATTGCTACAACCACTCAAACACAGTATAGCAATCAAAGCACCGAATAACAAAGATTTTCTAAACATAAACTCTCCTCAATGCACACTAACTAAATTTTGTATATTGTAACGTACTTATATAGTAATAAAATGATAACAAAAGAGGTTCCTACTATCACAAACGTGATGAAAGGAACCTCTTAACTATTCTACTATTTCAATGTTTCAGGAACTTTGCCATTAAACCATGCTAGTTTTTTTAATATTCGTAAATACTCACGATATATTAATAAAATAACATTCAGAGAGCGCCCCCACTATCTGGGAGCACATAGAAATAATGCGTCATATTCCTAAAACAGCTTACAGGAGATTATAAAATATCGATATATATACTATTGAGTGCATATAGAACTAATAGACTATTACAA
>BNJU01003070.1_pt1 | contig 17672 bp, 14 predicted proteins | sample 8539281 | NCBI WGS metagenome assembly BNJU01 (sample SAMD00202456, study PRJDB9452) | human saliva metagenome | isolation source: human saliva | place: Japan
TTGAAATAATGCTACCGCAATCCCACTAGCTTTAGATGGTGGGTTAAGGTAGCAAAAAAATAGATATTTGTGATACAATAACTAGCGTTATGGGAGTATGGAAATCAAAGAATAGACACAAATATTTATTACAGTATCATATTATTTTTTTGTATGTATGTATAGAAAAAGCTTTTTAGTATCAAAAAGAAATATAAGATTATATAAAAACAATTTTCTTATGAGATATGCACAAAGAGTAATATAATCATAAAATATATGGAAACAGACAAAGACCATATACACTATATGATAGAAACTGAGCCTACAATATCCATAAGTAAAGTGGTTAATCTAATTAAGAGTTATACAACATATCATATATGGAAAAAGCATACAGAATATCTTAAGAATCATTTTTGGAAAGAACATACATTTTGGACGGATGGATATTTTGCTTGTAGCGTAGGCAATGTTTCTGAAGAAATGTTAAAGCAATATATAGAAAATCAAGGGTAGAAAGGCGGGTAAGCTTAATGTTAAAGGCATATAGATATCGGATTTATCCAAACAAAGAGCAAGAAATACAGTTAGCAAAGACATTTGGCTGTTGTCGTTTTGTATATAATCAAACCCTTGCGTACAGAAAAGATGCTTATGAAAAAGAAAAAAAGTCTGTCAGTAAAGACAGATTGTAATAATTATTGCAATAGAGAGCTGAAAAAAGCTTATGAATGGCTAAAAGAAGTAGATAAATTTGCTTTAACAAATGCAATTTATAATATGGATAGTGCTTATCAAAAGTTTTTCAAAGAACATGCAGGTTATCCAAAGTTTAAGAGTAAGCACAGTAATCGTAAATCATATACAACCAATTTTACAAATGGGAATATAACTGTAGATTTTGATAGAGGAAGAATAAAGCTCGCCAAAAATTAAAAAAAGGGTAAAAAAATAAAATTACATAGAAAAATTTTCAGGTCGGATAAAAAAACAGCAACTATATCTAAGGTACCAAGTGGCAAGTACTATGTGTCTGTTCTTGTAGAAACTGAACATAGTCCACTTGTAAAGACAAACGGACAAATAGGATTGGATTTAGGAATAAAAGATTTATGTATCACATCAGATGGGAAGAAATATGAAAAACTGAAGACAATTAAAAAAAATATGAGAAAAAAAGCTTACAAAATTACAAAGACAATTAGCAAATAAAACAAAGGGGAGTAGGAACTATCAGAAAAAAAGGAAACAAATAGCACTATGCCATGAGAAAATAGCTAATACAAGAAAAGATTATCTGCATAAGATTTCAAGCGAAATTATAAACGAAAACCAAGTGATAGTTTCGGAAAAACTTACAGATAAAAAAATATGGTGAAAAAAATCATAATTTAGCGAAAACTATAAGCGATGTATCGTGGTATGAGCTGACAAGACAACTGGAATATAAGTCAAAATGGAATGGTAGAAATTATATTAAGATAGATACATTTTATGCAAGTAGCCAGCTATGTTTTAGTTGTGGATATAAAAATACAAATGTAAAAGATCTAAAAGTAAGAGATTGGATGTGTCCTTTCTGCAATACAAAACACGATAGAGATATCAATGCGGCAAAAAATATATTGGCAGAAGGATTAAGACAAGTAGTATAAGAAAAAACAATAGGGCAGGGACTGCCCGAATTAACGCCTGTGGAGATAGTAGGTTGCGAGGTCAGCGAAGCAGGAAGCCCATAGGCTTAGACTATGGGTAGTTCACGTTTGTGCCAATGTTACAGGAGATGTAGACAAAGCTGTGCAGGATTATCTTCAAGGCACATTGAAGTACTCGAAGGAGGCACATCATTGTGGTGGTCATCACCACTAAAGAATATTGGAAACGCATACAGGATATGCAAATAGGGGAGATTTATGGATGTAATAGATGAAAATACTCCCACATTGGCAGGGCTTAGTAAGTCCGAAGTGGCCGACAGAGTGGCCAGGGGAGAGGAAAATAAGGCCGACATAGGAACAGATAAGACGACAAGAGAAATTATTTTATCTAATCTATGTACCTACTTTAATTTGATATTTTTGGTTATTTCTATTTTGTTGATTTTGGTAGGATCGTATAGAAATCTTACATTTTTGCCAATTATTATTGGAAATACAGTGATTGGAATTGTGCAGGAGCTTCGTGCAAAGAAGACATTGGAAAAGATGAATCTTTTGAGTGCTCCGCATGTCGATGTCCTCAGAGATGGGAAACTAGAAAATCTCTTGTCAGAAGAGCTTGTCAAAGATGATATTGTTTTGTTTTCGGCTGGAAAGCAGATTTGTGCAGATGCTAGAGTTGTAGAGGGAAGCATCAATGTAAATGAATCATTGCTGACAGGTGAGGTAGATGAGATTGAAAAGAATGTTGGCAGTGCGTTGATGTCAGGAAGTTTTGTGGTGTCAGGAGAGTGCTATGCAAAAGTTGAAAAAGTAGGTGCCGATTCTTATATTTCAAAGCTGAGCATAGAAGCAAAGTCGATGAGTGGTAAAGAACAGTCAGAAATGATACGCCAAATCAATTTGATTGTTAAGGCCGTAGGTATTATTATCATACCGATTGCTATTATTTTGTTTTGCCAAAGCTATTATGTCAATCATGATACATTGAGCAAAAGTGTGACTTCAACAGTGGCAGCGATTATTGGTATGATTCCAGAGGGACTCTATTTATTGACTACTTTAGCCTTGGCCATCAGCACAGTGAAGCTAGCTAGAAGGAAGGTGCTACTCCATGATATGAAGAGCATTGAGACTTTGGCTAGAGTTGATGTGCTATGTGTGGACAAGACAGGAACCATTACAGAGCCGGATATGAGGGTAGAAGAGGTATTCCTTTGTAAAAGTGGTTCAAAGCCTGAGCTAAGTGAGGAGGATTTAAAGAGGACACTGGCTGACTATGTTTTTGCTTCTAAAGATAACAATGCAACAATGAAGTCGCTCAAGGAATATGCAAGTAATATCAAGATCTATGGGGACAAAATACCAAAAAAGATTTTGCCCTTTTCCTCTGCACTAAAATATGGAAGCATCACTTTTGAAGATGGTTGCTATTTGCTTGGAGCACCAGAGTTTATTATGAAAGAGAATTTCGTAAAATTTGAAAATGATGTTTTTCCCTATACACAAAGGGGCAGTCGTGTTTTACTTTTTGCAAAGTATGAGGGAGATGATATTGAAAAAGGGATTACTCAAAATGTCATACCACTAGGATTTGTTGCTTTTTCAAATCCAATTCGTGCAAATGCAGAAAAAACATTTAACTACTTTAGGAGTCAAAATGTTGGCATCAAGGTGATATCGGGAGATAATCCACAGACAGTGTCACAGGTTGCCATTCAAGCAGGAATAGAAAATGCCGAAAATTACATTGATGCAAGTTTACTCGACAGCGATAAAAAAATAGAAGAAGCTATGTCAAATTATACCGTGTTTGGGCGTGTGACACCAAAGCAAAAGCAAAAGATTGTAAAGGCCTTACAAAGGCAGGGGCATACAGTGGCGATGACGGGAGATGGTGTCAATGATATCTTGGCAATGAAGGATGCAGATTGCAGTGTGGCCATGGCCTCAGGAAGCGAAGCCTGTGCACAGGCGGCACAGGTCGTACTATTGGATTCTGACTTTGCTCATATGCCAGACCTCGTGTATGAAGGACGAAGAGTGGTCAACAATATTGAGCGTTCCGCAAGTCTATTCCTAGTGAAGAATATCTTCTCCTTACTTTTGTCTGTGCTGTCAGCAGTATTTTTATTTACTTATCCGCTCGAACCTGCACAAATTTCCTTTGTGAGTATGTTTACCATCGGCATTCCAGGATTTCTTTTGGCGTTGGAGCCAAATAAGAATCGAATTCAAGGAAATTTCCTCAAAAATGTGTTGATTAAGGCATTGCCGGGAGGACTGACGGATGTGATTGCTGTATTTGCCATTGTGGTTGCCGGAAGTGTATTTAGAATATCCGAAGATAGTATAGGAACAATTGCCACCTTGGTCATGTCTGTTGTCGGATTTATGATTTTGACAAAGATCAGCGAACCACTGGACTATCGGAAGTATCTAGTGATTGCAGTGAATGTTGTCGGGTTGCTATTTTCGGGACTCCTTCTTAGAAGATTGTTTGCATTGACTGATTTGTCGAAAATTAGCATTTTACTTATGGTGATTTTTGGATTTGCAGCGGAGTCTGTATTTAGAAATTTGACTTTGTTGGTAGAGAAGGTAGAAATTCTCTATTTGCAGGCAAGGGAAAAAAGTATAAAGAGTAAAAAGTAATCTAAAAAGAGTTGTACACAAAAGCTATCAAATTGGATTGTAGATGATCTGATTTGATAGCTTTTGTCATATTGCTATTGATAGACTTCTAAAGACTTCCTGTGAAAATCAATAATTCTATCTCTGAGAGAAGGAGGTGATTCCACGATAGCTTCCCCAGGATTAAAGCGACGAAAGTAGCGATATAGCTGTTCCTCAGAGCAATTGAAACAGTATCGAAACCACCATTAGGGGCAGGCTCTTTTTTTTCTACCTTTGGTCTTCCAAAGTAAATATGTCGAAAAGAAGACAGCCCTTTTTTTGTTAAAAGGACACAACTTTTTTCAGTTGGAGTATTGATGGCATAGGAAGCACCAAGGCTTTGGGTAAGTGAAAAGTTTTTTTCAATATCTTCAGGGCAAGGGATAAACAAAGAAGTTCCTTGAATCTGTGACATTCTACTTAATCGAAATGAATAATTTTTTATTGTGTTATTTTCATCCAATCCATAGCAGAAGACATAGTTAAACATCTGTTCCTTGCCGAGAAAAATTTTATATGGCATTACAGTGTACCATTGATTATCGGATAAATTGTAAAATTTAATACATTTTTTCTGACAATTGCGGGAAATATTTTCATACTCAGAATAGAATATCATCAGTTCACGTTGGTACAAAGGTTTTCTAAAGTAGAACTTGAGAATTTGACATATAAATCCTGATCGACTCATATCATGGGGACAATCCTTGTCAATTTCTTCGTATATATTTGTGGTATAGTTTTTTTGAGTCGGCTTAAATGACAAGCGATTTTTTTCAGGTGTATCCTCTGTGTTATTGCTGTGACGAGGCAATAGCTCGTCTGCTTCGTTGTCTAGTATCATGTCGATTAGCTTACGAATATCTTTAGCAATCATAGGGTAGGTATCCAATAATTTTGTAAATTCCTCCATTTCGTCCTTATATTTGTCTTTGTTAAAGTATACATAGAGCAGTCGATTGAGAAAGGCATTGGTGTTTCCTTTCATTGGTTCGCTGTTCTTATTGTCTTTGAATATTTCAAAGAGCTCGATATCGTTTTCAATCATTTGGCGGATCTTAGGTGAAGGATAGATATCAATTTTTGCATTCTCCATATATTTTCCTCCTTTATCTCCTTTACCTATAAAAGGTGGGTGTAAATTATTGAGATATAGCCATTATAATACTTGTTTTAAGCTAATACAAGGGGGTGGATTGTTTTTTGTAAATACGAATTTTAAATAAAAATTAAAAATGCTATATTATAGGCGTAACGAAGAGAAAACAAGTTGAAAAGAGTGAGCCGTGAGGCATAGGAGGGTGTTATGATGGAAAATGTATGTGAAGCATGTGGAGCTATTGTGGTAAAGGCTATAGAGAAAGGTAAATTGGGGGGCTGGCAAATCACTACTATTGTATTGGGTTTGGGAGTGATTGGTCTGATAGCATATAAAGATACTCTGAATTACAACTATAAGTTACAGTCACTAGGAATTGGTACTCAGGCTATGCGATTGAGTGACACAAGTATTAGGGGATAAAGTAGATGCATAAAACTGGATGTAGTAAAGGAGAAAGCGATGAAAAATGAAGTTGTGACACAAAAACAGCAAGAGCAGGGAATGCAATGGCTGGATGTCGCCTATGGTCAAGCGATAAAAGGCATTGGTCTTGGCGACACAAGTGTAGAAAAAATGGCAGGAGATTATCTTGCAAAATATTCAAGTGCAGAAGAAGCTTGCAAGGCAATGTTAAAAAATCAAGTTAAAAAATGTACATCCAGTGGAGTTATCACAGGTTTTGGGGGTTTTACAACACTTCCATTTACTCTTCCGCTCAATGTCACCAGTGTGTTGTATATGCAATTGAGAATGATTGCCTGCACAGCGTATTTGGCTGAGTATTCTCCATCGAGTGATCAGACGGAAACACTTGTCCTTGCCTGCCTTGTTGGGGAGCCATTGACTCAGGTAGCAAAGCAAGCGGGTGTAAAACTGGGAACAAGAGTTGCCACAAATGCAATCAAAAAAATTCCAGGCAAAACACTGACAAAAATCAACCAGGCGATTGGCTGTCGGTTTATTACCAAGTTTGGCACAAAGGGAATTGTAAATCTTGGAAAGGCCGTGCCATTGATTGGAGCAGGTGTGGGCGGTGCATTCGACTATTTTGGAACTCGCACCATAGCTGACAGAGCCTATAAGGCATTTTTTGAAGGAAGGTGGTAGACAAAAGAAAAAACAATAAGATATTGACAAGATATTGAATAGAAATGAAAAATACCTTACACTACATATAGGAAGGTATGGAAAATATTGAGAACAGATAGTTACAAATGACTAGGAGGTCAAAAATGAATATACTTTTTTCACCAGTTGGAGGAACAGATCCAGTATCAGAGCGCAATTTATGTGATGGTTCGATGTTGCATATTTGCAGACATTGTGATATTGACAAGGTTTACCTGTATATGACGAAGGAAATATGGGAAAAACATATAAAGGACAATCGCTATCAATTCTTTATTGAGAAATTAGCTGAGCAAAAGAATAAGAAGATCGAATGTGTTATTATTGCAGACAAGGATCTTGAAAATGTACAAGTATATGATCAATTCTTATTTAGATTTGAGAAGGAAATCAATTCGATTGTCAAGGAGTTGAAGGAAGGGGATCAATTTTTATTAATATTTCTTCGGGAACTCCAGCAATGAAAAATGCGTTAGTTATTTTGCAGGACTTAAATGAATATAACTGCAAGTTTATTCAGGTTTCCACGCCAGAAAAGAAAATGAATCAGCACACCCATGAGGAAAATCTTGATTTGGAAGTGATGTGGGAGTTAAATGCAGAGCTAGAACGAGATGGCGAGAATCGATGTGCTGAAAATGTATGCCCATCGCTATCGAGACTTAGAAAAGAAGAGATCATCAAAAAGCATATCGACGAGTATGACTATAGAGCGGCACTTTCTGTAGCAAGGAGCATGGAAAAACACAGCATCCAAAATTATATTGAAGAATTGCAGCGAGCAGCAAATCGCTATAATTTGAATATGAAGAAGGTGGATCGTGACTACAAGAAAGATGGATTTGACATCACACCAGTAAAGTCTGGAGATGCGAGAAAGCTTTTTGAGTACGCATTGTGGTTGAATATCAAGGAAAAAAGGCAGGAGTATATTGACTTTGTCAGAGGTATTACACCAATTGTTGTCGAGCTATTTGAAGTTGTGTTAAAGAGCAAAGGAAAGTTGGACATCAATGACTATTGCAAGGTAAATAAGTATGGTGTCAGAAAGTGGGATCAAGACAAAGTTACACGGAATTTGCCAGGTAGATCGGATAGTATCAGTGAGATTACGGACAGGGAGTATAGAGAAAAGCACAGTGAAGATGCAAATCTATCTAGGTTTAGTTTGTCGAATGTATATTCAGAAGCCCTGTTGTATCTGTTGAGAAATTTGGTCGATGATACGACGCTTCTAGATATTGCAAATAATCTCAGAAGTGTGGAGGAGAAAGTGAGAAATCTTGCTGCACATGATATTGTTTCACTCGATGGCAATGACATCAAGAATAGGACTGGATTTACTCCTTCTCAGATTATGGATATGATAAAGAAGCTTTTTGCCTATACGAATTTTGGTATTAAACCAGAGTATTGGAATTCCTATGAGGAGATGAATAGGGAGTTAAAGAGAAGGATTAGCGACCATGCAGAAAGAAGCTAGATCCATTCAATAACATTCAATAGATGGGCGAATATAGCATAAAATGAAATGGATGAGGAAGGTAAGTAGAGGAATTGACTTATCTTCCTCTTTCGAGGATGGTGTAAGGGATGGGGATATGGACGATAAATTTATATTATTAAGGCGAGATGGAAAAGAGTTAGAGTATAGCAAAGATTGTGACTGGATCAAGGCCTTAGTTAAAATAGATGCGGCGATGGCATTGGCACCGATTGATGATGATTGTATTGAAAAGATAAATAATGATTTCTATCATGAACTTGTGTTATTGAAACAGCAACTTGGAAGAAATAAATTTGAAAGTAAGGAATGGCATAGCTGTATAAAAAAAGCACTATCTGGACATCCAGAAGTGGCCGATGTGTTTCTTTTTGCAACTAAGGAAGTCAATGCAGGAATTTACGAGCAGATTTGCACTCAAATGAGTAAGATTACCTATGATGGGGATACGAGCAACGGAAGTATGGATAGCAGTTTGGTATCCAGTAAGAGAGCACTTATTGTGGATGCAGTAGAAAAAATCACATATAGCAATTATCATCTTACACCGGAACAGAGAGAAGCTATCAATGATGGATATATTTATATTCATGACATGGGATTTCGAAGAGATACGATCAATTGTTGCCTCTTTGATATGGAAACCGTACTCAATGGTGGATTTGAAATGGGTGAAATGTGGTATGACGAACCAAGCACATTGTCAGAGGCCTTTGATGTCATTGCAACAGTGTCGATGAATGCAGTCGCACAAATTTATGGTGGTTTTACCATTGCACAGATTGATGAGCTATTAGTCAAATATGCAAAAAAGAGCTATGATGTTTATTTGAAAGAGTTGGTAGAAGTTGGAATAGAGATAGAAAAAGCGGATCAACTGGCAAATCAAAAGGTTGAAAGAGACTTTGAAAATGGATTTTTTGCATTGGAAGCAAAGTTCAATTCTCTCATTTCGCCAAGAGGAGACTATCCATTTATTACCATATCATTTGGCATTGGCATGGACAAATATGCCCAGATGGCAACCATTGCTGCGTTAAAGGTTAGAAAAGAGGGACATGGCAAGGAAGGATTTAAGCGACCTGTGCTCTTTCCTAAATTAGTTTTTCTTTATGACAAGAATCTTCATGCCAAAGGCAAACCATTATACTCCCTTTTTCAAGACGCTCTATCGTGCTCGAGCAAGGTGATGTATCCAGAATATTTGAGCCTAACGGGAGATAGAGGGATTGTCTCTGAAGTCTATAAAAAATATGGCAAAGTCATTAGCCCGATGTGTTGTAGAGCTTTTCTTACCAAGTGGTTTGAAAGAGGGGGAGAGATACCAGCAGATGAATATGATACCCCTGTATTTATAGGTAGATTTAATATTGGCGTTGTGTCCTTGAACCTTCCAATGATTTTGGCAAAGAGCAGAGAAGATCATGAGAACTTTTATAATGTACTTGATGATTATTTACATTTAATTAGGAAAATTCATAAGAGAACCTATAAGTTTTTGGCAGAAAAGAAGGCCTATACCAATCCATTGGCCTTTATGCAAGGTGGTCTATATGGTGGTCACCTCAAGCGAGATGACAAGATAGAGCCACTGCTAAAGAGTGCGACGGCTTCTTTTGGAATTACCGCACTCAATGAATTGCAATACTTATACAATAGTAGATCAATTACAGAAGATGGTGAATTTGCCCTAGAAGTTGTGGAGTATATTAATAAAAAGATAGCTGAATATCAAGCTGAGGATCATATACAATATTCTGTCTATGGTACACCAGCCGAGAGCCTTTGTGGAAAGCAAGTTAAATCATTTAGAAAAAAGTTTGGAATAAAGAAAAATGTTAGTGACAGAGATTATTTTTCAAATTCATTTCACTGCCATGTCTCAGAAGATATAACACAGCTAGATAAGCAAAGTTATGAGGCAAGATTTTGGGATTTATTTAATGGTGGAAAGATTCAATATGTGCGTTTTGATGTCCCACATAATATCGAAGCACTAGAAGCTTATGTCAACCATGCAATGGATTTAGGGCTCTATGAAGGCATCAATATTTCACTAGCGTATTGTGATAATTGTGGCTTTCAGTGGAATAACAAAAAGACAAATAGACCAGATGTTTGTCCTAGATGTGGCAAAAAGGAAATGACACTTATCGACCGAATGTGTGGTTATATTGCCTTTTCAAAAATACATGGAAAGTCAAGGTTAAATGAAGCGAAAATGGCAGAGGTCTATGATCGGATTTCTATGTAAGTTGTGTTTGTGAATATGTGAATATGGGTAAAAGCAAAAAAGATGGGAAGACAAGATGCTCTCATCTTTTTGGTTTTATAAAATTTGTCACAAAATAAAGTGTTTGCAAAAGCTCTTTTTTGTGTTATACTTACTAAGGCAATTGAGGAAAATTCCATTTTGCCCCGATGGCTTAAAATGGTGCTTTTTGGGGTATGTGGGTTGATTTTCACTTGATTTAAGGGCAAAAAAGTACTTGTTAAATTTTTAGCCCGAAAAGTGCCTCGCAACCCATGGAATTTACAGGGTTTGCAGGGATAGGGTTTAGAAATTGATTCCCCGTCTAGGGGACGGAAACGGAAAGCCACAATGGAATAGGAAAACACTGGAAATCCATGTTTAGAAATTGATTCCCCGTCTAGGGGACGGAAACGTGTGACAAAATCTCTGTTAAGTTCTTCATAAGAACTGTTTAGAAATTGATTCCCCGTCTAGGGGACGGAAACGTAATTAGAAAGAAGTTTTCAACAAGAAAACAATTATTCATTGTTTAGAAATTGATTCCCCGTCTAGGGGACGGAAACCGTCATCAGCATTTGCTTCATCATATGGGAAATTGTTTAGAAATTGATTCCCCGTCTAGGGGACGGAAACTAAGCCACGCTACTGTTTGTTACAAGAGTAACGTTTAGAAATTGATTCCCCGTCTAGGGGACGGAAACTATAACCATCCTCAGTATAATCAGTAGACCGCCAGGTTTAGAAATTGATTCCCCGTCTAGGGGACGGAAACTTTGTTGGTTCCCAAATTGTGTACATGTACCCCTCTTCACCAAGTTTAGAAATTGATTCCCCGTCTAGGGGACGGAAACAGAAGATGAGTTTATGAAACTCACTACCACTAATAATATTGTTTAGAAATTGATTCCCCGTCTAGGGGACGGAAACCGATATAGAATAATTTATTCTATATCTCTATATCTGTTTAGAAATTGATTCCCCGTCTAGGGGACGGAAACCATGATCGACTGGAATTCTTCGTAACCAGAATTCACGTTTAGAAATTGATTCCCCGTCTAGGGGACGGAAACAGGTGTGTCGCTCTGTCTCTGTCATCAGATACACACCGTTTAGAAATTGATTCCCCGTCTAGGGGACGGAAACTTTACATGAAGTCCCCAGACATCATCACCGATGATGCCAGGTTTAGAAATTGATTCCCCGTCTAGGGGACGGAAACTATTATGTATTATAGTTACAAACACACCTAATAAGGTTTAGAAATTGATTCCCCGTCTAGGGGACGGAAACCCTAAAAATGGTCGATATCCACCAGCTCCTCTTCCTTGTTTAGAAATTGATTCCCCGTCTAGGGGACGGAAACCTATGGATAAAGTCTTATCAAATAGCATAGAGTATTGTTTAGAAATTGATTCCCCGTCTAGGGGACGGAAACTTACTAAGAAAGGTGCATTAATCAAAGCTGGTCAAGTTTAGAAATTGATTCCCCGTCTAGGGGACGGAAACTGTCTCATTGCACTTGAGAACTCCAGCATCCATAAGTTTAGAAATTGATTCCCCGTCTAGGGGACGGAAACTATAACCATCCTCAGTATAATCAGTAGACCGCCAGGTTTAGAAATTGATTCCCCGTCTAGGGGACGGAAACTTTGTTGGTTCCCAAATTGTGTACATGTACCCCTCTTCACCAAGTTTAGAAATTGATTCCCCGTCTAGGGGACGGAAACAGAAGATGAGTTTATGAAACTCACTACCACTAATAATATTGTTTAGAAATTGATTCCCCGTCTAGGGGACGGAAACCGATATAGAATAATTTATTCTATATCTCTATATCTGTTTAGAAATTGATTCCCCGTCTAGGGGACGGAAACCATGATCGACTGGAATTCTTCGTAACCAGAATTCACGTTTAGAAATTGATTCCCCGTCTAGGGGACGGAAACAAATATCCAATGCTAATCTCACTCCGCCGTAAATTGCGGTTTAGAAATTGATTCCCCCGTCTAGGGGACGGAAACTACATTCAACTAATTTAAATGTACAAGTATCATCACCGTTTAGAAATTGATTCCCCGTCTAGGGGACGGAAACCCTTTCTTGATTGGGTGAATGCGTGAGAGTGTTCTCACGCAGTTTAGAAATTGATTCCCCGTCTAGGGGACGGAAACACCTCACCCCAGAAGTACTCATCCCAGAATTCCTTCTGTTTAGAAATTGATTCCCCGTCTAGGGGACGGAAACCTGATTCTGCAACTACTAATGGTAATATGGCTTTTGTAAATGCTAGCGTTTAGAAATTGATTCCCCGTCTAGGGGACGGAAACTGGATTAAAATCACCATCATTGCGATTATCCACATAAGGTTTAGAAATTGATTCCCCGTCTAGGGGACGGAAACTCTGTTCTCTACATTCTTCTTCATTTTCTTTCTCCTCGTTTAGAAATTGATTCCCCGTCTAGGGGACGGAAACTAAGCAGAAATCTCTGATAAGTATCTAGGAAGTTTAGAAATTGATTCCCCGTCTAGGGGACGGAAACATAGCCGTCTTCACCCTGGGCAATCTTGCCAGTTTAGAAATTGATTCCCCGTCTAGGGGACGGAAACTCTACCTTTCTTGCTGTCTGAGCAGCACTCTTTGTTTAGAAATTGATTCCCCGTCTAGGGGACGGAAACCTTGTTTGAATTCGAGAAGTGTTTGATAAATACCTGTTTAGAAATTGATTCCCCGTCTAGGGGACGGAAACTGCATATATTTTTTCGGCGGTTATAATTTTGGGGATCACAGTTTAGAAATTGATTCCCCGTCTAGGGGACGGAAACAGAGTCGAGAGCTGATGTAGCCTCGTCTAATATTATTGTTTAGAAATTGATTCCCCGTCTAGGGGACGGAAACCATACTTAAGAATCAATCTAGCCATACGGAATAATTTCCCGTTTAGAAATTGATTCCCCGTCTAGGGGACGGAAACTAGATTATTTTATGAATATGATAACATAGAACTGTATAAAGTTTAGAAATTGATTCCCCGTCTAGGGGACGGAAACTATAGAGTCCGAGTTGAATCTCATCCTTTATAACTTCGTTTAGAAATTGATTCCCCGTCTAGGGGACGGAAACAACGGCTAGACGGGCAGAAGGAGAAAAGTTATGACAGATAGTTTAGAAATTGATTCCCCGTCTAGGGGACGGAAACGCGGTACTAGGTTTCTTGTATAACATTTCAGTGATCGTTTAGAAATTGATTCCCCGTCTAGGGGACGGAAACTGGCAAGATGTTAAAATGGATATGAGATTATTCGTTGTTTAGAAATTGATTCCCCGTCTAGGGGACGGAAACTTATAGAGGTAAGCTTATTGAAGCGATAACAAATAAGTTTAGAAATTGATTCCCCGTCTAGGGGACGGAAACTATACCTTGGCATCTTGTAGTTATTCAGTTTAATATTACCATGTTTAGAAATTGATTCCCCGTCTAGGGGACGGAAACTCTCCCAACAACCTCACTCCGCCGTATATCGCCAATACATTGTTTAGAAATTGATTCCCCGTCTAGGGGACGGAAACACTAATCTCTTCTCAAACTCAACCTCAGTTACATTGATAAAGTTTAGAAATTGATTCCCCGTCTAGGGGACGGAAACTTGATTAAGCGGGCAACCTTCACAGCGTTTGCGATATCCGGTTTAGAAATTGATTCCCCGTCTAGGGGACGGAAACGAATCTTTACTGTCTCGAATTACGTGGAGACGGTAAAGTTTAGAAAATGATTCCCCGTCTAGGGGACGGAAACGTAGTTGCTAATTGCACAGCTATCTCGAACTGTGTTTAGAAAATGATTCCCCGTCTAGGGGACGGAAACAGCAAGTGCCGCACACCAAGGGCAGCAGTCCGCCTCGTTTAGAAAATGATTCCCCGTCTAGGGGACGGAAACCTCTCCATACGGAGAAGAGAGTTCTCCTCTGCAACGTTTAGAAAATGATTCCCCGTCTAGGGGACGGAAACCGTCTATAGCTCTGGAAACACCGTAGCTAATTAAGTTTAGAAAATGATTCCCCGTCTAGGGGACGGAAACCAGTTAGTACTACCACATGCATGACATTCGTAACTAGGTTTAGAAAATGATTCCCCGTCTAGGGGACGGAAACAGTGAAGTGAAATACGTACACTTCCCTCATTACGTTTAGAAAATGATTCCCCGTCTAGGGGACGGAAACACAGAAATGGGAACGACACAGAGACCATCATCAGCAAGCAGTTTAGAAAATGATTCCCCGTCTAGGGGACGGAAACCTGACAGCGTTTACAATGTCGAGAGCGAGGCGAACCCCGTTTAGAAAATGATTCCCCGTCTAGGGGACGGAAACGATAGATATCATCCCCACAATAGTGATTCGCACAGTATATAAGGTTTAGAAAATGATTCCCCGTCTAGGGGACGGAAACGGAGTAGGATTTGATGATTGGGGTATGGAAGAGGATATGGTTTAGAAAATGATTCCCCGTCTAGGGGACGGAAACATGATAAACATATTCTCGAACAAGGAACATTCCAACAGCTTAGTTTAGAAAATGATTCCCCGTCTAGGGGACGGAAACTCGAAGGCATTCAGGATATCCTGATTGCTCATTTCAACGTTTAGAAATTGATTCCCCGTCTAGGGGACGGAAACATGGATCATCATAACCTTCAGTCTCGGATCTTATAAAGTTTAGAAAATGATTCCCCGTCTAGGGGACGGAAACTATAATTAGATAACGCTACATCGTATTGTCGTTTAGCATTAGTTTAGAAAATGATTCCCCGTCTAGGGGACGGAAACGTCCTAATGTCAATTCACCCTTCATATACATTCTCAATCCTAGTTTAGAAATTGATTCCCCGTCTAGGGGACGGAAACTCAATTTTGAAATTGGTTTATCTAGTTCTTCTAGATGTTTAGAAATTGATTCCCCATCTAGGGGACGGAAACTATGCAAAACCAGGCATAATGAAAATAGCTGATGTGTTTAGAAATTGATTCCCCGTCTAGGGGACGGAAACCCATTGTGTGTCATTGCTATGTTAGTATTTTTTACGTTTAGAAATTGATTCCCCGTCTAGGGGACGGAAACAGCACTGTTGTAACTGTCCCCTGTCCCCCACCATCGTTGAGAAAATAATTCCCCGTCTAGGGGGCGAACACATATAGGAAAGGAGCAAAATTTTATGGCAGTTGCAACAGTCATCTACCTCATTGGGATCATCCTCTTTATCAGCTCAGGTATTAGAGCTTTTGCATCGGACATCGAATATAAAAGAACAGGTGAAAGAAAAACCAATTTTCATTTCTCTATTCGATTTATTTTGTCTATTTTATGCTTCATCATTGGTACTTATATTATGACTCATCTTTATTAAGTAGTAGCGGATGGAAACTTTGCAGACCGAATGATAATATAAGCCAACCTCATCAAACGCATTTATATCCAGTTCTTTTCAACTTAAAATTTTTACCATAATCTCCAATCTCCAAAACAAAAACAATGATTTATAGTATCAACCGAAGTATTGAAATAATGCTACCGCAATCCCACTAGCTTTAGATGGTGGGTTAAGGTAGCAAAAAATAGATATTTGTGATACAATAACTAGCGTTATGGGAGTATGGAAATCAAAGAATAGACACAAATATTTATTACAGTATCATATTATTTTTGTATGTAAGTATAGAAAAAGCTTTTTAGTATCAAAAAGAAATATCAGATTATATAAAATAATTTTCTTATGAGATATGCACAAAGAGTAATATAATCATAAAAATATGGAAACAGACAAAGACCATATACACTATATGATAGAAACTGAGCCTACAATATCCATAAGTAAAGTGGTTAATCTAATTAAGAGATATACAACATATCATATATGGAAAAAAAGCATACAGAATATCTTAAGAATCATTTTTGGAAAGAACATACATTTTTGGACGGATGGATATTTTGCTTGTAGCGTAGGCAATGTTTCTGAAGAAATGTTAAAGTAATATATAGAAAATCAAGGGTAGAAAGGCGGGTAAGTTGAATGTTAAAGGCATATAGATATCGGATTTATCCAAACAAAGAGCAAGAAATACAGTTAGCAAAAGACATTTGGCTGTTGTCGTTTTGTATATAATCAAACCCTTGCGTACAGAAAAAGATGCTTATGAAAAAGAAAAAAAGTCTGTCAGTAAAAACAGATTGTAATAATTATTGCAATAGAGAGCTGAAAAAAAGTTTATGAATGGCTAAAAAGAAGTAGATAAATTTGCTTTTAACAAATGCAATTTATAATATGGATAGTGCTTATCAAAAAGTTTTTTTCAAAAGAACACGAGGTTATCCAAAAGTTTAAGAGTAAGCACAGTAATCGTAAATCATATACAACCAATTTTACAAATGGGAATATAACTGTAGATTTTGATAGAGGAAGAATAAAGTTGCCAAAATTAAAAAGGGTAAAAAAATAAAATTACATAGAAAATTTTCAGGTCGGATAAAAACAGCAACTATATCTAAGGTACTAAGCAGCAAGTACTATGTGTCTGTTCTTGTAGAAACTGAACATAGTCCACTGGTAAAGACAAACGGACAAATAGGATTGGATTTAGGAATAAAAAGATTTATGTATCACATCAGATGGGAAGAAATATGAAAATCCGAAGACAATTAAAAAAAATATGAGAAAAAAAGCTTACAAAATTACAAAAGACAATTAGCAAATAAAACAAAGGGGAGTAGGAACTATCAGAAAAAAAGGAAACAAATAGCACTATGCCATGAGAAAATAGCGAATACAAGAAAAAGATTATCTGCATAAGATTTCAAGCGAAATTATAAACGAAAAACCAAGTGATAGTTTCGGAAAAACTTACAGATAAAAAAATATGGTGAAAAAAATCATAATTTAGCGAAAGCTATAAGCGATGTATCGTGGTATGAGCTGACAAGACAACTGGAATATAAGTCAAAAATGGAATGGTAGAAATTATATTAAGATAGATACATTTTATGCAAGTAGCCAGCTATGTTTTTAGTTGTGGATATAAAAAAATACAAATGTAAAAGATCTAAAAAGTAAGAGATTGGATGTGTCCTTTCTGCAATACAAAAACACGATAGAGATATCAATGCGACAAAAAAATATTGGCAGAAGGATTAAGACAAGTAGTATAAGAAAAAAACAATAGGGCAGGGACTGCCCGAATTCACGCCTGTGGAGATAGTAGGTTGCGAGGTCAGCGAAGCAGGAAGCCCATAGGCTTTTAGACTATGGGTAGTTCACTTTTGTAGTATTTGTTACAAAATTAAAAAAAGTAGCCAGTATATGAGATATACGAAAGGA
>BNJU01001676.1_pt1 | contig 17631 bp, 17 predicted proteins | sample 8539281 | NCBI WGS metagenome assembly BNJU01 (sample SAMD00202456, study PRJDB9452) | human saliva metagenome | isolation source: human saliva | place: Japan
CTTTCATCTTCAAAGGCCTGAAATCGTCTCGAGTGATAGTCTTCGGTGTAAAATGCACTTCGGCGGCGGGCGTGTGTGTGAGGCTTCTTTCAAAGTGGTTTGATTGGTTTTCCTTTACTGGCAAGTGTGGATTGCACGTGATAAAAAGTCGACCAAGAATCTCCGGGATGATGCCTGAGTGGCGAATATCCTGATTGACCGGCGTGATGCGGTCTTCTAAGTTATTGAGTTGGTTGGTGCACGCTATGTCCAGAAAGCTGTTCTTAGATTTCCAACCAGCAGTAATGTGATTCTGCGTTTATGGCTGAGTATGCCACCGCACCGTTTTCACGCGAGCAGGGTCACGTTGTAGCCGCTACCACGCTCGACGCGATATTATTGGCAAGAGTCGGCTAAAGGACGGCATGTGAGTGAAAACGAAGAGAGACCTCACGACTTTTGAATGATATCGATATTTTCCTTTTCAGGTCCGATCGAGGTCGCTCCCTTGCGATTTCAGCCGGGACTTCGCTTTTTGTCGTGCAGCTGCACTACTATTGCTGTACTCCAAAAGTGCATGACAACAAAGTGGAAGGGAGATCGCAAGATCTAAGTGGAAAGGGGAGACTCCAAAATAGCTAACTCTGGGTTTACACAGAAGTTCGGATAAAATCAACCTTAGGACCTGTGTCGTTTTGGAGGTTCAATTTGCACAAGAATGTAATCAGAAACGAACCGATTTAAGGGGAAACGAAAATGAATCAGATAGGGTCATTAGTGAAACAAGGGTATTTCCAGCAAGAAGAGCGGTGGTCTTACTCGATGGAGTGAGAGAAGGTAAGCAACAAAGAACAACCGCTTCAAGCCAAGTTGATTCTGTATTGGAAGGGGTGGCGAGTGTATTTACAAAATTCTCAGCTCAGCGACAAACAAATGAGATCGATTCAAAGCGGTTTAAAACGTACAAAAGAAATCGATCGTCGTATCGATGAAATCAAAAGCAGCTGGCGCAACGCAGACCGTTGACGAGTAGATGAAGAGATTGGAACTCGTTCGTCTGCAGAAGAAGCGAGAACAGTTGAACAACCAACCGCGAAACTGTTGCAAAGAGAGGAAACAAGCCGTAGCAAGCAGCTGAAAAGAGAGAAGAATGGGAAGAGCTTTGAGAAAGCGAAGAAGAAGGTGCAAAGACACGACTGGGAAGATAACAGCTCGTGCAACGGCAAATATCTCTTCATGGGCTGCCAAAAATTCGCGAGACTCATTGTGACAGCGGTGGGATCAGTTATTCAAAGCTGAAAAGTGAACAGCATGCTTATTTAGAAGCCAAAATGGAAGAAAGAAAGTGCCGTTTCATTTCCATCAAAGAGTGATTGATGATGCTGAAGTATTCTCGTTTTCAAAGTGGCCAACGGAATTGATTTCGTGTGAAGACTGTTTCCTGACAATACAATGACGATTGAAGGAAATTGCCGCGACGGCTGCGCAAAGACGAAAGAGTTCTTCGATGCGGAAGGAGTTTGTTCGTGACACGTGTGAAGGTGGGGCGTAAGACGACGATAGATTGTCATCAAAAGAGTGTCCAGCAAAGCGCCGTATACTGTGACTGGACGATTTCACTTCCGCAGTGTAGCGATTATGTTGCCATCAAAGGTTGAATACAAGCTATTCGTTTGAGCGAATTAGAAGGAAAAGATTAAGTGCTTCGAAGTGGATAATGGAATATTCGGCTTGAAGGATGTCAGAGGATTCTTCTTGAGAAGCAGAAACAGTGAACGGAAATCTTAAATACGAAAGACATCTCGATTTAAAGACGTCATCGTGTCTGAAACAGTGAAGCAGGAATATCCGTCTCGATTAGGTGGGTTCGCGATGGTACAAAACTGAAAGCGGTGACGGGGAATATGCGGTAGCGGTGGCACGTCCTGAAACGAAAAAGTGAGACGTTGGAAAACGAGTAGGCGGAAATATTAAAAGTGGAAGTTGTGCTGAAAGTGAAGACTTGAAGCCAGAAATTGAAACGTCACTTGAGTTCGATTCACTTTGATGGCTCGGTCTTTCGAAGTGATTCGACAAACGGAAAGGAGTTTAGCCGAAGAAGTTACGCATTGATTCGTAAGCATAAGACTCAGTGCGCAGCGGTCACTTGACCAAGCGCAGCTGGAAAATATTCAAGTAAAGTCAGCTACCAATCAGATACAGTACGAAGAAGAAAGAGATAAACAAAATGAAAAATTAAGACGCTCAAGAGAAGAACAGAGTTGTTTGTCGAGTTATGTGCGCATTGTGCAGAATAACTTCGATGTAGATCCAACATTGTTGCGTGTGCTGTTTAGTACATTTGTGGTTTCTCGGGTTTCCCCTATCATCCTTTCCCATGCCGCACTTACTGTCATTGTTCAGAAGAAACGCACTGTGTATCGTGACAATAGACGCGAAGGCCACTTACTGCACTGCTGGAAGCTCTCGCCCGCGTAAAACAGCGCGCCGCGTGAAGAAGATGACGACGATTGGGTGGTGCTAGTGTCAATTACTAGATTGCCATTAACACACATGGGGTTCTTGGTGGGTGCGTGGTTTTGCGCACCACAATTTTACGTTACGAACTGGGTGGCAGCCTTGTTTGCAAGTATCGTTCTTGCGGTACTAAAGCCTATCTGTTAAACCGATTTTATTCAACTGCTAACGTACCAGTTACAATTGTAACGTTTGGTGCTAGCTTCGTGTTAATCCGATGACGATGTTAAGTATGACATCTTGATTTGTGGACCTGGATTTACTGCACGCGGGTCCATTCATTACAGCTTGGTGGTGAGGTTCTGTTAACGATTTTCCAGCGCTTTGTTGAAAATCTGGTTACGACCTAATAGACCAAACAGCGACGTGGTCGCTGTTCGAATTCAATGCGCTGCAACCATTAATTGGCCGTTGTGTGTTTCTGCAAGGGCCACATCTGAAACATCTTGAATATCTTGAGCAGCCAGTTGTTCGGTAACCCAATCTTCTGTTTTGTCGATGACTTCTAAAATGTTTTTGTTGAATGACACTGCATCTGCCAATGATTGGATATTTTGGATTTGCCTGTCTCCAGATTTTGTCAGGATGTTGGCCATTTTGCTCTAAAATTACACTACATCGCTTGAATAGAAGACTCCCTTGTGGGCGATAATTTAGCAACTTCGTCGAGCCGTTAGACCAGCTAAACACATTTTCAACTTATCAATTTTTCCCATGTTTTAATTAATTGTGTAAAAGGGTTCACAGTCCATCTTCTTCACTGTACGATTATTTGTTTTACCCAACGAAGGGGTTGAGCCACTGCCTAAACCAAATTAATAAAGATGATGCAGTGTGTAAGATAGTAATGGACCGGATTATAAATCACACCCCGAGAATTCCCCAGTGCATGTAGTTTTGTGTTGGTCTTGCAGAGTGTGAGGGCGTTTCCTTTCCCACAGTGTAGTTGATTACAACCAGTAATGATAATGAGTCCAAAGTGGTTTGATTGCGACATCGTATATGAGAAGGTTCAACAACTCAGCCTCCTTGATCCTTAACTTTTTGGATTTTGCACAATTCCATTTTTCAGTAGGTAATGTTCCGGGCTGCATCCTGTATGTGCTCGATAAGAATTGATCCTTAGCTTTGACGATGGCTCCATCGCTTTGCAGGCTAATCGGTATTAATATGAGACATCTATCTGACTACATGTAAATCTTTGAGCGATCGTTTTCAACGAAGCGAGGGCTCCCAAGGCTATTGATTTTCTGATTTTTAGAAAGACCTGTAGAAGTCAACAATCTTAGAAACCAGCAAGAATTAGAGACCAGGTGAGCGGCGATTAATGCTTCAATTCGCGAAAATTGTGTCTTGTTTATTTTTAAAATAACGACCAACAAAGGCAATTGCTAAAATAACAATGACAGTAGTCAGTCCTAGTGGAATATAATCGATTTGTTGAACTTTACTTTTTAAAAATTCATATGAGATAAAATACGTGTTTTCCTCCTGACTCAGAAACTTAGACTATTATATAAAATCCTATAAAATATTCAAGTAGGTTTGCTCAATATATGGAGTGTTGGCAGAGATAATGAACAGAAGTTTAATAAATTCTAAAAGCATACAAAGAAAGCGCTCAAATATGATAGTGATGAGAAGGTATAAAGAAATGAGGATAATATGAAAAGTGTTGCAGTTGAGAAATTAATCAAGAATATTGCATTTTAAAACCAATTTATGGAGGAGTATCTTGACCGTCCAATCGTTACAAGTGAAATTTTCAAGACCAGGATTAGAATTAGCAGGATTTTTAAATTTCTATCAACAGAACATGATCCAGTTATTAGGTCATTACAGAAACTTCTTTTTGTGGCATCCATGGATGAAGGATTCAGATTAGAAGTGATGGAACGTCTTTGTAAACCAGAGACACCATGTTTTATTATTTTCAAGAAAACTAGAACCGCCAAAAGAATTGGTGGGAAGCTGCTGCAAGCGCAAATTCAATCTTACAAAGCAACTTCGAAGACAACACAAGTATCAAGTAGTGTCACAAACTTCTTAGAGAGGAAGATTGGCGGAGCGTTCTTCGGTACACGGTGTATTACTCGATGTAATGGAATTGGTCTGTTGATTACAGGTGAAAGTGGCGTCGGTGAAATCTGAAACTGCGTTGAAAGCTTGTGCAAAAGGACACCGTCTTGTTGCGGATGACCAAAGAGTTGTTATCAATACGATGAATTAACATTAATCGGGAAGCACCAGAAATCTTGAACAACAATCGAAATCCGCGGTGTTGGTGTGTGGATGTGATGACGCTCTTTGGTGCAGGAGAACATTCTGGATCAAAAACAGTCGATTTGAGTCGTTCATCTTGAAAACTGGACACCTGATAAGAGATATGACCGTTTGGAGGTGGATATATGAAAATGTTGGATTGTTGGGTGTGAGAATTCCTAAGATTCGCATCCCAGTGAAGACTGGTCGTAACGTTTCGATTATCTTAAGTGGCATGTATGAATTTCGTGCGAAAATGGGATTCGATGCGACAAAGCTTCACGAATCGTTTAACACAGTGGTAATTGCAGAAAATAAAGAAGTTTGAAGGTTAGTTACAGCGAATGTTTTTAGAAAATGGTTTCGGCCATTAATCCGATTGCGTTTGAAATCGGTGGATTACAGAATGCGTTGGTATGGGATTATTATTGCTTTTTGCAATTTGCTTGTAACAACATTGGCGGATAAAAAGCCACTCGTAAAGGGTTACCGTAAAAGTATCATCGATTTAGTATTTTTGGGCTGTGCCTCTTGGATTCGTGGGTGCGCGATTGTACTATATTCTATTTGAATGGCAGTACTACTTAGCAAATCTGGTGAAATCATCCAAATTTGGCATGGAGGAATGAGCCATCTACAGTGGTGTCATTGCCGTGCAGCAACTGTCTGCTGGTTTGCGAGAAAGAAAGTATCGTTTGCATTACTCTTAGACATCTTGGCACCTGTCGTTTTACTCGCACAAAGCGATTGGGCGCTGGAAACTTCACAAACCAAGAAGCGCATGGAGAAGCTGTAGCGCGTGCATTCCTAGAAGGCTTGCATTTACCAACTTCATTATTGAGACAAATGCATATTGATGGTGTTATTACCATCAACTTTCTTATATGAATCACTTTGGTCTTTTTGTCGGCGTGATTAATTTTATTCTACTTACGCAGACGTAAAGGCGTAAAAGTCGGAGAAATCATGTCAGGATACTTATTATGGTATTCATTTGGGCGCTTCTTTATTGAAGGGATGCGTACAGATAGCCTCTGGATGTTTGGTATTATCCGAATTTCGCAATTAGTCTCAATTGTGTTATTCTTAGTTAGGCATCGCTATTATCGTGGTGAGAAGACGTAGGTTCCAGCCGTGCCAGATTATGTATCGATTGACGATCCACAATCTCCAGTATTGTTTGGAAAAAGCGTAAAGGAGAACAACTATGACAAAAGTAGCTATTTTAGGGAGCAGGTTCATGAGGGGACAGCACTGGCAATGGTGCTCGCAGAAAACCATCATGAAGCTCGCTTATGGGGAAATAACGAAGCTCAAATTCGAAAATTAATGAGCGTCATACGAATGAACATTACCTTCAGGGGTGTTTCTGGACCCAGCAATTCGAGGCTATTTGGGATTTAACCGAAGCCGTGAAAGATTGTGGATGCGGTCTTATTCGTACTCCCAACAAAAAGTCATTCGTTTAGTAGCCAAACAATTAAATGGATTACTAGAAAATAAACCGATGATTATTCATGCAAGTAAAGGGTTAGAACAAGAGACGTATAAACGGATTTCAGAAATTCTAGCTGAAGAATTGGACCGTGACAGCTACGAGGATATCGTGGTGTTATCTGGACCAAGTCATGCCGAAGAAGTGGCGCGTCGTGATATTACAACCATCACTGCAGCATGCGAAAAACTTGGAATCTGCTAAAGTATGTGTGCAAACTCTTTTCAGTAATTCCTTCTTCCGTGTTTATACGAATACGGACTGTGTCGGAGTGGAAATGGGAGCTGCACTTAAAAACGTTATCGCGGTTGGAGCAGGGGCTCTTCATGGTTTAGGCTATGGGGACAATGCAAAAGCTGCGTTAATGACAAGAGGATTATCGGAAATTAGTCGCCTAGGAATTGCATTTGGCGCAGATCCACTGACCTTTATTGGACTTAGTGGTGTGGGCGATTTAATCAGTAACATGTGCAGTATTCATTCTCGTAACTGGAGATGTGGGGACCAAATCAGGAAAGGCATTCCGCTTCCAACGATTTTGGAAAATATGGGAATGGTTGTAGAAGGGGTAGAAACGTGTAAAGCCGTCTACGCTTTGGCACAAGAGAAGAACATCGAAATGCCAATTACAACTGCTGTTTACAATGTTTTATATAAAGGACATGATGTTCGCGAAGAGATTCAACGCCCTAATGGGTCGATGAATTTAAATCAGAAAGCATCGATTAAAGAACACCAATAAAGCAAATCAGGAGGAACAGACCTATGACAAAAGTTAGAAAAGCCGTTATTCAGCAGCAGGGGTTAGGAACTCGTTTCCTACCAGCAACAAAAAGCGATGGCGAAAAGAAATGCTGCCAATCGTGATCAAAACCAACGATTCAATATATCGTTGAGAAGCTCTAGCATCAGGGAGTCGAGGATATCTTAATCGTAACTGGTGAGACAAACGTCCTATCGAACCATTTTCCGATTCAAACATCGAATTAGAGTCAAACCTTGAAGCAAAGGAAGACAGAGTTATTAGAACTCGTTCAAGAAACAACAGGAAATTAACTTATACTTTTGTGCGTCAATCTTATCCAAAAGGATTAGGGAGACGCTGTTTGCTTCAAACAAAGCATTCGTGGGTGGCGAGCCATTCGTGATTATGCTTGGGGACGATATTATGCGTGATGAAGTGCCTTTAACAAAACAATTAATTGAAGGGTACGAAAAACTCATGCTTCAAATATCGCGTGCAATGGAGTTCCTCATGAAGAAACATATAAATACGGAATTATCGATCCTGAAAGCCAAGTGGAAGAGGGATTATATAATGTACGTCGTTTCGTAGAAAAACCAAAACCTGAAGATGCGCCAAGTAACTTAGCGATTATCGGTCGTTACTTATTAACACCTGAAATTTTTGAGATTTTGAAAAACAAGAACCAGGTGCGTGGCGAGAATTCAATTAACAGATGCCATTGATACATTGAACCTTACTCAAGAGTGTTTGCAGAAACAATTCAAGGGTGAGCGTTTTCGATGTGGTGATAAATTTGGTTTTCATGAAAACAAGTATTGAATTTGATAGAACATCCAGAAATCAAAAGACAGCTTAAAACAATACGTGATTGAATTAGGTAAAAAACTCGAAGGAACTTTGGATGAGCAATAAAGTTGCCGTTTTAAAGGGAGTATCTTACACTTAAAAATGAAGAGGAGCGTTGGACTATGTCTCAGCGCTCTTAGTTTATACAAAAGGAGAATCTCTGATGGAAGAAAGAACAATTTATGATGTAGTCATTATCGGAAGTGGCCCTGGTGGGATGACCGCAGCGCTTTATACTTCTCGTGCAAATTTAAAAACATTAATCTTAGAAAAAGGGGTACCTGGTGGAGAGTTATTAAATACTTCAGATGTGGAAAACTATCCTGGTTTCCCTACGATTTCTGGACCTGAATTAGCGGATAATATGTATAAAGGTGCGATGCAATTCGGCGCAGAATATGCTTACGGCCAAGTTTCTAAAATTGAATTAGAGGGCGACCTTAAAGTCATCACTGCAGGCAAGAAAACTTATTACGCTTACGCAGTTGTGATTGCGACTGGTTCATATCACCGTAAATTAGGAGTGCCAGGGGAAGAAGAGTACGCTGGACGAGGCGTTTCTTACTGTGCAGTTTGTGATGGAGCATTCTTTAAAGATAAGAAAATCTTCGTCATCGGTGGGGGAGACTCAGCTGTGGAAGAAGGAACGTATTTAACACAATTCGGTCAAAGCGTAACGATTGTTCACCGTCGTGACCAATTACGTGCGCAAAAAGTATTGCAAGATCGTGCATTCGCCAACGAAAAATCGACTTCTTATGGAATTCAGTCGTTGAAGAATTCGTTGGAGACGGTTCTAAAAATTACAGCGTTCGCGTAAAAGATGTGAATACAGGTGAAGTGACTACCCATGATGCGGATGGAGTCTTCATCTATGTGGGACTTTTACCAGTTTCAGATCCATTTAAAGACTTAAACATCACAGATGCTGAAGGTTGGATCGTGACAAACGAGCAAATGGAAACATCTATTCCTGGAATCTTTGCAGTCGGCGATGTTCGTCAAAAAACATTACGTCAAATCACAACAGCTGTTGGGGATGGCGGACAAGCAGGAGCACATGGTTTATAACTATGTCGAAGAAATCAAAGAAAAATTGAAGCTAAAGTAATTGAAGAAACTCTAGTGTGACTCGTGTTGCATTAGAGTTTTTGTTCAAAGATAAAGAACAAATTTATATAAAATTTTTCATTATCATTACAAATTCGCAGTATAAAAATACTTTTTATAAAAATTGTGATAGAATAAGAAAAATAACGAAGGTGGTGAATGAATGAATCGCAAGTCTTAAAAGGATTAGGAATCATGAGTTTTTGTACTGGCGTTAATGGCTTGTCTCAGTCAGACGCAGAGCAAAACTGCTGATAACTCGGCTCCCGTTGTTCCAAATTTCAAAAACAAAGCAGAAGCAGGGAGAGTCTACTACGGCCCAACCAACAACGACCGCAGGAGACAACAAGTGATACATACGTCATGCGAATAATTTGAGCGCGTGACGTGCAGAAATCGAAAACGCAAAAATGTCGTTTTGAGGCGAGAACTATGAGATTATCATTCAGGCACAACGAATGACTCCGTTGACGTGCAAGTCCGTCATATTGAGAATTCAAACACCTCAACTTATGGATTCTTCCAGCTATCATGCAAATGATAAAAAGTTAGAAAGAAATGGATACAACATCTGGGGAATATAAATCAGTAGAGTAATCTAAGAAAGCAGGGATTATATGACAAACATAGTAAATTTAGATTGGAATAACTTAGGATTCGATTACATTAAAACAGACTTTACGTTTCATCAGCTATTACACAAAGATGGCCAGTGGGACGAAGGGGCTTTGATTGAAGATAATGTATTAAAAAGTAGACAGCTGCAACTGCACTTCACTACGGGCAACAATGTTTCGAAGGATTAAAAAGCATACCGTTGTAAAGATGGTAGCATCAACTTATTCCGTGTCGATCAAAACGCTGCCTCGTATGGCTCGTTCTTGCCGTCGCTTACCATGCGCCTGAATTTCCAGAAGAACGCTTTATTGAAGCCGTGAAAAGTAGTAAAAGCAAACGAACAATGGTTGCCACCATACAGAACTGGCGGAAGCTATATATCCGTCCATTTATGATTGGGGAATTGGGAAACAATGTGAGCGGTTCAGCCCTGCAACAGAATATATTTTCTCAATCTTTGTAATGCCAGTAGAGAGCATATTTCAAAGGCGGATTAACACCAACAATTTCATCGTTTCTGAAGACGACCGTGCATGCACACGTAGGTACAGGCTGCTAAAGTCGGCGGAACTATGCAGCAAAGCTTACTTCCTGGTAAAGAAGCGAAGAACGTCATTTCAGTGACTGTATTTATCTTGATCCATTGACACACGAAGATTGAAGAGGTAGGGCTGCGAACTTCTTTGGGATTACTAAAAAGATAATCAATTTATCACTTACCTCTCCATCCATCTTACCAAAGTATTACGAAATACTCATTGCTTTGGTTAGCAGAACACTCGTTTAGGCATGACTGTTAAAGAAGGCGATGTGCTATGTAGACCAATTGAGATATCTTCGCAGAAGCAGGGAGCTTGATGGTACTGCAGCTGTCATTTCTCCAGTGAGGGGGCATTCAAAACGGAGACGACTTCCATGTGTTCTATTCTGAAACAGAAGTAGGTCCTGTGACACGCCGTCTATGATGAATTAGTAGGGTATTCAATACGGAGATGTAGAGGCTCCAGAAGGTTGGATTCAAAGTTTTATAAGAATAAATTTTCAAAAATCGTGGTAATCTGAATTGACAAAAGCGACACGCATTTGTTAATATATACCAGTATGAAACTCAATGAGTTAATGAGAATAAATTGAATGAGAGGTATCATCCATGCGTATCAACATTTTATTAGAATGTGCTGAAAACAGGTGAACGTTTTATACTTAACAAGCAAAAACAAACGTAACAATCCAGAGCGTTTAGAATTAAAAATATTCTCCAAAAATTACGTAAACACGTTGTCTTCAAAAGAAACTAAAAAATAATTTTGAGAAATTCGGAAGAAGGTGAGGCTGGTGCCTAACTCTTCATTACAATAAATTAATAATAAGACCGCAGGTCTTATGCGAAATCATTGGATATTCGATAGTCGCTACAATAGCTGTACCGGCGTGAGCTTGGGTCTCACCGCCTATCGAGCCTCAAAGCAGTGGTAAGGAATAAATTCTAACTACTGCTAATTCGCATCGATTACACTCGCTATTGTTGCTACTATCGGGACAAATCAATTCTTCGAACTTCTTGCATAAAAAGTTAGGGAGTGCTAACTTTTTGAATTTCGCATTTTTGTTTCTTTGAGAACGTGTTTAGTAATTTTGTCTTGGAGGACGGAAACGAGTTTGCGAGTGCATCGTATGGCTTGATAATATTATGGGCCTTTTTGGAATAATTGTTTCTTCAGACCCTGCGTGTATAAAAAGGTTAGGTGGTGCCTTATATTCTGAATTGCTAATTTTTGTTTCTTTGAGAACGTGTTTAGAAATTTTGTCTCGGGGGGACGGAAGGGAGTTTGTGAGTGCTTCGTACGGGCTAAAGACAGAATGAGGTGCTACTTAAAATCACGTGCTGTGAAATTTTGTTTTGTAAAATAATAGGAAGTTGTTTATTTATCCAATCTGGTGAAGAGAGACAGAGAAGAACACTTTTTCTACCTTATAAGAATGTATAGAAGCTCGCGAGGGACATGGGATTCTATAATAGCAGTAATAGGGGATGGCACTAAAAGCGAATTAGCGGGAGTTAGGAAGGTTTCCTTACTCCCGCTTTGAGTTTTAGAGGTGAGAGACTTTGACTCGAACCGGTGCCCTATTACAGCTATTATGAAGAAATCCCGTGTCCCACAAAGCGAGCCTTTATTCTCTTGGAGAAAAGCAGAAAAGTTGAATTGTTCATGGTATGTGTTCACAGAGGTGGGGATATCATGTATACTAGAACAGGTGATTATTTTGGAAAAACAAAATTTTATTACGACGGGGCACATTAATCGGGTGATTTTAACGATTGCGACGCCGTTAATGATTAATAATTTAATTCGAACTTTATACAATTTGACAGACGGGTTATATGTGGCGCAACTTTCTGCAGAAGACTTTGCGGCAACAGCATTTATTTGGCCGTTGAATTTCTTATTTATTTCGCTCGGAATGGGGATTAGTGTCGGAGCGACGGCGCTTGTTGCTCAGTATTTTGGAGCAGGAAAATATAGAGATGCGAAGCGTTATGCAGGGAATGCGATGGTATTAACGTATTTCTTTGGGTTTGTGCTGTCCGTACTTGGATATTTCCTTGCACCTTTATTCGTTGAAATGATGGGAGCAGAGGGCACCTTCCTAGCAAAATCCGTAGCGTACTTGAAGATTAACTTTATTGGGTTGTTCTTTGATTTCTGCTACTTTGGCTATCAGTCCTTGCTAAATGCGCAAGGTAGAACGCGTACGATTACGATGATTAGTGCGGCGTCTTCGATTGCTAACGTTATTCTAGATCCAATCTTTATTTTTGCGACGATTCCTTTTGTCGGCCTGACTGGGCTAAACTGGGGAATTGAAGGGGCAGGATGGGCGACTGTTATTGCAAAAGTACTATTATTAGTGCTTGCCATTCGTGCCGTTCGTAAGGAGTCAGATATTCAAATCTACTTAAGACATGTCAAAATTGACAAAGAAGTGATGAAAGAAATCCTTAAAGTCGCATGGCCGTCTGCTTTCGGGTATGGTGGAGCTGCATTAGGATTCACCGTCTTAAATGGACTCATTCAGTCGTATGGAACGTCGGTACTGGCTGCGTATTCGATGGTAAACCGCATCTCGGATTTATTAACACAACCACAGATGGGAATCGGGGCGGCGTTAACAGCAATTATCGGACAAAACATGGGGGCAGGACTCTATGACCGTGCGCATGCCATCTTTAAACGAGCGCTACTATGGGTGCTCATGATTTCAACAGTTGGCTGTATCATCGTCTTCTTCTTCCAGTCTCCGATTCTTGGAGTCTTCATTAAAGATAGAAGCGATGCTGTTCTTTGGGCAAATGCCGTTGAGTATTTGAACTATACCGCCTTTATCATTTTCTTCATGGGCATGTTCTCGGCGTACAACGGATTCTTCCAAGGGTGTGGCGTGACGAAATACTCGATGAATATGTCAGTGGGACGTCTTTGGGTATTACGCCTACCAATTGTTGGGTGCTTGGAGCCTTTACAGCACTCGGGGCAACCGGTGTATGGATTGCCATGTTATTATCAAACGCGTTAACGGTTCTTTATGGACATATCGTCTATAAGACAAAAGATTGGAGCACATTACATTATGCGAAAGGAGAGCAGTCGTGATTAAAGATTTTATTCATTATTACAAACCGTATAAAAAATTATTCTTACTCGATTTTACCTGTGCGGTCATCGTGGCCATTCTTGAACTTGCCTTTCCGGTAATGGTGAGAAGTGTCATCGATAACATCGTACCGTCTCAAAACATACAACAAATTATACTCGTGGGGGCAGGGTTACTTGCGCTATATGCCTTCTCGACAACTTTGAACTTTATAGTGGTGTACATGGGACATATTTTAGGGATTAATATTGAAACGGATATGCGTCGTGAGTTATTCGCGAAGGTTCAAAAACAATCCTTCTCGTTCTTCGATAATATGAAAATCGGGGAATTGATGAGCCGCTTGTCGAGTGATTTATTCGACATTAGTGAGTTAGCGCACCACGGACCTGAAGAATTCTTTATAGCCGTGATGACTTTAATCGGTTCGTTTGTGTTGATGTATCAAGTGCATCCAACGCTTGCGCTATTGACGATTTTCTTCGTACCGATTATTGCGGTGGCGCTGGCGGTATTTAATCGTCGCATGTCTCGTATCAATCGAAATATCTACAAAGGCTTAGCCAACTATACGGCAGGCTTGGAAAATGTACTGAGCGGAATGCGTGTGGTGAAGGCTTTTGCAAACGAAAGCCACGAACAACAACTTTTCGAAGAACTCATTCAAGAGTATCGCTCGAATAAAATTGCGTTTTATCGCACGATGGGAACAAGCAGTAGTTTCAATTACTTATTGATGCGCAGTATTAATCTTTTTAGTTTAATCGTAGGGGCGTACTTCACGGTCATCGGTGATTTAACAGCTGGAGAATTAGTCGGATACATCTTGCTGTCCAATGTATTCGTGGGACCGATTAATAAGATGAACTCGATGATTGAACTATATCCAAAAGGGTTTGCAGGGATTTCGTCGTTTCAAAAGAATTAATGAGTGTCGAAATTGATATTGAAGACGCACCCGATGCCATTCCCGGCTCCAAAATTTCAAGGGCGAGTGGAATATAAAAACGTGGGATTTGGATGCGAAGAAGGTAAAAAGTATTGGAACACATCGACTTAACGGTCGAACCAGGGCAAACTGTTGCCTTCGTTGGGCCAAGTGGAGTTGGGAAGACAACGCTTGTAAACTTACTTCCTCGTTTCTATGATTTAAAAGAAGGCAAAATCTTGGTCGATGGAACAAACATCAATCGTTTCACCCTACAGTCTCTTCGCCGACAAATCGGTATCGTGCAACAAGATGTGTTCCTCTTTAATGGAACGATTCGCGAGAATGTGTTGTATGGAAGACTTGATGCAACTGACGAAGAAGTAGACCGTGCGATCGAGCAAGCAAAACTGAAAGAAGTCATTGAAGATTTAGAAGATGGAGTGGATACACATATCGGAGAACGCGGTGTGAAAGTATCCGGTGGACAAAAACAACGTCTCTCAATTGCCCGTATTTTCTTGAAGAATCCTTCTATTTTAATCTTGGATGAAGCCACAAGTGCGCTCGATACGCAGACGGAAAAATTCATTCAACAATCGTTTGACGAGTTGGCAAAAGGTAGAACGACCTTTATTATCGCTCACCGCCTAGCTACCATTAAAAATGCAGACCGTATTATTGTCGTTACAGAAGATGGACTGACAGAAGACGGCACGCATGAAGAATTGCTCGCCAAAAACGGTGCGTATGCGGCTTTATACAAAGCGCAATTTAAATAGTAGAAAAATGCGGAGTAGGAATTCGTTTCTTGCTCCGTATTTCTTTTGCTTTTTTGAATTTATCGCAAACTATGATACAATGACCCAGAGAAAACTTAAGGAGAACGTTGATGAGTATTTTAAATGTAGAAAAATTAACACACGGCTTCGGTGAAAGAGCCATCTTCAATGATGTGAGCTTCCGTCTATTAAAAGGGGAACACATCGGGCTTGTTGGGGCAAACGGTGAAGGGAAATCAACCTTCATGAATATCGTAACCGGACAATTACAACCTGACGAAGGAAAAATCGAATGGTCTAAAAATGTGAAGGTTGGATACTTGGACCAACATACGGTGCTTGAACCAGGAATGACGGTTCGCAGCGTCCTTCAAAAAGCCTTCGACGATTTATTCGTGGCAGAAGCGCGAATCAATGAATTGTACATGGCGATGGGTGACGCAAACGAAGACGAGATGAACGCCATGCTAGAAGAAGTGGGCGAGTTGCAAGAGCGATTAGATAGCCACGACTTCTATATTCTCGATGCAAAAATCGATGAAGTGGCGCGTGCATTAGGTGTTGCAGCATTTGGGATGGATAGCGACGTAAGCGAACTTAGTGGTGGACAACGTACAAAAGTATTACTTGCAAAACTATTATTAGAAAAACCAGACATTTTATTACTCGACGAACCGACAAACTACTTGGACGTAGAGCACATTGAATGGTTGAAACGCTACTTGCAAGAATACGAGAATGCATTTATTCTCATTTCGCATGATATTCCATTTTTAAACAGCGTCGTGAATTTGATTTATCATATGGACAATCAAGAGTTGAACCGTTATGTTGGGGACTATGATCAGTTCCAAGAAGTGTACGCGATGAAGAAATCCCAACTAGAAGCGGCGTACAACCGTCAGCAAAAAGAGATTGCGGACTTGAAGGACTTCGTAAACCGTAATAAGGCGCGTGTGGCTACACGTAATATGGCGATGTCTCGTCAGAAGAAACTCGATAAGATGGAAGTAATCGAATTAGCCAGTGAGAAGCCAAAACCAAAATTCGAGTTCAAGACATCTCGTGCGCCTGGCCGTTATATCTTCCAAGCTGAAGATTTAGTGATTGGATACGACCGTCCATTAACAGGACATGTGAATCTTGAAATGGAACGTGGCCAAAAGATTGCGATTGTCGGTGCGAACGGTATCGGGAAAACGACACTACTCAAGAGCTTATTAGGCATTATTAAACCGTTGAACGGAAAAGTAACGCGCGGGGACTATATCGATCTTGGGTATTTCGAACAAGAAACACCAAAAGGAAATCGTAAGACAGCCCTAGAAGAAATCTGGGATACCTTCCCATCGATGACTCAACCAGAAGTACGTGCTGCGCTCGCTCGTTGTGGATTAACAAGTAAACATATCGAGAGTCAAGTGCAAGTACTCAGTGGGGGAGAACAAGCAAAAGTGCGCTTCTGTAAATTGATGAATGAAGAATCAAACGTGCTCGTACTTGACGAACCAACGAACCACTTGGACGTAGATGCCAAAGATGAGCTAAAACGTCATTACAAGAATATAAAGGAAGTATATTAATGGTGTGCCACGAGCCTGAATTTTTACAGAAGGATTAGTGACAGACATTTGGGATTTCTCAAAATTCGCATAAAAATTAAATTCTTCACTTTTTAGGGAAGAAAGTTGATACAACCGTTGTCGAAGCAGGGCTTGAATTTAGTTCAAGTTCTGCTTTTTGGTCTCAATTAAAATCCCCGGATTGTCCGGGGGCCAAAAGGCTTTAGCGGAGTGATAATGAAAAAGCCTCCTTAGTTGTGATTCGTTTGTGGTCTGCAAACTAGCAACGAAAAATACGGTAATGGAGAGATGTTAGAGAAAGCATCTGTTCGTGTTGATGAAAGTGGTGCGATTCACTTGAAGAATAAAGATTGAGCCTACCTCTCGGGGTAGGCTTTATTTTTTGCATTTTTCAAATTATAAAAGTGTTGACAGCATAGCACAAAAGTGCCATGCTATAATTGTAAGGGAGATACCTTAACTAAAAAAAGAAAGGAGTAAAATATGAGAAGATTGCAAGAAAAAGCCACTCAAAAATGAAGACAAAAACAAAGTTTCAAAAATCAGACTCAACTTGTTTATATTCTTCTTCGAGTGGACGATTGAGTGGGGCGGATAGCCCCTCTCGATTGCCTATATCTTATCATAAAAATATCGATTATGAAAGTAACTTTTAAAAAGGGTGGCAACCTTTCGATTGGAAAGCGTTTATTGCTTGGATTATCTTTATAAGTTTAATAGTATGGTTTATATTTAAGTAGGTGATTATATGAAAGTAGATACGGATAAAATTGAATGGCTCCTTAGTAATGTCACTCAATATCGAATTAATAAAGATACAGGAGTGAATTTATCTATTTTTAGGAAGATTAGTCAGAGGTGAGCGTAAAATCGAAAATCTGACTATAAAAACAGGATGCTTGTTAACCGAGTATGCTGATCAGCTTCAAAAAGCAGGATAATTGAAGACTAAAAAGCGGGCTAGTGATAGCTCGCTTTATTTGTACTCTTTTTGTACTCGGTTTTATATTATTGTATGTTTTTAAAAAGAAACTAAAAACATTGATTTTACAACGTTTTGCAACGATAGGAAACGTCATGAAACGTTAAAAACGTCGCCTAGAGTCGAA
>BNJU01001529.1_pt1 | contig 17609 bp, 21 predicted proteins | sample 8539281 | NCBI WGS metagenome assembly BNJU01 (sample SAMD00202456, study PRJDB9452) | human saliva metagenome | isolation source: human saliva | place: Japan
GGGTGTCGCCCTTGGCTTGATGACTATTAATGTACGGACCCCACCTGTGGGAACCATTGAACGAACCTGGCAATTTCCTGTGAATTTTTTTCACCGCTCTGGCCCGGCGCGCGCCCGGGCGCTCACATTCGTTGAAATACCAGCGATTCTGACCGGCTGCGTGAGGACCACCAGGCAGTCGAGATCGCGCACCTCGCAGGACTGAACACCCACGCCATTCGCTGCAGCGACCGCGGAGGCTGCCCTCGCACGGCCGCTCCCCCCACATCCTCCCAGCCAGCCGTGGCCGACTGCTCTGCCCCAGCCAGGGCCGCCAGGTCGGCGACAGCCTGCAGGCGCACCCGCTCGCGGTGGGCGACGCCGGCCCCTGCCGAGGACCACCGCGAGCGCCGCGGCCACGACAATGAGTCCCACGGAATTGATGGTCCCGGATCCTTCCTCGTCGGAACGTTCGCCGGTACACCCATCCGCGACAGGCCCACCTCGGGAGGCAACCAAACACCCGGGCCTCGACGTCCCGGCATCACGGCAGGTCCCCTCGTCGATGGTGGTCACCGAGCATCGGGCGACGCCCCTCGACTCCAGCCGGCCGCCCCGCGGTAGGGGCGGTGCCGGTGACGCTCACCCACCCGCCGGAGCGCGCGACCGCGTAGGATCCGGGCGGGTAGGCGGCCGAGGCCACTCCCTGCGGGTCGGCCGTCCCGATGGAGGCGGCCCGCGCGCCCTCGCGCACCGCCCTGACACAGGGATGCTCCGGTCATCCCGGCCTGTGCGGCGGCGACGATGACGCCGACGACGAGGGTGACGGCGACGAAACCGATGGCGTGTTCGACGGTGACGTATCCTCGATCGTCGCTGTTCATCGGGTGTTGAGCGCCTCCCTGATGATGGATTCGAGGGCGGCGCGCACGCTGTCCGATTTGAGGATCACGATGAGCAGGCCAGCGAACCCGGCGGCGGCGATGGTGCCGATCGCGTACTCGACGGTGGTCGCGCCCTCCCGGGATCTCGCCCTCGGTGGGACTCGGCCGCGGTCCGGGGTCGCAGGGCCCGAGCCCTCCCCTGCACGGCCGCCATCGCGATGAGCTGGGCGCGCTGGCTGCGCAGTCGATTCTGTCGATGATCGTCATTGATCTGTCCTTTTTCCTTCGCGCGCGGTCGCGCGCAGGGACAGTGTGCGCGGGGGCCGTCCCATGTTTCCAGGCGGATTCGAACCCCTGTGGATAACCAACGAGGCCCCGCAACCCCTGTGGATAACTCGACTACACGCCGATTCCTCCCACGAGGTGCGCGAGCAGGGGTGCGATGCCCAGGGTCAGGAACGCTGGGCAGGAAGAAGGCACCGAGCGGTCCGACGAGGCGGACGCTCAGCCTCGGCCTGCGCCTTCGCATCGACGAGGCGCGAGCGGCGCTCCCAGGCGGCGCTGCGGGCGAGCAGCGTGTCCGGGGCGGTTCCGCTGGTCCACGAGGCCTCGAGCGCGTCGCGCAGGGGCCGACTCCACTCGGGGGTGTCCTCCCAGGCGTCCGCCCAGGTCGCGCCGAGCCGCAGCGAGGCGGCGGCCCACGACAGTGTCTCGGTGGCGCAGGCGTCGGCCAACGCGTCGAGAGCGCGGGGATGGCCACGCCGCTGGCCAGGGCAGAGGCGACGAGGTCGCAGGCAAGCGCGCCGTCCATCCCTCCTCGACGCGCCGACACCGGGCGAGGATCCGTCGGCACGAGGCCACCCCGCCGCCCACGCGGCCACACCGACGAAAGGCGCACATCCGCCCCGCTGTCCCCTCCCGCGTAGAACTGCCAGGGCGAGGCCCCGAGCGCGAGCGCAGACACAACCCCAACGACGGGAAGGGCCGCGAGGACGCGCGCGGACATGAGCGGGCTGGCGGCGGCGACGCGACGAGCCTCCTCGAGCGCCTGCGCGTCGTCGATGGCGCTGCTGATCGCGTCGAGCACGTCGGCGAGCGGAGCGCCGAGGCCGTGGCTGAATCGGCAGGCGAGGGCGACGGATGCTGCGCTCACGCGGGATGCGGCCGCCCCGGCGCCCTGTTCTGATCGACGCAGACAGCGCCAGCGCGTCGGAGCGCGCGCCCACTCGTCGAGGACGGCAGGGTAGGAATCATCCACGCCGACGCTCCCTCCCACGTCGATGCGCGCCAACGCGAGGCCCCAGGCGGCGGCAGTGGGAGCCCCGCGCGCAGACGGGTCGCGACCCGGCGACGAGGAGGGAGAGTTCGCGCGGGTGGCGGGCCCTGGGCCCGGCCTCGGTGGCGCGCGGATCGTTCTGTGCCGGGACGTAGCCGACCCCACCGCCCCCGGGCCTCGCGGTCCGGGCTACGCATACGCGTCGGCGCGCCCATGCGCGCACGAAACGCTTCGCGCGCCTGCCGACACAAGGCGACGCAACACCGTAAACACAGCGCACACACGCATATAACGAACACGCTGACCGCCGCCACCTCGCCGAGGCCGAGGCCCTCCACGAACGCATCCCGGCCCGCCCTCATAGCCCGACCCTTCGGGCGAGGCGCGCCCAGGCCTCGTGCGCGGTGACGCAGCCATCGTCGGTGGCGCTGAGCGCGAGCGCGCACTCGAGAGGCCCGCGAGCGCGCGTGAGGACCCCGACCTCGACACCCAGCGACGCCCTTCTGCGCCGCGCCGCATGTGGAGGACGGCGTCGATGGCGCTGGCGGCCTGGGCGGCGACGGCACCTCCCCCATGCCCGCGAGCGCCCGAGGGCAGCGAGCCGCGCGGGCACGTCGCGCGCGCCGTTGGCGTGGATCGTCGCCCATCCGCCGTCGTGCCCGGTGTTGAGGGCGGTGAGGACGTCGCGCACTTCGGGACCTCGACACTCGCCGAGGATGAGGCGGTCGGGGCGCATGCGCATGGCCGCGCGCACGAGGTCGGCAGGGTGATCGCGCCCACGCCCCTCGACGTTGGGGGCGCGCTCGATGAGGTGCACGCAGTGTGGGTGGGCGGGCGCGATTTCGGCGACCTCTTCGATGCAGACGATGCGCCTCGCCAGGTGGAACAAGGGAGAGCGCGGCGCTCAGGAGCGTCGTTTTTCCCGCTTCCGGTCGCCCCGCTGACGAGGACGTTGGCGCGCGAGGCGACAAGGGAGCGCAGGAGAGTCCCCACCGCGCCGGGCAGCGTCCCGCAGGCCTCGAGTTCCGCGACGCCCAGCCGACGGGTGCCAAGGACGCGCAGGGAGATGAGCGTGCCGGATCCAGACACGGGGGCGAGGACCGCGTGCAGGCGCACTCCCCGGGCAGAGTGCCGTCGGCGATGGGCGCGCATCGTCCAGGCGCACGCCACACGCGCTCGCGAGGCGTGCGGCGACGCGGCGGGCATCGGCCTCGTCTCGGACGCCGGCGTCCACGCGCACGAGGCCGCCTCCTCGGTCGGCCCACGCCTGGGTGCCGTTGATGAGAACGTCGGTGACGACCGGGTCGTCGAGGAGGCGCGCGAGGGCGGGATCCATGCCCCTGCTGCCGGGCGCGCAGGGTCTCCAGCGTGGAGGCGACCGCGACGGCTCCGCAGCCGGGCGGCGCGCACGCGGCGGCCGCCCGGCCGGGTCCCTCACCGCGGGCGAGCAGGCGCAGCGCGTCACGCATGGCGCGCCTCGATCGCGAGCGGCTCGCCAGGTAACGATGCGTCCCCACCTGCGCGCGCAGAGGAAACGGATTCGAGGGCGCGCATGAGGCCACGCAGATTCCGACCGGGGCGCGTGGGGGCGCGCAGGATGGGCCCGGGGGCACACTCGCGCACGCCGGCTCCCCATCGCTCACCAGCGCACACAAGCGTGATCGCGGGCATGGAGGCGGAAGCGCCGCGCATGTCGCCGACAGCGCGGCGGCTCCCTCCAGGTCCCCGTGGGTGACCAAGACGAGCGCGTCGGCGCGGATCGCGGACACGCACCGTGCAGCTCGCTCGTCCCATCGGCCCACGTCCACGATGAGGGGCGCGTCGAGGGATCGGCACGCCGCGACCACGCGAGGGATCGTCGGCGGTGCCACCGCCTCGGCAGTCCCCGACGAGGGCGCGCACTCTCGACGACGGGCAGATGATCGCGCAGCGACGGCAGGTAGGAGTCCTCGAGGCGTCCAGATCCGCCCAACGCACGCCGGGAACGCCGTGGTCACCCGCGAGCGCAAAACCCGGGCACGGACCCGGACGCGTCGACGACGACCGCGCCTCCCGCCCCCGCTCGGCGCTCCCCACGCTCTGCGCGCCGCCCACCCCACCGGGTACCCCTGACGACGCCTGTGCTCGCGGGCCAGCAGCCGAACGACGCCGGTCACCCCGACTCTCCGGCGATCCCAGCGACCACCCACACCGCGCCCGATCGGCGCGTGCGGGAGGATGCCCCGGCGATGAGGGATACGAGGAGCGCGGTGTCCCCCGGTAGCCCTCACCTGACCGCCCCTGCCCGACGCGCACGCAGGGCACCGCCTCGGGCACGAGAGCCGACGCCGAGGCGAGGATCAACGAGGCCTGTCCCGGGTCCGAGCACACGCGCGCCCCTCGCGAGCACCGCGGCATCCCGCGCGCCGTCGAGGTCGGGCGGGTGAGGCCGACGAGGGCAACGGTTCCTCGATGCGGGTGACGTGGGTGTTCATAGGACGACGATGCGCCCGCAGCGCACGGCCCGTCCACCCGCGTGCGCGCCCCTCGTGGACAACGCGCAACCCGAGGTGCCACGCTGTGCATAGAGGGATCCGATGGAGGACCCCTGTGGATTGAGCCAACGCTGGAGTAGACGCCATGGTACGCGCGGCCTTTTTCGACCTGGATAAGACGATTCTGGACACGTCCTCGAACGTGGCGCTCTCGGGCCCCTTCATCGAGGCGGGCCTCATGAACCGGCGTACCGCTCTGACCTCCGTCCTGGTTCAACTGCCCTACCTGCTCGCGGGAGCGGACGAGTCGCGCATGGAGCAGATGGCGCAGGCGCTGGGGCGCATGGGGCGCGGCTGGAATGCCGCGTTCCTTGAGGCGACGGTGGAGGACGCGCTCGAGCGCACGATCCAGCCCGTCTGTTACGCCTCAGGCGCTCGCGCGCATCGAGGCGCATAAGCGCGCGGGAGACGTCGTCGTCATCGCCTCGGCGTCGGTCGAGCAAGTGGTGCGCCCCATCGCGCAGATGCTGGGGGCTGACGAGGTCCTCGCCTCGCGCGCGACGGTCGACGAGGACGGGTGCTTCACGGGCGAGATCACGCACTTCAACCAGGCTCAGGGCAAGGCGGATGCCTGCGAGGCCCTGGCTCGCGCATGCGGCTGGGACCCGTCGGAGTGTTCGGCATACTCGGATTCGGTGTCGGACGCGCTGCTCCTACGCCTGGTCGGCCACCCCTACGCGGTCAACCCGGACCGCGCCCCTGCGCGAGATGGCGCAGCGCGAAGGGCTGGCCCACCCTCACGTTCACGTCCACCGTGCGCGTCCTGCCGCGCGAGGTTCCCACGCCCGCGAAAGTCGCGGTTCCTTTTCATCGCCGGCGTCGCCGTGGGCGCGGCGGCCTGTGCGCCCCTACGCCGCTGAGAAACGGCCCCAGGAGAGGCGGCCCGCCTGCACGTGGCGGGCGACGTCGCGCCCCACCTGGGCACCGTAGACGACTCCCGCGCAGTAGTGGATGATCCACCGGGCCAGGCCGGCCTCGTCGGCCCTCACCCACCCGGCGAGTTCGCGTCCCGCGCGCGCCGGGTCGAGCGCGTCGTAGGCGGCCGGCACACACACGCCGGTCGGATCGACGCCTCGGGTGACGAGGATCCACCGCGCCAGTCCGCCTCCCACAACGGACGAGGCAGGGGCGAAGACGCGCCGGAAACGGAAGTGAGCGGTCAGGGCGGCGGCGACGGCGAGGCCGGGCGCATCGCAGCGCGCGTAGGCGAGGGCGGGCGCGAGCAGGGAAGGGTCGGCGGGCACAGCGACGGAACGCGACTCGACGAGGCCGGCGGCAACGAGCCCCGAGCAGGTATCCCTATGCAGTCCCGCGATCAGCGCAGGAAGGGGCGTGGGGGCGACGCGCGCGCGCCCCTGGGAGCGGGTGTTGAGAGCAGGGAAATGCGAGGCCATGTTCCACTGCGAGCGCCAGATCCCCAGCGCTAGGGCGGCCCCCGGGTCCGAGGCCGCTCCCCCATCGTCGGCCATGGACAGGGCTCGCACGTCGTCGACGCTTGTGCGAGCGCCCTCGATGATGGACAGGGCGGCGGCCTCGCGCACGGCTGCCTCCGCGCGCGCCTCCTCCCAGCCTCGGCGCAGCCCCTCACTGAAACGCAGGTCGGCGAGAGCCGCGTGGGCCTCGTTCATGGCGGATACGACGTCGGGGCGTGCTGCTGCCGCGCACAACACGGCGGGTGCGGGGTCGACGAGGGCTTCGATACTCACCCCTCTACACTAGGGGCATGACGCTTTTGCAGCATCGAAACTTCTCCGCGCGCCTGCGCTCGGGGTTGTTCGCATTCATTTTCGCGCCGGTTGCCCTGGTGTTCCTGGGTTCGTCGATGGTCGACGTGCAGGCCTTGGCCGCGGTCGGGCAGCCCCTGGCCTCGGTCGAGGGGCTCATCGGCATGGCGCTCGCGTCACTGTTGCTGGCCCTCATCGCCCCTCAATTGCGAGGAGTCGAGCGCGGGCATGGTCGTGACCTTCGTGTGGTCGATCGTCGGGGGGCCGCTCAGTTCCTGGGCGTGGCGCGTCTGCCGCCGCTTATGAAGTCCTCGGTGGGCACCCGCGACATGTTCGCCGGCGTCCTGTGGTGCATGTACCCGGTGTGCCTGTCGCTCATGCTGGGCGCGTGCGCGCTGACGATTAAGTCGGTGCGGGTGCGCGCGGGCAAGGACACGCGCATGCCGCTCGCGCGCGTGCACCGTCACGCCTTCGGCACGACGGTCGCGCTGCCCGCATCCGCCGCTGCGGGGGTGCTGATGGTGGCCGCCGCACCCTCCGATTCGACAAACGTCGCGGCCATGGGCCTGGAGGGCGTGCTCGAGGGACACACCCTCATGCCGCTGCTAGCACTCGGGGCGGGCCTGTCCTTCGCTCTGTTGGTGGTGAGTGCGCGCTGGTCGATCACGGGTACGCAGATCGCGAGCTGGTTCATTCTGGTGCTCCCCACGTACGTGGTCCTGCCCGTGTGGGCGTCGCTGACAGGCAACGTGATTGTCCCGGGATCGTCCCTGCTGACGAAGATAGCGCTCGCGAGCCCGCCGCTGGCGGCGCTCGGAATGGCGACCGGCTGCGCCTCGATGGGTGTCCTGTGGGCCCGCATACGGGCGCTCAAGAAGCTCGAGGCCGATGAGGATTCGACAGCAAAAGAGGGGCCTGCCGAGGGCTAATACGCGCAAGCGCGCACGCTGACCGTAATATGTGGGCAGGTATAAGGAGGAAGCATGTCTGATAACGAGTTTGACGCCCAGCGCGACCGCGCCGAGGAGGCACCTGACAATGTGGTGCTGACCGGCGAGGAGATCGAGCTGCCCGGCGAGGATTCCGACGCGTCGGCGATCATCGGCGAGTCCAGCGAGCCCATCCACACGGGCGAAATCGAGGCAGTCGCGATCGGCGGCCTGACGGGCCGCGTGCCGGCCGCAGCGCCGCTCAAGCCAACGATCGAGGACAAGATCTCCACGGGCGAGCTGCCCGTCGTATCCGCCCCCGAGGGCGATCTTCCGGTCGTTTCTTCCTCCGACGAGGCCGAGGCCGCCCTCGAGCAGGAGCAGGCCGAGCAGGAATTCCCGCCGACGCCCGGTCGTTGATCAGGGAACCGATGGTCACCGAGGCCGACGCTGGGGCCGCAGAGGCAACTGAGGGCTCGAGGCCACCGAGGACGCCCCTCTCATGAGGCTCCCTGCTGAGGAAGCGACCGAGGACCAGGCTCCCGCAGTGGACGCCACTTCCGATGAGCCCCGCCCCCGCCTCGTCGAACGAGGAGGGCGAGCAGCCCGAAACCTCCTCGCACCAGGCGGAAGATGCCGAGAATTCCTTTGCTTCCCTGCTCTCCTCCGCAGAAGATGCCACCGCAGACGAGGCAGCCGAGGACGTGACCGAGGAGACGGAGCCCGCGCTCGCCCCCTCGTGATGACGCCCGCGCAGGCGGCCGCCGCCCTGAGCGAGGCCAACGACGAGGCGTCCGACGAGGCTTCCGACGAGGCCGAGGCGCCCTCCCGCGATGACTCCGAGGATGGGCCTCCGAGGGCGAGGTCGCCGCGGTCGGCGGCGCAGCCGCCGAAGCCTCCACCCACTCGCCGTCCTCGCGCCGCTCCATGATCTTTCGGCGACGACGAGACGCTGTCCCCTCGATTCCCCGCGGTCGCAGCCCAGGAGAACGCTCCCGCCGAAACCTCCGCCGTGGACGGTTCACGCCGAGAGCGACCCCCTTCACCGAGCCGACGGCCCAGCTGCCGACGCAAGACACCAAAGCCTCGTACTCCTTCGAGGATCAGGATGCCGCCGAGGCCACACGCCCGCGCCGCCGCTCCCCTGCTGGGCGAGGGCAACGAGGACGCTGAGGCCGCGACCCTGGCCGCCATCGCGTCGACCGCCGCGCGCGGCGACAAGTCCGGCGCGCCTTCGAGCCTGGACGATGAGATCTTCTCCGCCGCCCCCGAGATCACGGAGATGCCCTCGCGCACGGGCGCGCACTGGCTGTCCTTCCTCTCTTCCTGCTGCTCGTGCCCGTCGGCTGGTACCTGGCCGCCGACGCGGGTGCCCGCATGACTCTGGCTGACGCCGCCCCCATGTACACCGGCGTCGCCTCGATCGTGGCCCTGGGCGAGATCCTCGGTGCGATCGTCATCTCCGCGATCCTGTTCGTGGTCGCACGCCGTTCCTCGCCAGGCGCATGGCTGATGGGCATCGTGACCCTCATCGTGGGTCTGCCGTGGCTCATGGCCCCCGGCATCACCGCCGCATCGGCACCGTCCGCGCTCACCGCGCTGACCAACACGGGCCCCCTGGGCGCGAACCTCTCGCACCACCTGCAGGCCTCCGGATACTCCGGCCGCTTCGCGCTGCTGGGCATCGCCCTCATCGGCCTGGGATACGTGTCCCACTCGGCGCGCCGCACCGGCCGCGCCGAGGAAGCCCTGCGCACCTCAATTGAAGCCACCAACCCGGCGGGCGCCTTCACCCAAGCGCGCCCGTAAGAAGGCAGCGAAGGACGCGGCCCGCAAGTGAAAAACTCTGATTCCCGCCAGCGCGATCGAGCTCGAGGGCCGTGGACCCATCGGCACGTGAGCGCTGGCGGTGCCGCATTCCACGTCGCTGACATGGGCGAGGGCATGGACCATGCGCTCGTCCTCCCTGCACGGCTTCCCCGAGCACTGGTGGGCATGGCGCGATGTCCCTGCCCGCCCTCGCAGAGTCAACCTCGCGCGTGTTCGCCCTCGATTTACGAGGCTTCGGAACCTCCGACCTGACGCGCGGAGACTGCGACCCTGCAGCAGATGGCGAACGACGTGATCGGCGTCGTGCGCGCGCTCGGCGTGGCCTCGTTCTCCGTCGCCGGCATGGGAATCGGCGGCACGGTCGCGTGGATGATTGCGCCCTGGCCCCTCGAGCTGCGATCGGTGGCCGTCCTGTCGGCGCCGCACCCCTCGGCGTCCAGCCCGTGATCGGTCGCGCACCCTGGGCGGGTGGCCGCGTCCTGCAGGGTCGCCTCGCGCTGCCCACCGGGCGTGAGCGCGCGCTGCGTTCGGGCCTCTCGTGACGACCGTGTTCCGCGCGTGGGCCTCGCCCGGGAACGTGGACGGCCTCGTCTCCCAGTCGGGCACGTACCGCGCCGCGCTGCGTCGCCCCTTCGCCGCGCACACCGCGCTGCGCGGCCTGAGCGCCGCACGCAAGATCTCGCGCGAGGAGCGACGCATCCTCTCCGAGCCGTTGCGCGTACCCGTCCTGTCCCTGGTGGGGCGCGACGACGGAGCATGGTCGGCGCTGGATCACGCGGCCGACGCCCAGTTCGTGGATGCGCCACTGACGCAGATCGTCATCCGCGAGGCCGGGACACTTCCTCCCTGAAGAAGCACCGCAGGCAGTGGCCGACGCTCTGTCAGAGCACGTCGGCGCACACGCCAAGTAGCCGAATTTTCATTAGACAGGTCACACAAAATACAAAATGAAGCCCATTTCACCTGATAGATAGGGCATAATGGTGTGATGCGCGGTACCTCCTCGTGAGTGGTATTACGTATGGGATCCACTGCGCAATCCAAATCGAAACGCCCGAGCAATCGGGAACGAGCGGAAGGAGCTCCGCACCATGATCGGTGATGGAAACTTCATCAGCCAGGTGCCGCTGTTCGGTGGCCTGGATGATGCACAGCAGGTGTCCCTCCAGCAGAAGATGGGTCATACAACCCTGCGTCGCGGAGAGACTCTCTTCGACGAAGGCGATCTCGGCGATCGCCTGTACATCGTGACCGAGGGCAAGGTGAAGCTCGGCCACACGTCCAGCGACGGCCGCGAGTCTCTGCTCGCAGTCCTGGGCCCCGGTGAGATCATCGGTGAGCTCACGCTCTTCGATCCGGGTCCGCGCTCGACGACCGCAACCGCCGTTTCCCCGGCGTCCCTCCTCTACCTCGAGCACGAGGATCTCATGCACGTGCTCGACACCAACCCCACCCTGGCTAGCACATGCTGCGCGCCTCGCGCAGCGCCTGCGCCGCACCAACGAGTCCCTCTCAGATCTCGTATTCTCCGACGTTCCCGGCCGCGTCGCCAAGGCCCTCCTGGACCTTGCGGACCGCTTCGGCACCGCGACCGACAAGGGCGTCCACGTCCCCCACGACCTCACGCAGGAAGAGCTCGCCCAGCTGGTCGGTGCCTCCCGTGAGACCGTGAACAAGTCTCTGGCCGACTTCGTGTCGCGCGGCTGGATCCGTCTGGAAGGTCGCGCCGTGACCCTCCTCGACGTCGATCGCCTGGCGCGTCGCGCTCGCTGACCGCAGCGACATAGTTGGGCCCGACACCTCACGGTGTCGGGCCCAACCCCTATGTGTCTCAGACGCAAACGAGGCCGCGGCCCCGTGCGGTCAACGCATGTCGGAGCCACGGCCTCGTTGGTGCGCAGAGCTGGCGTGCGTCGTTCTGAACGGCGGGCGCTCCTCAATCGGACGCTTGAGGTAGGCCACCAGGTTCTCGGAACCCGTAGGACCGGGGATCACCTGGACGAGTTCCCACCCGTCAGCGCCCCACTGGTCGAGGATTGCTTTCGTCGCGTGCGTGAGCAGCGGAATCGTGGAGTATTCCCATTTAGTCATGGTTCTATCTTACCCGCCCGCCAACTGGGGGCGCACGAAGGACAGAACCTTCGGGACATGGGGCTGCGGAGCTCGCGGGCGAGCGGCTCGTCGGAGGTGCGCAGCCATTCCAGCCAATTGTCCGCGTGAGGATAGTGGCGCAGAATCGCTCGACGTTCACGTTCCGTCAGGCCGCCCCACACGCCATAGTTAGCCTCGGACTCGAGAGCATCGGCGAGGCATTCGAGGCGAACCTCGCATTCATAGCAGCGCATACGAACCTGACGCTGGGAGGCACCCTGCACAAACAGCACGTCCGGTTCTATGGACGCGCAGAGCGCGCGGGCGACCCAGCTCTGGTCGTCGCCTTGCGTTGACATCGTGGAACTCCACTTCACTGTATTTTCGAGCCCTGCTTGGACCATACACACATACGTGCGGGTGCAAACGCTGCGACCACTGTCGAAGGCCCCTCAAGGTGATTCATCAGGCAATCTCACGCCTCGCCAAACGCCAGATGAGCGGGCCGGCACGTAAGCTAGAATATGTCGCACTCTCACCTCGCGCTGTCCGACCGGCCCAGCTGCTCGCGCTGCTGCTGGCGTTCCTGAGCGTGTCCTCGCTCATGGGCGTCGTCACGGCCGGCATGCTCGTCCCCATCGCGGGGCCCACCGCGCTGGCAGCGAAGTCGGTCCCCTCCGTCTTCAACGAGCTGCCCGGTGACCTGCAGACCGTGGCCCCGGCCGAGGAGTCGCAGCTCCTCGATTCGTCCGGCGGCGTGATCGCGCACTTCTACGACAAGCAGCGCATCGTGGTGCCCAGCGCCAACATCGCTGACGTGATGAAGAAGGCGATCGTCGCGATCGAAGATAAGCGCTTCTACGAGCACAACGGCGTCGATGCCACGGGTATCGCTCGTGCGCTCGTGACGAACCTGGGCGACAGCGGCCGTCAGGGCGCTTCGACGATCACCCAGCAGTATGTGCGTAACTCGCTGGCAGAGCGCGGCTACCTTGAGGGCGACGCGGACCAGGTGAGCGCGGCGACCGAGCAGACCACTGAGCGTAAGCTGCGCGAAATCAAGTACGCGCTGGCATTGGAGAAGACCCAGTCGAAGGACGAAATCCTCACGGGTTACCTCAACATCGCCCCCTTCGGTCCCATCACCTACGGTGTCGAGGCCGCCTCGCAGCGATACTTCTCCAAGTCCGCGTCGGAGCTGAAACTACCTGGAGGCTGCGCTCTCGCCGGCCTCGTCCAGTCCCCCGTCCAGTACGATCCGCTGACCCACCCGGAAGCCGCTCAGGAACGCCGCGACACAGTCCTGGCGACGATGCTTGACCAGGGCGTCATCACGCAGGAAGAGTACGACGAGGGCATCGCGACGACGGTCGATTCGATGCTGCACCCGACCGTCTCCTCGGAGGGCTGCTCGGGCGCAGATTCCTCGAAGGCAAACTTCTGCGACTACGCCCTGTCCCAGTTCCTGGAGGACCCGACATTCGGCGCGACGCGCACCGAGCGCAAGCGCCTGCTCAAGACCCAGGGCATCACGATCCGTACGACGCTGGACACCGCGAAGCAGGACGCGGCATACGCCTCCCTGACGAACGCGATCCCCGTGGGCGACGCCTCCGGCCTGAACGACGCGCTCGTGTCGCTGGACCCGCGCACCGGCAAGGTGCTCGCGATGGCCCAGAACACGACCTACGGCATTGAGAGCGGTCAGACCACGGCGAACTACTCGGCCAACGGTAACTTCCAGGTGGGTTCGACCTTCAAGGTGTTCACCCTCCTGCAGTGGTTCAAAGGAGGGACACTCGGCCCTACGAGACCGTGGGTTCGGCTAACACGTTCTACCCGAACGGCTCCTTCAGTGCGATGGCCGTTCCCATCACCACCGAGGGCTATCAGGTCAACGACCTCGCGGGTAAGACCGGCACGATGAACGTCGTACGCGCCACCGGCCTGTCGGTCAACCAGGCGTTCGTGAACATGGCGTCGCGCGTGGACTTCTGCTCGATCTTCGAGACCGCCTACAACATGGGCATCACGGAGGACGGCGAGGTCCCCGTCCCCTTCCCCGCCAACATCCTCGGTTCCGTGTCGAGTTCCCCGCTGCACATGGCCTCCGTGTTTGCCACGATCGCGAACTCCGGTCAGCAGTGCAAGCCCCAGTCCATCGAGTCCGTGACCGACCGCGACGAGAACGTTCTCAAGGAGTTTGCGGCGGACTGCAAGGAGGTCATCTCCCTGACGTCGCGAATAAGACGGCGGCTCTTCTGACGGCCTCGGCCGGCCAGTACTACACGTCGACGCGCCTGGGCGACGGCCGACCCTTCGCGGCGAAGTCGGGCACGACCGACGGCCACGCCAACACCTGGCTGACCGGCTTCACCCCCTCGCTCGCCACTTCCGTATGGGTAGGCCACGGCGACAACTCCTCCCAGGAGGTTTCCGGCGTTGTCATCAACGGCGTGTACCACAGCGAGATCTTCGGTGAGACCTACGTTGGCCAGAACATCTGGGCACCCTACATGACGCAGGCTCTGGCGGGCACGCCCGGTCGAGGCCGTCTCGAACGCGAACATCGGCGCGACGACGCCTCAGCGCGGCGCGACTCCCACTCCCACGCCGAGCGCGTCACCCACCAGCAATGACCACCGACATCGCGTCTACACTGCAGGGGCCACGGCCTCGTCCACTCGACGAGGCCGTGGCCTCGCGCACCGCGGGAACGATCGTCGGCGGGCTGGGTCTCGCCGGCCTGGCTGCGGGTGGCGCGGCGCTTGCGTGGGGCTCGGTCGAGCGTACGATGCCGGTGCTGCGCCGCTACGACGTCCCGATCAAGCGCAACGTTCCCTGAGGTGACGATCCTCCAGATCGCGGACCTGCACCTGTTTGCCGGTCAGGAGTTTCTCCTGCGCTTCCTGTCCGACGTCGCGACCTCGGAGCGTTTTCGACATGGTCGTGGCGACCGGCGATAACTTCGGGTCCGTGGATGCGTTGGACATGGTGATGGACGCATACCGCCCATTCCCTGTCCCTATCCGGGTGCTTTTCGTCCTCGGGTCGAACGACTACTACTCGCCGATCCCGAAGCGCTGGAGCCGCTACCTGTCACAATCAAAGCCGCACCCCGCGCGGGTTGTTCCCGATCTTCCCTACCTGCCAATGGTGCGCCGCATGCGCCAGGCCGGCTGGGTCGACCTGTCGAATGCTGCCGGCACGATCACCCTGCCCGCCGGCACGGTGTCTCTGCTGGGCACGGATGACGCACACATCCACCGGGATCGCGTGGGTGCGCCGGCCTCGTCGTGGGCGGAGCCGGGCATCCTGCGCCTGGGCGTCACGCACGCTCCCTACACGCGCGTCGTGTCCGCGCTGACATCGGCGGGCTCGGACCTGATCCTCGCCGGGCACACGCACGGCGGCCAGATCGGGATTCCCGGGGTCGGTGCGATCATCACGAACTGCGATATTTCGCGCCCGTACGCGAAGGGCTTGAAGCGGTGGGAGGCTCCGGGCGGCGCTCAGGCGTGGCTGCATGTCTCAGCTGGCCTGGGGACCTCCCCCTACGCAAAGGTTCGCATCGCGACGCGCCCCGAGGCGTCGCTGCTGCACGTGCACCCCGCGTAGGAAGGCGTCACCGCCGCAGGCTGCCCGGCTTTCTGAGGCTCGACGCGGCCTGACAACATGCGGCGTGGACCACACTTCGAGCGCTCGCTCCGTCTCCGTTTGGGAATATCGACAGGGTGAGGCTATACTCGAACGGCACCGGGGTGTGGCGCAGCTTGGTAGCGCGCTTCGTTCGGGACGAAGAGGCCGTGGGTTCAAATCCCGCCACCCCGACCGGTAGTCGCCGGGACCATTTGGTCCCGGCGACGTTTGTATAGGCGCTATGCTGAGAATCACTAACCAATGGGTAGAAAGAGCATAATTGCCCGTTTGACTAAGATCGTACCCATCACTCACTTTGAGGGTTATAGGACAAATCGTGTTGCTGGAAGGGTGACTTTTGGCTTTGTTGCGCGGGAAAGTCACGATTTTAGTTGGTTGTGTTTGCCTCGTTCCTGTGAATACTGCATCGCGGGCCTGTGTGTGGCTGCCCCATGATCCGTCACGGTAAGACGTCAACAGGTCGTCAGCGCTGGCGGTGTAAACCCTGTCAAATCACGACGCTGAACGAAATAGACTCCACGGCCAAGCATCTTGATGAGTTTGTGGCCTGGCTGCTGGGTCGGCGCCGTCAGGTGGATGTGCCTGGTGGGGGCCGCTCGTTTCGTAGGCGTTGTGAGCCGTTGTGGCAGTTATGGCCGTTTAGCCCGATCGTCGATGAGGTTCATGACGTCATCTTCGTCGATGGTATCCACCTGGGCCCCGGCGCCGTGGTGCTCATCGCCCAAACACCCGATCATGTGCTGGGATGGTACGCGGCGAGGAGTGAGAATTCCCGGGCCTGGGGTGCGCTCATGAGCCGGATCGCGCCACCGGCCCTGGTCCTCACTGACGGGGGCAGCGGGTTCGCCACAGCGCGCACGAACATCTGGCCCGCCACGGCCGTTCAACGCTGTACCTTCCACGCGTATTGCCGTATTCGCCAAGCCACTACGACGCGCCCCAAACTGGCGGCCTCACAACACTTATACGCTCTTGGACAACAACTCTTGCATGTCGAGGGCCGAGAAGATGCTCAGGAATGGATCGGTGCCTACCAGGGGTGGTGCGCGCGCTGGAAGGACTTCCTGGAGGAGAAAACACGCAGGCCTGACGGAGGATGGGAATACACCCACGAACGTCTTGTTCGGGCTCGTAACAGCCCTCAACAAGCTCATCAGGCAAGAGGGTGTCAGTCCGTTTGTGTACGGGGACTGATTTACAAGTATGCGGTGAACCTGTCGGGGTAGGCCACGGATAGCTGATTGATTGCCTGCTTCCAGTTGCTGGTCTTGCTGCCTTCGACAAGTCGCTTGGCTGAAGCAGAAGCCTTGGCGCCTTCTTTAGCGCGGCGGGCAGCACGACGGTCCTCGATGTTACAGATCATCAACCACAGCGTCTTCACTGCCGCTGAATCCGATGGGAACTGAACGCGGTTTCGTGTTGCTTTCCGAAGCTCGCTGTTCATCGATTCGATGGAATTCGTAGTGTAGATCACCTTCCTTGCCGCTGGCGGGAACTGCAGGAACGGAATGAACCTGTCCCACGCGTCACGCCAGACTTTCACTGATTGCGGATACTTCTGGCTAGCTCGCTGGCCTCAAACTCATCGAGTGCACTTCGAGCTTCATCCCTCGTTGACAGCGGTATAGATGCCCCTCGTAGATGCTTCGAGACCTCTTTTCCGGTCGCCGCAGGCTACCCACCCGTTAGCGGCACGAATCAGATGCACCACGCAGGTTTGGACCATGGAGTCTCGGCCAGGTTGCCTGGATTGCTTCGGGAAAGCCTTTTCAGTCCGTCACAGCAGACAATAAAGACATCGTTGACACCGCGGTTGGCGATTTCGGCGCACACCTGCGACCAGAATGCTGCACCTTCATTGGCTAGCTACCCATAGCTCCAAGATGTGCTTGATGCCTCCATGTCCACACCGACAGCCATGTAGACCGCCTTGTTGACGACGCGTCCGTTGTCACGGATTTTTACACGTAGGGCATCAAGGAAGATGACTGGATAAAACTTCGTCGAGTTGCCTGGTCTGCCAGGCGGTGACTTCTCAAGACCGCATCGGTGACCGCGCTAATGGTGTCTGGCGACAAGTTCACGCCGATGGTGGTAGCCAGATGATGTTCTGATGTCACGCACGGTCATTCCGCCCGCATACAAACTCAATGATCGCGTCATCGAGGTCGGTAAGTCTGCGGCTGCCCTTTGGGGTACCATGCGCGGCATATAGGTGCCTGCTCGATCGCGAGGGACACTGATATCAACTGGTCCGTATGCAGAGTCCACGGTTTTTGGGATAAGAGCCGTTACGACTGTTGGCTTGGCCGGCAGCTTCCTAGCAGCCCGGTCGCCATTGACGTAGCCCAGGTGTGCATCCATTTCGCGTTGAGCCCACTGTTAATCGTGGCCTGCAGCAAGCCACGCACCAGCTCGTTGGCGTCGGCAGTTGATTCACCCAGCTCCTGGATCAGCTTGGCGGTTTCGGTTCTCCATCAGCCGGCGGCTGATATCGGCGACGCGCTCAGCGTCACTATGCTTCTTCGGGGACACAACAGTCGTTGTTGCGCACTCTCTCGTGATTGAGGATTGAACCTCATACACAGAGCTTCCGACACCCTCTCAGGCAAAGCCTGTTGTTCACGTACCTGGACCCTCACCTGACACGCCAGATGCCCGCAACAACCAACCAGATCGAAGCACGAACGCGCGCCTACGCC
>BNJU01002256.1_pt1 | contig 17591 bp, 32 predicted proteins | sample 8539281 | NCBI WGS metagenome assembly BNJU01 (sample SAMD00202456, study PRJDB9452) | human saliva metagenome | isolation source: human saliva | place: Japan
GCAAGATAGTGCGCAGTTTTTACATGATTAGAGCATATAAGCCCGTGCTGAGCACACAAGGTGTGACAGTATATCCACCGCTATGCGGGTGCGCAACGAATGTTACACAAAAATCACCTTCGCGTTATAATGTGGTTGTTCAAGCTACATTGTAACGAAAGGAAAGAGTGACTTTTGTATACGAATAAAACCAATAGTTTGTCACATACAAAATGGATGTGCAAATATCATATAGTATTCTCCAAAGTATAGATGAAAAATTATATATAATCAATATCGTAAAAAGCCTGCAAGATATCATAAGAACTCTGTGCAGATACAAGGAGTTTAAATAATAGAAGGACATATGATGCCTGACCACGTTCATCTTTTGCTAAGCATACCGCCTAAAACTAGTGTATCTAGTTTTATAGGGGTATCTCAAAAGGTAAAGAAAGTGCTTTGATGATGTTCGAAAAGCATGCGAATCTTAAGTACAAATTTGGAAACAGACACTTTTGGGCTGAAGGTTACTATGTAAGTACGGTAGGATTGAACAAAGAGACAATTAGAAAATATGTCAGAGAACAAGAGAAACATGATCAAGCGATAGATAAACTCAGTGTGAAAGAGTAGGATGATCCGTTCAAAAGATGAAAGCACCTTTTGAGGGTGCAGTCAGTGGCAAGGGCAATGTAGCTTGAACAACGCGAAAGCTAGCGCTTGAGACGCTAGCCTAGTAACTATTGGGCTTATAGCCATAGAGCAAACCACCCTTTTGAAGGGTGGTTATGATTAATAAAGCTCCTCACTAATTAAAGGTATATTTGTTTGTGATACAGTCTGATGCAGACTGTTGAAAGCGTAGAAAAGAGAAAATATTAGCATGCTTTTTAGGGGTCGATTTTTATGTCAAAAATCATATATAATTGGAAAGGAAATTTGGAAGTTAGTAAGCTTTGACGAAGCGCGTATGTGCTAGGAAATGGAGGCGTATTTGAAGGATAAGAGCTTAGGGCAGTTATATATGCGATTTTAGTCGCTGTTTTTTTATGCGATTAATACTCCTATATCTAAACTCTTACTAGATCATGTCCCTTCAGTTTTCATGGCCTCGTTTTATACTTTGGTGCCGGTATAGGCGTTGGTACCATGTACTTATTTAATAGAAATAGGGTCAATGAGGATAAGCTAGAGAAAAAGGATTTGCCTTATACTCTGGGAATGATTATCCTCGATATCGTCGCTCCTATATTCCTTATGATTGGAATAAGGCTAGGGTAATGCTTTAGACGCTTCGCTTCTTGAAACTTTGAGATTGTTGCAACAGCCATGATTGCGCTTCTACTTTTCAAAGAAAAGGTTTCAAGAAAACTATGGATGGCGATAGCGCTGATAACAGTTTCTAGCATAATCCTATCGGTAGACGGAAGAGTGAATTTAGTTTCTCGTATGGATCAATTTTCGTCTTGCTCGCAACACTTTGTTGGGGAATGGAAAATAACTGTACGCGAAGCATTTCAGATAAGAGTACATATGAGTTGTAACGATAAAGGACTTGGCTCAGGCATAGGCTCTTTCGTAGTAGCAATATTAATGGGAGAGCTTGCCAGAGATAAAGTATGTTTTTCTTTGCAGGAGTGCTAGGCTTTATTGCTTATGGACTTAGCATTTTTACATATATTAGAACACAGAGATATTTAGGCGGCATTTAAAACTAGCGCTTTTACGCTATTGCACCGTTTATAGGAGCTGACTTTTTGCCTTTGCCTTGCTTGGAGATGAGCTTACTTGGAAATATTTAATTGCTTTGATAATAATGATAATCGGAACAGCTTTTTGTTGTGTCTGATTCGCTAGTTCAAACGCATAGCCATGTTCACAGTCATTTGATAAGACACACGCACGATGGTTATACGCATACACATTTGATAGAGCATGGACATACTCAGTAGGCATATCGGAGATCTCGGAAAGGCATGAGCATGGGGCAGATAAGAGTTTTGAAGAGAGCGAGGAGCATCTCTTAGATCATAAGCGTAGATTAAGTAAAAAGGAAGATGAGGATTAGGATGAAGAAGAGATACCTTTTTGTGTACTTATACCAATTGGATTAATTTCATTGGTTCTAGGAGTAATGGGAGTTATTAGCTTTTTAAAGCAGGTGATCGCTTTATGAGGTAGCATGCGATAGAAGTGAGGAACTATGCTAATTCCTGCAAAAAGGCACTTATAGCATCGTGGCTAAGCGGTCCAAACAACAGTGTTGATGGTATTGCACCTTCAAAGCCAAGGCTAGTAAACGATGAAACAGGCAAGGAAGTTGAACTCTCAAATCCACTAGGAAAGTCGACTGTAACTGTAAATGGAAACACAAGAGTAAAGATATATACATTTGAGACTGAGGCCGGTAGCTATACAATTTCGGCAAAGAATGAAGCAGGGTCAACTGATGGAGAAGTGACACTTGGATCAAAGTTAATCGGAAGAGACTATGCTGACTATAGCAGACTTCACACTTCAAGTGCGAAATAGCACAAAGCTTCATATTCATAGCCCCTAAGTGTAATTTTTGATTTTATTAGGTGGACTTATGATGCTTGCTGGAGTGATTTTACCGATAGTACTTACATTAAGTGCTAGAAATAAAATTTAATAAAAGTAAATATTTGAGATTTGTGCTTATAGTATTAAAGAAAAATGGCGCCCAAAGAAAGCTTTGGACGCCATGCTTATATTCTTGCTTATTCTGGTTTTGACTTGTCTTCATCCGGAGTTTACTAGCTATATTGCAAATGAGTAGTCCAACAAAGTATGCCAAGCATCATTAGGTGCGCTGGATAGAAGATGAAGAACCACTTGTTGAAAGTACTTTGCTTCGGCTTTCCGTTATATGCATATATGATAGGAATTACTAGTACTGTGCCGAGTCACCAAATTTGATATTGCCACGGCTCGCCATGTTGCAGTGCGAAGTAGACGCTAGTACACAGCGTTGCTAGCTGACTAGCAAATATCCTATGGCCTGTCTATCCCTATTATCTTTGTTGAAATAGATGGATAGAGTGAACATCGGTACTAGTATTATCCAGTCTGATAGCATTGAGAGGAACAGAAGCAATACTACAGCGACTACTCCTGGTATTTTTACCTATAGTCTTTATATTTTTCGATTACAGCCATTATTGCAAAGGCGCATGCCAAGGTAAATATGACATTGCCCATAGGCCCTGTGTAGCCGCTGAATCCAAAAATACGAAAACGGAAGCTGAGATATTATAGCGAAGCCAATAAGCTCTGCAATAGGGCAGGTATGGATATGGCTACAAATGTCAAGCAGAACCTATTACACACTTAATAACTATAATTATACAGGAACTGGTTCGGCTTCGTTTGCAGGAGTTAAAGCTCAAGCTGATGCATGGGCGGCGACATGCAGATTCTGCAATTGGACAAGGATGGGTATATGTTGGTGCAAATGATGGATTTGCAGTAGATAGAAGCAAAGGACAAATTACAGCAAGGTTTTCGGTAAGCTATAACGGAAATCTCACTTTACTAAAAGAAGCTTTAAATAATAAACATCTTGTTGATTTATGTCCGGAAAATTATTCTTTAGCAGGTGCGACATACAGAGTTTCTGCAAGTCCTAATATGGATCAAAATGCAGGTGAACTTATAGTTAATGCTGATGGTACATCTAATACGATATCTTTACCAGCAGGTACTTATTATGTAAAAGAGATTGCTACCCCTAAAGGATATAAGCTTGATACAAAAGTTTACACAATAGCTGTAACAAGCGGACAAACATCAACATTAAGAGTTACAGATGAACCAATCTTTGATCCTCTTTCGCTTAGAGTGCAAAAAAAAGCAATAGAAAAAACTGATAAAAATCTAAGTCTAGAAGGTGCTGAATATACTGTTAAATACTACAAAGAAAAAACAAATGATCTAACCGGCTTGACACCATTTAGAACATGGGTATTCACAACAAAAAGCTTGGAAATGACTTTATTGGGTTTTAAAATTGATGATCAATATAAAATTGGTGGAGATGAGCTATTTAAAAACGAAAATGGCATTCCTGTAGGTTTTAGCAGGAACATATACCGTTGAGGAAACAAAAAGCACCTGCAGGGTTTGTAAAAACAGACGGCATAATTTCTACAAATCATAGATAGTGATCATCACGGACAAGCAATAAATGTACTTAAAGATGTTGTAGATGAGGAAAAAGTAATAACTGTAGAAGTCGATAAGGTTAGCGAGGAAAAGACTGGAGTAAAAACAAAAATTAGTGGAGCTGTAATGCAGCTTAAAAAGGCTGATGGTACAGTCGTTGAAACTTGGACAACCGAAAAAGACAAAACTAAGGTATTTAAAGGACTTGAAGCAGGTAAATATATCTTACACGAAAAGAAAGCACCTGATGGCTATGTAACTGCAAAGGACATTGAATTTGAAGTGTTTGCAGTTAGTGAAGTACAGAAAATCGAAATGGTAGACGAAATTACAAAAACAGAATTTACAAAAACAGATGCTAAAACAGGGAAGCTGCGTAAAGGAGCAACAATGCAGATACTTGATGAAAAGGGAAAGGTAGTAAAAGAGTGGATATCTGAAGAAGTATCTACAAAATTTGAGAAGCTTCCTATAGGCAAGTATACACTTCACGAAGCAAAAGCTCCTTTAAGATATGATCTTGCACCTGATATATCTTTTGAGGTAAAAGATACCGCAGATGTGCAAAGCTATACTATGGCAGATAATGTTAAGATTGGCAAGATTATAATAGACGATAAATTTAAGCTTAGAGTTAATACAGGAGATCACAGTAATCTGTACATGTTTACTATGAGCTTCTTATTCGCTGCAGGTTTATCAGTTTGCATGATGATAGGAAAAAGGAAGAAAAATAAATAATACAGCAAAAAAGGGAGTGCCGACACTCCCTTTTTTATCACGAAAGGAAGAATCATGAATAAAGCAATATTTATTGGAAGACTAACTAAAGATCCTGTTGCAAGAGATGGCGGAGATACAAAGATAGCTAATTTTTCGCTTGCAATAGATAGATATTCTAAAAGCGAAGAAAAACAGACAGATTTTCCAAGAATAACGGTGTTTGGAAAGCAAGCTGAAAACGCTGAAAAATATCTTAAAAAAGGGCAGCTTGTTTGCGTGGAAGCCAGCGTGCGTACAGGACAGTTTACAAATAAAGATGGTGAGAAAGTGTACACAACGGATTTCATAGCGGATAAAGTTGAATATTTATCCTGGGAAAATAATACGGAAGCGGAAGAATAAATAGTTAATACTATTTGAAAGAGAGGAAGAAATATGGAAATAGTTATAAAAGACATTAAGGAACTAAAAACCATAGTGGAAAATATGAAGGAGAACGAAGTGATAAGTGTTGAGCTAAGCAATGGTGACAGCGATGAAAGAAAAAAATAAATTGAATGTTGTAAGAGTTAAACTGGTTGAGGACATTCCGCTTTATAGTGATGAAAATAGTAGGATGTGCTGATGATGCAGTAGACATTTTAAAGAAAGAATTAAGCACATATGACCGAGAGGTATTTGGAATAATTAATCTTGATACAAAAAATAAGGTATTGAATTTCAATATTGTAAGTGTTGGAACATTAAATAGTTCTGCTGCTCATCCAAGAGAAACTTTTAAAACAGCTATTTTTATCAAATTCGGCATCTTTTATTGCTATACATAATCATCCTAGTGGTTTTCAAGTCCTAGTCCAGAGGATTTGTTAACAACGCAACGACTATATGAAGCTGGGGAAATTATAGGTATAAAGATGTTAGATCATATTATAGTAGCAGAAAATAAAATCTTTAGTTTTGCAGAAAATAATCTTTTAGGAAAAACATTTAAGGAAGCTAAGCTAATGCTAGGGATGAATGATAATACCATAGAGTATAGAAAAATAATTTTAGAAATAATGGTACTACATATACCGTTATCGCAAGAAATAATAATGATGCTCTGCTACAAAATCAAAGTACAAATGCGTATGTTATAGCCAAATCAATTAACCCTGTGAATAACGAATGGGATCAGGGAAAGTATTATGGAAATACTGAGAAGGATTTAGCTATAGCATCTTTCGATTTTGCATTAGAAACAGACAAAACTTTTTGCGGAGAATATTTTTAGCAAGAATATCTTACCAAGAGCTTTTTTATGGAGTTGCAAATATCGAAAATGATAGATGGTGCGAATTGACTGAAGAACAAAAAGAAGCTGTTTATGAAAAATACATCTATAGTGATAAATACACATCTATACTAGATCAATATCTTCTTGAGCAACTAGAGGAGTATATAGAAGATGCTTTAAATTTCAAAGAAGAGGCAAATAGGGATAACTTTTTCATTATGTAATAATGATGAGGAGTTGAGTTTTAATCATTTGAAAGGAAAAGAAAAGGAAGAAAAATGAAGAATATAAAAAGGTTCGCATGCTTTTACATTTATATTAATGCTGGTGATGCTTCAAGCCTTGCCAATTTATGCAGCGGAAAATAATAAGGGCGACATAACAAAGACTTACACATATATATCAAAAGATAAATATGGAAAAGATAAGGATATTGCAAAAGCATATCACAGATGGTGAAAAACTTATAGACTAAAAAGATGTTAAGTACGAAGTTGAGCCATTAAGACTAAAAGCGTGATATTAAAACAGGAGCTGATAAGAAATTTGATAAAAATATCAAAGCTGAGGTTGAGGGTAAAGAATTTTCATTTGTCAGCTCAGCAGATATTAAGTGGATAAAGGAAGCAGAAAGAAAGGAGATTACAAAAGGATGTAGAATATTTAAATAGAGCTGATATTCCAAAAAGAGATTCAGGAAGGCGACTATACATTAAAAATTAAATACCGTTGAAGGAAGGAGCAGATCGGAGAATTTTACCGCACCTGCTCTTTTTATTTCATATTCAAAAGATGCGACAGAATACTATTTTAATGGTAAAAGAGTGTCTATTGGCAGCGTTCCAGTATGGGAAGGTTACGCAAAGGACATAAACGAGTATTTAGGAGTAAATGGAGCTAACTACATAATCACAGGTAGTAGCTTTACAGGCGAGAATCTACCTTCAGGAAGTGCTGATGGACATTATGAAAGAACTGCTATATATAGCGGAACAAGACAAGTACCGTATTATCTTGCGAATTATACATATAGCGGTGATGATCTTGAAAATGTAAGCTATAAGGCTTCTGTTCTTTATACTTCGACAGATGGATATAAAGTCAAAGCCACAGCCTATTATGAAAAAGAAGGTATGAGCTTAAAGCAGAAAATCATAGTTTTTTCAGCTGGGATATTAGTTTTAGCAGTTGCTGCTGCTATAGTTATAGTTCTAGCAAAAAAAAAAGAAGGAAGCTTAAGTAAGAAAGGTGGTTATATGTGAATGGCTTTTAATACAATAATTTTGCAAAAAGGCGACAGTACATTGACAAGAACTGAATACAAAGAGTTTGAGAAAATGGACACAATATATGGAGATGGTTCAAATCCTGAAGAGCTTATGAGATGGGATATTAAAGACGAGAACCTAGCTATAGAAGAACTGAAAAAATATCGCTGTTCTTACACTCAAGGCGAACAACTTATGTATATTGAGGAATATGCTTTAATGTTTTGTGAATGTGATGATAAGGGAGAATTTGTTTTGGGTGCTGATTTTATATCAGCAGAAGAAGCCTATACAGAAGATGAGGAATTTGATTTTTAATTATTTGAAAAGAGAAAGGATATAAAAATGAACGGATTAGTAAACGGAATATATAAGCTTTGTAGTGCACTCCAACCAGTAACACTGGCAATACTTATTCTTATGCTTTCTATTGCAGGTATATCTACAATTATAGGTGGAGAAGATGCAAGAGGAATTATTAAGGAAAAATTCAAGTACATGATTTTTGGTTCTGCTATTGCTTTTACTGCTTTCTACACTAGGAAAAAGAAATAGCAGCTTGGTTTATGTAAATTAATGGGGGTAGCTTTGCTATCCCCCTAACTTTTGAAAGGAACATGATATGAAAAAGTCTAAGAAAAAATCTATAACAAGGGTTAATAAAGGCGGAGTTTTATCACTTATTCCAGTTAGAAAATATGATTATGCTTTAGATGCTTTTGTATTAACTGATGGAAGGTATATGGAATAGAAAAATCATAGCAAGAGATATTGAAAATATGAGTGATGATGGAGCTTTGATATGGAGCTTTTAAACCTTATTAAAATCTACAAGACAGCTCTTTTTGACATAAAATTTGTATCAATGAATTTTTCCTCTTAATACACAAAAGCAAAAGGATGTGCTTTTTAAAGCATAAGGAAAAAGACTAAAGATAGTGTAAAAGCTAAGATGGATTAACCGTCAGATAGATGAGCTTGATAGAGCTGAGAGCGGAGTTCTAACAAGGGAATTTTATATATTTTATTTTTGGGAAAAACAAAAAGTGCTTATGAAAAGAATAAGGAGCTTTTATCAAAGTATATAGGGAAGCGACTATCTAAAAACTTACAGAAAGCCTTACTTTTGCCTGAGAAAATACAGATATTAAACAAACTATCAAACATGAATACAACGCTAAGCAGATCGCAAGTGATGATCATATAGAAAATATAATTGAAAGGGGAAAAGGACAAAGAAGAGCTTGATACAGCCTTATTTGAAAAAGATTCAGCCTAGGGGCGGAGTATCTTTAAAGAACCTTCGTATGTAAGGTTTGGTGACGGATATGCAAGATGTCTTCATGTATATGCTTTTACCATCATATATAAGTGAGTTTTGAGCTTATAAACTTATTTAATATTCCTGGGTGCATATGTACTTTTTGATATAACAAGCAAAAATAGAAATGCTGTAAAAAAGAATATAACAAAAAAAGTATATCTGAAGAAAAAAAGTAGGATTGGTGGAGCAACAGACTATGAAGAGTTTTACGAAGCAAGCAAAAGAAAAGGCTGAGCTTGAGCAGCTCTTTTGATAATATAAAGCAGACTTGGTGAGGTTATAAAGCTTGTTGATTTTAGGATTTTTGTTAAAGCAAGAACTCTTAAAGAGCTTGATGAAAAATCAGCTGAAGTTTTGGAAAATCTTGACGGAGATGGATACCTTGCAACCACAATGCTTAATGAGCAAAGAAAAGAATGGCAAAGTCTCTTCGAACCGTATCAGATTACACATAGTAAAGCTGCTACACTTAAAGGCTTAACGCTAACGAGTGAGCAGCTTGCAATGGGATTTCCATTTAATTATAGTGAGCTGCTAGATGAAGAAGGTGTGCTTCTTGGATTTTCTAAATCTGGCGGTGTGATACTTTATGATCCTTTTGCAAAAACAGCTAAGAGAAAGCATTACAATTCAATAGTATGCGGAGATATGGGAAGCGGAAAATCAACGCATCTTAAAAAGCTATTTAAGCATAGTGCAAGTATAGGTAATTACATTAGGGTGTTTGATGTATCAGGAGAATTTGCATCGCTCACTAATGAATTTGGCGGTAAAATCATACGCTGCAGCGGAAGAGAAGGTATGCTTAATCCTCTAGAAATATTAAGAGCTGGAGAAAATGATGAAGTGAGTTATGCAAATCATATTAGTAAATTACAAACTTTCTTTAAGTGCATTATACCTTCTATGGATGATATCTTAAGACAGGAGCTTGCTAATCAATTAAGAACATTTTATGCAGACATATAACCTAACCCCTGAAAATGATAATCAAATAACAGGAAGAGAAGCTGTGGATTACCCAATACTAACAGATTTCAAGAATTACCTATTCAAATGATTAATAAAATCAAAAATGTTGATGAGCTGGCACTCACGGATGTTGAAACTAATCTCAATATAGAAAGCAAGGGAATTTATCAAAGCCTACTTGGTGCTGTAGAAAATCTCATAAATAACTATGGCAGTATCTTTTAATGGACACAGTGCAATCAACAATATAACAAGTGAACAGATAGTTTGCTTTGATATCTCATCAATAAAGGATCTTGGAGATATATTTGCAGCACAGATGCAAATATTGGTATCGCTATGCTGGGATAATGCGGTAAGCAATGGTACAAAAATGAAAGAAAGATGGGAAACTGAAGATGGTGTTGAAAGTACAGATATAACAAAATTCCTGGTACTAATTGATGAAAGTCATAGATGGATTAATACATCTATGCCACAAATTCTTGATATGATTCTAAGATACATGCGTGAAGCTAGAAAATTCTTTGCTGGAATTGTACTTGCTTCTCAATCTGTGCGTGACTTTATGCCTGAAAGCACAGGCGAAAATATTGAGAAAATAAAGCAGCTCTTTGAGCTTTCGCAGTATAAATTTATGTTTAAGCAAGATAGCAGTGTTAAGGAGCATATAAAAAGCAAGTTTTCGTTTGAGCTTACAATGTCACAAGTAGACAGAATCCCTGTTCTTGAGGTAGGCGAAACAATACTCTCAATCGCAGGTGATTGCGAGCATAGAATTTAAAGAGTGGTTATCAAAAGATTACGAGGAGAAGCTTTTTGCAGGGGGCAGATAATATGTCAAACTTAGGAAAGAAAGCAGCAAAAAAGGCAGGTAGTAAAGGTCTAAAAAGCAGGACGGAAAAATATTAGCTAAAATAATTGGCTACATAGGTCTTCCAATTTTTATTGGAGTAATATGCTTTATAGTAATTGTAGGCGGCTTAAACTCACAGATTTCAAAGCAAGTAAGTGCATTAAGTGCATTAGATAATGACAAAGAATCTAATTCACAAAATGAAAACCTTGGAAGTGGGAAGGCAACCTATGTAGGAGTAGATGATACAGATACAGAGTTTTCGAGAAAAATTCTTGCACAAACAAGTAAGTATAGCAATAGCTATAATCCTTACTATCACGGATATACAAATCTCTGTCAGAAATTCTGTGGGGATATATATAGAAAAGCAGGAGTTCCCTATCAAGGTACATGTTGTGCTTTTAAACACTCTACTATTGCTCAAAAGTCAGGGAAAATTCCTAAAGGTGCTTTAGTGTTTTCTGGGAGAAAGCCAGACGGAAGCTTTTATGAAAATAATCATGTTCCTGGTACTTATTGTACAGTATCTAATTCATGGGCAGGTCATATAGGAATCTATGTTGGAAATGGCATAATAGTTGGAAGTCAAATTCCGTATGCTATGAGTGTAGATGCGTGGATTGAAATGTGTGGATATGGTGGATGGAGTACATATTAAGGGGGAGTGTATGAAAAAAGGAAAAAGAATAGCAGCTATTATTATTGGACTTATAGTTAATATGTCGCCAGGGTACGCGTATGCAGCGGATGTATCTTGGCAGGTCAGAAATGCTGCAATTTTATCAAATAACTCTGTTTCAGGCGATGGACTTAGATATGTAGGATGGGGTTTAACTAAACTTTTTACAAGTCTTGGATCTATAGCTGAATCTATATATAATAAAACCTTTGGAATGATAGATATTACACGCTATCCTGCAATCGAAGCACTTATCAAGCGATTCTATCCTGTGCTTGTTGCATTAATGGTGCTGTGTATAATTGGACTTGGAATATCATATATAGTCCTTCAGGAAAGAAAAGCCACTTGTGAGAAATATTCTTTTAGTAGGACTTACATTAAGCTCAAGTGTTTATATGTTTACAACAGCCAATGGTCTTATTAACGGATTTAAAAGTGCAGTCTTAGATGATAGGGGGAATAGCTCTGTATATGAGATTGTTAATAATAATATGATCGATCTTGTCGGAGTAGATAGAGCTGGAAATATTTCAGCTTTAGACTATAGTAGTGGAAGAGGTATAATACATAATAGTGGTATTAAAGATAAAAACACTATGAACTCTATTGATATCACGGAAGTTATTAATTATAGCGATAAAAAAAGCAGGGCAAGACTTGTATAAATGGAGTGACACCTTCAATGAATATATGAAATGGAGAGCAGTAAATATTAATGGGAAATTTGTACCTAATGAAAATATATGACGGTGTATTAACAACAACCATTGGAAATGAATTTTACTATAGATATAGCTTTGACTTTTTGGACAGCTTTTTCTTGAGCTTGCAACAATAATTCTTTTATATTTTGCGATGGCTTTATAAAAATGTTAGAATAGCATACGAACTTATTGTATCAAGATTCATGGCGTTTTTCTATGCAACAGATATATCAAGCGGAGAGCGACTTAAGCAGATTCTATATTTCATCAGAGATACATATATAGCGCTTTGCATATCAATAATGTCGATAAAAATATTTTTGATAATGACAGAAGCTATGCCATCACTTGGAATTACAGGACTTACAAAAGGTATAATATCTTTATTTATTGCTTTTGTGGTAATCGATGGACCGAACCTATCCGAAAGACTACTTGGTATCGATGCTGGACTAAGCTCATCCTTTGCAAGAACAATGGCAATCTTTGGTATGGCAAGAACCGCTGGCAAGGTGGCAAGCAGTGGAGTTAAGGGTGCTTACAATACTGGTATGGCAGCTAAGACTGGGAAAACATCACATGAAAGAAAACAGGATAGTGGATATGCAAGAATGGGCGAAGGTATAGGTAAAAAGGTTCATAATAAGTTTGGAAATGGTGGAGATAAATCCGATGAAAATAAAGGCTCAGAAAAATCATCATATAAACCTGCGGATTTTATGAACGATGGTAAGTCTTCCAGCAGTAGAGAAAAATCTAATGGTGACACACTTTCGGCATCTTCTAAAAGCTGGAAGTGGATATGCTTCATCTACTTTTTATGAATGAGGGTAAGACTTCCAAAATAGGTCAAAGTGATTTTATGGATAGTTCATCTAAAAGAAAATAATAGCGGAAAATGCAGGAATTCAAAATGGTAAAGCTAGATTCTCAAATCCTGAGTTTTCAAAAAAGGTTAAGGAACTTGCTCCTGGAAAAGATGCAAGTGTAGGCGAGCGAAGAGATTTTTAATAGGCAGGTAAATAACATTGTTAAGGGAAATCATAAAGCTATTAAACCTGATGAAAAATCAGAGCAGATTACAAAGAAACTAACTATAGAAAAGCACAGGTTTTAGAAAAAGGCTTGAACAGCTTGTTATGCTTATAATAGACATACCATCAAATGCAAACGATGCGAACCTTTATTTTTCTTGAAACTGCAAGAAAGATTTTTCTTAGCAGGGCTTCTTGCTTTTTATGATATTGGATTAGATTTTACAGATATCTGTAAAACTATATTTTTAATAATATAAACGAGCTTGTTAAGCTTATTTCCGAAACTCAAAAACGAACTTGCTTTTAAGCTATATAAAAACCACTTGCAGGAGAGAACGAGAAAAATATCTCTGGAGCAAAATCAGCGCTTAATAACAAGATAAAGCTCTTTTCTGATAACGCAAATATGGAAAGTATTCTTTGTAGAGATTATCCAGGCAAAGGAAGCTTTAATCCTGGGATGATCGAAGAAAAGAAAATTTTTCTTAAGGTATCAGATAAAAAGCAGGAATATTATGCACCATTTATTCATATTGTAACAGCGCAGATGCTTGAATATATAGGTAGTCGTAAATTTGTTCCAGGCAAGGATAAAAGAATACTTCTTGCGCTTGATGAGTTTGCAAGTCTAGGACATTTTGATGTGCTTGCTCCGTTTAGAAAGTTTAGAAAAAATGGATGTAACTTATGTATACTAACACAGTCACTTGTGGATATAGATCTTGTATATAGTGAAAAAGGAAAGGAAAGTAATACTTGATAATTCAAATTACATTGTTGTTCTTGGAGCAACAGATAATAGCACAAGAGAATACTTTTCAAATCTGATTGGAAAAAAGATGTAGACAAAAAGTACATCGAAGGGTAAGGGACGGAACGAGTACAAGTATAAGTACGCAAAGGGATTATGTAATTCAGCCAGAAGAGTGGAAGGAACTTGGCGATGATCTTATTGTTATACACAGGGCAGGATATTTAAGGCTTTAGAAAAACTACTATTATAATGAAAAAAATAAGGAAAAAGTATAAGATGATTAAAAAGGGAAAAAAATGAGTTGATATTAGATAAAGAAATAGAAGTTGTAACAAGTGATAATAAAAATCATCGGTAAGCTTTGAAAAAAATTAAGTACAAAAGGTAAAGAAATTTACACATACACATTAGGGATTCCTGAAGAAACACTTGGACATATCTGGAGCAAAGATGAACGCAAAAGACTCTATCAAGGCGAAAAATTTATATATAGAAAGGTTTGTTGATGATAAGACTGGAGAGTTTTTCAGGGGTAGCTAAATGGGATTCTAAAGAAAATAAAATAACATTAGAGGATAAAAGTAAAACAGAATGAATAATATAGAGCAAGGCTTATAAAAAGGCGCTTAAAAGCGATTTTAGAGCCTTGTTTTTATATGGAAAGGTATAAAGATGGATAAGAAAGTTTATATTGAACCTAACCTGGTTAAAATCGCGCAGAGCAGGATGTTTTGATATATTATCAAGAGATGGTGTACCTATGAAAATGACATCAGGAGTTTATAGGCATAGAGAACATGACAGTATGGTTATATCGCCAGGAAAAGGATTTTATTGGTTTTCACAGGACTATGGTTCTAAAAATCCTATAGACTACTATGTTAAAAGTTGAGGGAATGTCTTTTTTGCTTCAGCGAGCATATCATGTTCTTGAAGTGATGAACTATGATTTCACAAGAAAAAGATATAGTGATATCAGATAGCTTTTGTCGCAAATCCCAATTATTTACATGGTGAGTTTTCTCTTCCTAAGAAGGCAGAGAATAATAAGAATGTGTATGCATATCTTACAAAAACAAGAAAAGTTAGATAAGCGACTTGTAAATAATCTTTTAGACAAAGGACTTATATATCAGGATGGGAAATATAACAATGTGGTATTTATTGGTAAGGATTTTTGAGGGCAATATTGTAAGTGCGTTTAAAGAAGCACAAGAACAAATGTATCTGCTTCAGCTTGGACAAAGGGTGATGCTTCAGGAAGCCACAAAGAGTATAGATTTCGTATAGAAAATCCTACAAATAAAACTGTAAATATTTTTGAAAGTGAAATCGACTTACTTTCATATATAAGCATGCGACCGGAGCTTGCAAGAAATGAAAACTATATATCTCTTGGCGGTGTCAGTGAAAAGGTCTGCCATATGCTTTTTAGAAAATAACGAGCAGATAGAGCATATTAATATTTGCACAGATAATGACACGGCAGGACATAAATTTTGCTCTGTCTTTTCTGAGCAGTTTGGTAAGGACTACTATATAACAAGGAAATCCCAAAAGGAAAAGGATTTTTAATGAGGACTTGTTAAATGGTTATACTTACAAAAGAAGACGGATTGATGTAATGGTGTTCGATGCTTCGACAAAAGAGATGACAAAGAAAGAAAAAGATAAATTACATTAATAAACTCTTCACTGAAAAAAATATCAAGGCATGCAGGTGAAACTTACATATCCAGGAACAAATACTTTTTGCCGAAAAAGACAGAGTTGCTAACATTAATAGAACTACCAACCACCATTTTAAACATATGGATAAAATAGAAAGCGACAAATCCTATAAAAACAAAATTAAATTTGGGTGTGGAAAAAGGATTTAATCAGTCTGATTGAAACATCTTTATATATCAGAACAAAAGATGAAGTTAAACCAGGACAAAATTATATTCATCAGAAAACAGCAATGTGGCATTATTTTCAATAAACTCATGTTTATAGATAGCGAATTGTATAATATGGTGATTGATGTTAGAGAAGATTTTAACAGAGGTACATTTGTTCATAAAATCAGATTAGAAGAAAAAGATATGGATTTCATCCATAAAGAAAATAGCGAGTTCTCCCAAACTCCACCACAGGGAGCTTCAAGTCGGGAGCAACCGCCATTTTAATATATATAATAATACAGGTGATGACATAAAAAGTCAAGACCTTAAAAGTCAAGAAAAGGATAAAAAGTGAAGCATTTTTCCTTTCAAAAGATGATGAGGAATTTGAATTTTAGAAAAGGTGGCATGTGAGGTAATCTCATATGCCACCTTTTTCGTTTTTAAGGGGAAATACCTAATAAAAGTAAACTATATACTGATTATATTTAAAGTCGCTTAAAACCTTAAAAATAAAGGCATGAAACAATAACCTTATGTTATAGACAAGGTAATTTCTTTTTTTGTATAACGATAATGGGGTAAATATTGCAGATATCATATGAAAAATTTAAGCACCTTGACTATTCAAAAAGACAGCAGATTGAGCGTATGCTAAAGAAGAAATATACACCTTACGAAATATCAAGCTGTCTTGATGTTGCACTTAGTACAATTTATCTTGAGATAAAGAGGGGTACTTGTGAGCGACTGAAATCAGATTTAACCAAAGTAATGGAATATAAAGCTGATTTTGCACAATATAAATATGAAGCTAACCTAAAGAAAAAAAGGAAGAAGAGCAAAATTAGAACGAGATCAAAAGTTAAATAAGCACATATACAGCCTTATAAAGGATAAAAGATATTCTCCTAAAAGCTATTATATATGAGCTGGTGAACTGTGATATTAATTTTTAATGAAAATATAAAGTCATACACCACAATATATTCTGCTATAAAAAAAGGATCTTATTCCAGGAATAAAAAGAAAAGATCTGCCGAGAGGAAAATATAAAGTAAGGCTTCCTAAGGATAAAAAAATCACAAAAGAAATATTCCTGGTAAAAGCATCGAAGAAAGACCTTTAGAAGTGAATGAAAGAAAAATCTTTGGTCACTGGGAAATGGATTGTGTTTTAGGTAAGCAGGATAATAAGAAGGCAAAGACTTGTTTTTCACCGAACGAAAAACAAGATATGAAATTATTGAAAAATTAAAGTATCACACATCAGATGAAGTGGTTAAAGCATTAAATCGCATTGAAAAAAGATATAAGAGCAGCTTTTATACTGTATTTAAATCTATCACTGTTGATAATGGACACGAATTCATGGATTGCAGTGCAATGGAAAAAGCTTTATATCGTAAAGGAAAAGCGTACAGAAATATATTATTGCCACCCAAATTCACCAGGAGAAAGAGGAAGTAATGAGAATTGTAATTTACTTGTGAGGAGATTTCTCCATAAGGGTATGGATTTTGATAAGCACCTTACAACTGTCAAAGCGAAAGAGGTTCAAGAATGGATAAACACATACCCAAGGGGAATACATAGTGGAAAATCAGCAAAAGAATTATTTATCAATGAGCTTATAAATCTTGAAATAGCACATTATTACAGATGTTGAATCATAAATCATGATACTAAATATATACTAAAAAGATAGAGGTCTTTTATATGGTTACATATATAATAGGCTTATTTGTAGTGCCTAGAAAGTGATATTTAACATGTAATACTATTTAGATTCATAGTGGACATTTTTTTATATACTATATATATTAATCTTCAAATGAATATTGTAATAACTTTTATAATGTTACATCTAAACAATGTATTAGTTTATCTAAAAAAATTTCTTATTTAATGTTGACATTTTAGGCTTTATCTTGTTTACG
>BNJU01004129.1_pt1 | contig 17581 bp, 15 predicted proteins | sample 8539281 | NCBI WGS metagenome assembly BNJU01 (sample SAMD00202456, study PRJDB9452) | human saliva metagenome | isolation source: human saliva | place: Japan
TGGTGGCGGTGGTCAAGGCAACAACTGCAAGAGCCTTACCACACGAAGTGGCAGCTCCCTTAAGCTTGATGATTCTGCAGGTAGCGTCACATTGCACGACAAGGGCGGCGTAAGTATGAACTTTGATGGTGGCGGAAATTCTACAATCAATGCTAAGTGTAGCCAAGTTTTCAATGCAGGGTCAAGTGCCGGTATAAATGTTGGTGCCAAGAAACATCAGCCTGCTTCATCTGCTTTAACTATGGATAGTGATGGTATAATAGACCTTAGCGGTAAAAGTAAAATCACTATAAAAGTTGGTGACAGCACAATAACAATAGATACTACGAGTATTGTTTTGGAGGCGCAGAATATCCATGCCGCAGGAAGCAATCTTAGTCTGTCGGTGATAGGAGGTGGGACTGGTATCTCTATGACGGAAGCTAAAAATCTTGATATAATTGGAACCCCTGTGAACATAAACCAAGGTGATGGAGGAAAAGTAAATATAAAATAGAATTATGGAGCAGAGATATAAAGTCGATACAAGAAGTTCTATAGAACTTAAGGGGATAAACATATATCAAGACTCCAAAAGCCAGGAATGGAGTGTCGTACTTGAAAAGAAGGAAGACAGTTACATTGTTGTAATAGTGAGGAGTACCCTATACGATTCAGATGCTGAGAAAAAAATCTGAAATCTCTACTTAATATGGTTGAAGACGTTTATGCACGTATTGCTCTTCGTGTAAGCCGGAATGGAGAAATGATAGTAGATAACAGAACAGAGATTATTAATCATTGGGAGACCATTCAGGAGAACATTATGGCTACTTTCGGGTGCGATGATGAAATGAAGACGTTCTGTGAGAATGTCAGAGAAGGCCTGGATAACATAGACCGTTACGTTAAGCGTAATATGATTTTCTTTGTTCTTTTGTCCACATTCAGTAGGAGGGAGGAATTTGAGTTTCTTACAGATTCCTTCCTGTCCGTTGGTGACTCCATAAAGGTGAATATCAAACGTAACGAAAGTGCAGGGGAAAGCGCGGGGAAAGATATTCTTATACATGAAGGAAGGGCGGTCCCAGTTGATTTGCGACAAATGCGTGGAAAGTATGATGATAAAGTGTTTCAATATATAGGTTCCCCATTCGTTTATGATTTTTCATTTATTTCAAGATACGAATATGATAATCAGAAGGGAGGTATGTTTGATAATGCCGTATGCAATATATATGAGCAGATGTCAGATGGTTACTCCTTTAAAAACTATATAGAATTTATATCTTTATAATAAGGAATAATGGCAAAGGAATATGTTCTGGATGATGATATGGTTGTTTGTACTTCTGGTGCAAGACAAACTACGATTCATGTATCCAGTCAGTACATGGTGAGAAGAGGAAATGGGAAGTTCGTGGCAACAGAAGATGACCGTTTCACAGGTTGCTTTTTGTGCCAGAAGGTAACGGCTATAGGGTCTTCTTATGGTTTTATTGCAGGAGGTATTTTAGGTGCAGTCGTTGGATTGTCATTGACTCCTACGATGGCTGTTACTGGTTTCTTGTCAGGAGCAATTTATGGATTACTGTCAGGAGCAAAGGAGGGAGGCGAAAAAGGGGCCGCTGTGGGTAAGTCTGCAGGAGGGGCTATTGGAGCGGTCCTTGGAGCAATAGCAGCCCCATTTCCGTTAAAAAAGATTGGTGCAGCTGTGGGAAAAGTCGTAGGTCAGATTCAAGGTAGCGTTGCTGGTGGAATTATAGGTGCTGTCTGCAATGGCCTTTCCAAGGGGATGGAAGATAGTATGAAGGGGGCAGTTATTGGCACAGCTGCTCCCCCTATTGCTGTTGGGCTTGTCGGAGCAATTTTAAATGGATTAAAATGTAGTATTATTACTAATATGATCATGAATGTAATCAATCCTTGTTCTTTGATGACAAAGGGTACTCCTTGGAGTAGTTTACATTACCAAGTTAAGATTGCTGGGAAATATGCCCTTATGCCTGATGCCAAGATAGCATGCCCGTTTGCAGGAGTTATTTCCATTACAAAACCAGACTGGGACATGATGCTTACATGTGCAAAAATGTCATATTGGGTCTATTGTACACCAGATAAGTATCAGGATTATGAGAAGTATGACCCTGAGAATATGGGGTGGCACGAAGTAACACCAGAAGAATTGGAGGAAAAAGGTGTTGTAAGAAAAATTAATGGGATTAATTATCTTAGTCGTAATCGACAAATAAAATATTCGTCAGAGAAATACAATGGTAAGAATAGGTATTTTTTTGTCGACACCCATTATAAAAGCTATCAAAGCGATAATTCTTCTGATAACGGCTCTGGCATGAAAATGGGAATGTATGAGAAAGATGGTCACTATATTTTAGTTGCTCGGGGGACCGCTCGAGATCCAGATTGGGTAGACGACGATCTAAAACAAGGAGTCGGGTTAGGGAGTGATCAGTATGACCAAGTAACAGCTGTTTCTAAAACTACAACAAAGAAAGTTGGTAAACGAAATGTTACTATAACAGGACATTCTATGGGAGGTGGTACCAGCTCGACAGCGGGCATTGTGACAGGTAGTGATACTTATGCCTTTAATCCAGCTGGAGTACATCCAAATACTACTGCAAAATATGGGAAGAAACTGAGGAATGCATCTAATGTCCACACAATTTATGCTGCAACAGATCCTCTAAATGGTCTACAAAATGCTCTTCCTACAATTGCCCCAAGTTCTGTGGGGGAACGATTAATATTTAATACAGAGAATAAATTTAATATTCAAGATCCATCTAAATATTTGTTAGATGGACATAGCCTCCTTTACTTATTGAAGAATTAGAAAGGCTATCAGAAGTACATAAAGAAGATAAGAACCTATTAACATTACAAACGTAATATTTCATTATGGTGAGGCTTATTATTTTTAGTTTTTTTATATCAATGTTTTTTTACAAGTTGCAGTTTTATGGTTAAAGAAAAGAAAACGAGTACTCCTCTTCCAGCAGATTATTTTTCGAAAGGGAAAGAGTTGGAGATGGCTTCAGCTATTTATAACAATAATCTTGATTCTGTACGATTACTAATACAAGAAGGTGTGGATATTAACAAGCTGAGTGGGGGTGGTATGACTTATTTGTACTTTGCATTGATGAGGAAAGAGTATGATATTATGAAATTATTATTAGAGAATGGTGCTAATCCTAATATTGTCAATAATTTTTTTATAGTAAAACCTGGATACCAAAAAAAGAAGGTTATAGTGAAGAAAAAGAATTAGGTGTCTGCCTTGAAACCTCAGGAGATCCATACTATGAAATTAAATACATGAAACTTCTTATAGAATATGGTGCGAATGTAAATGATACTATCGGTATCACGCCATTAGAAGCTTCATGTCATGACAATCTTCAAAGTAAAGAAAAATTAAATATCTAGTAGAACATGGTGCAGACATAAACTATTGTCCATCTGGGGTTTCTATCATAGGAAGTCAGGCTTCTATCTATAATTGGGATATGGTTCTCTTCTTATTAAATTTAGGAGCAAATCCTATGAGTGATATAGATCCTGATTTTAATGTTGCCTCTGCAGTGCAGGATTATTATGATGAAGGGTTTGACCTTGATTCTGAGAACGGAAAGATGGCCCAGGAAGTAAAACGAAGACTTGAACAGCGAGGAATTAAGTTTCCTTACCATCCTACAAGCCAAGCAACTTCACCTGAAAGTAGGAAGTAGGTTGCATTCTTATAAAATACTTACGGGAGAGGAGTAGGTCTCTTCGTTTCTATCAAAATAGTTATAGTTAATCCTTTTTAATATTGTTACGAATGTGCATCTGCAGCATGGGGACAGTGACTTTGGATGTATTATCGTTTCTGGCTACCCCGCAACATACAGAATGGAAACGGCACACAGCTGCTTCTCATGGAATGACACAACGATTGGAAATGTGGTTAAGAAACTATGTGCAGAAGCTAAGGTGCAATTAGAGTTGAATCCTGCATTCAAGGAAACCAAAGACTTTATCTGCCAGTATGAAGAGTCGGACTTCGACTTTATCCGTCGTCTTGCTCATCAGTATCAGGAGTGGATGTATTTCGATGGAACAAAACTCATCTTTGGTAAACCAAGGAAATTGGCTGACCCTATAAGATTGAAATATGGAACGACACTGTCTTCACTCGATATTGGTTTACAGACCCTCGCACGCTCAGAGCAGGTGTTCTCTTATCACTCTGGTGCTGACCGTGAAATGCAACGTATGACGCCAGACTTGGCATATGGTCATGACAAACTTGCGGGTGATGCTTTCCGTGCATCACTTGGAATGTTCTCAAAACCCGCACGACAGCATGCACTGCCACGTATCAACGATGAGTCGGAACTTATTAATTACATGGGGCGTAAGCAAGCGGCTGAGACGGCTGAAACACATTATATCACAGCTGAGAGTCAGGTACCAACCCTGCGTGTAGGCTCTGTCGTAAGTCTCTATAGTTCTTTCTTGGAACGTGTAGGAAACATATCAAAAGAGAGCTTGGGTAACTTTATCATTATCGAAATAACCCATGAGGTGAGCCAAGGCAGCTACTACAAGAACCGCTTCAAGGCTATCCCAGCAACGTTAAAAGCACTGCCAAGTCCGAAGGTGCGTATGCCGCTGGCTGAAACACAGATGGCAACTGTGCTTAGTAATGCTGACCCACAGGGTAAGGGCCGTGTGCGTGTGCGTATGAACTGGCAGACAGATGGTATGCAGACAGGCTGGGTGCGTGTGATGACACCTGATGGCGGTAGCAGTAAGGACGTAAAGAGCAATCGCAGTTTTGTATTTATCCCAGAGGTAGGCGACCAAGTTCTCCTTGGATTCCGTCATGGAGATCCAGCAAGACCATACATTTTGGGTAGCCTGTTTAACGGAGTTACTGGTAGCGGAGGCTTTGCTGCCAACCACAAGAAAAGTCTTACCACCCGAAGCGGTTCGACCGTCACCTTTGATGATACCGCCCATACCATTCTCCTACAGACCACTCGTGCCAATAAAATCTTCATTGATGAATTAAATGGCACCATCACCATATCTTCTGCCGAAGAAGTAAATGTCAATACGAAGAATGTCAACATCAACGCATCAGAGAACATGAATGTAAACGTTGGCAAGAACTTTACAATGCAGGTGGGAGATATTGCAAATATGAACATTGGTAGTAATGCACGACTATCTGTTGGCGGAGACGTAGATTCATCTATAAAACAAAATGTAAATACAGTCATATCAGGGGATGAAAGTCATACCATAAAAGGTAAATTCAACATAGATGTATGTTCCAAATCAAAGATTAGTACATTATCAGAAGCTGAATCGAATATTTCTTCAAAAGCTAATATGTAAGAGTTGATATTGCAAAAGGATAAGGATTAATTTAATGTCAATTTTACATAATCCTTATTGATACTTATTGTTATACAGAATTTATATAAAAATAATGAACACAATTAAATACTGTTTTATAATGATACTTCTCTCTTTTGGAGTTATATCTTGTAGTAGTAATAAAAGAATGGAAAAGTCTAAAGATTCTAAATTTTCTTGGATGCCAACTGTGGCAGCTCCTTATAATTATCCTATAGAAATCAAGTATGCTTTTGTAGGGTTTGGAACAGAAGGTGATGAATATCCTGTAATGGACCGTATGGTACATAAAGGGCTTGGAGTTCCTGGTGGCGCAGTATCTCTTAACGAATTTGAAGAGGATGAGAAGCAGGAAGTGCCCAACAGTATAAACGTGCTTTGGCTGTCATATAGCGAAGCTAAATATTATGAGGCAAAGATAAAATTACCAAAGGTATTACAAGATAGAATGACAGAGTTATTCAAAAAAGAGCTTTATTTGCGACCACAAAAAAACGAGTTTAATATGAGAATTTTGTCATAACTCTTCTTCCTGGTGGTCAGATATGGTTGTATCTTGCTGCAAAGGGGAGGAGAGATCTTATCTGTGATACTATTCAGGCACACGAAGTGAAGATGCCCTTAAAGCAGTTTGACAAGGAGGCTGCACACTTTGAAAAGAATACGAAAGAATATTGTACAAACTCAATGGATAGTGATGTCGTTGCAAATCTTCAGACCAATGGTATCCCTATGAAATTATGGGACACTTACCGTGAGCGTTTCAATTATGATATTCTTCTGGAGTTGGAAGACCCTAAAGCTCGCCTTGGTACTACACGTACTATATATAACTATGCTAATGGAGAGTTTGTCTATGAATATGATGGTAATCCTATCGACATGAAAGCTCGCCTTTCCGAACTGCTGTTTGAATGGAATGTGGGAGAAACCAAATATGAAGGATGGTTTTACTTTCGATGAGCATGAAGTGATAGAAATCTTTCGCAAAGCTTTTGGTGAAAATCACAACCAGCGTGGAGAGTTTATAGTGAGAGTAAGTAAATATAATAATAAGTTTGAGATTTTTCTACGTGTAGGAGTTAAGGAATACCCTTTGAAAAAAACAAAGATTTATGCTTTTCTTACAACTCCTCGTGGAGGAGAAGAGGAAGAGGAACCTTATTATAGTAATAATTGGAATATACATCCAGATGATATAAGATTTATAGGAGGATAATAAAAGTGTCATATCTTATCAAGCAAACGAAAATAGAAATAGATAAGAATACGATAGGTTCTGATGATGCAGAAATTATCTATATGAATTACGAGCATACGGGTAGACCTCCTTACTTTATAGGTGAATAACTAAAGTTTCCCACCCCTTCAAACACAGGTTTTTCTCATTCCCCTTTGCCTGTCGTTCCCCTATTTCCATTGACTTTTAACACATGACTAACTGAGGTTATGCAGTGTGTCCATATACTTCATTCCATTTTTCTAATGCTTTAGCCATTACGAGGATTTTGCACATCGCTTTGTTATTACCGCTGATTGTAGCCATAAGGTGTTGGGGGGTCACCCCAAGCGTTTCTCCTAAAATGCGAAGAATGCGCTCGATACAAGCAAGAACTCTCTTGCATAACGTTAATGCCATGAAGTCGCCCTCCATATCCGAAAAGAGTTCGACCATGGTTTAATGTTTTGTGAATCTCTTTTCCAAAGCCATGACGGTATATGTAAGGTAACACTGCGTTGCGTCGGCTATCTGACCATTAAAGTAGCAACCTTTAAAATCACCTAATCCGAGCTACTGCTTAGTTTCCTTTTTTCCCCTTTTCTTGATGCAGTGAAAAAAAACACAGGGTATTGTTATCTTGCCTTCAAAGAATGCATAAAGTAGCAGTTTGTAGCCCAATACGCATCTGCCTTCTACATGGTCGTAAATACGACTGATACCCTTTATTCTCACGCCACTCTTCTCAAGCACGGTGTCATCTATAATGAAACATGTAGCGGTATTAGATAGAGGAGCTTCGTTATATTTACGCAATAGGCACATATAACGCAGTGCAAAGTGATTCATCAAACGTTTCCAATCCATCTGAGGATGAATCATCATCCGATAGAAACAGTTCTTACCATGATTTGAAAGCTCATATATCTTTTGTTTGCATATACTGTGGATGCTCTCACCCAAGATGCGGAAGAGACAATGAGAAAGGATTATCTCCGAAGCCGAAACCTCCTCATGTTTCTCCAATGAAAGGCGAGATAAAAGGTGACCGATGCCAAACTTATCAAAAAGATGAAATAAATCATCACTCATTCAGGTTTTGACACTCAAAAGTTTGGATAGCTCACTTATTTTCTCTATTTTTGTTTCCATAAGAGTTTTATTGTCTCATCCTTTAAAATCAGTTCTTTAGCGATTACTAATTTACAAAGAAAATTCGACAAACTGTTATTTTTCTATCTATTTATTAGGGTGGGAAACTTTAGTTATGAAATATATAAAACAATTTGAAATGAGACGTATATATATATTATTATTTGTAGTTGTTGCTACTTGTATAAGTAATGCGGGAATATTAAAAACATCAGAAAACATTCCTTTCGGAGATAGCTATTTTGCAACTACATCGTGTGATGAAAAAGTTAAAGAACTTAATTATATCATGTCACAATTTTAAAACACCATTTAACAAAAAAAGGATATACATGCTGAAATAGAAGAGGAAATATCTGATGGAATATACAGAGTAAGACTCTTTGTATATAGTAATGGTGAAAAATAGTACAAGTTCAATAGGCTGGATTATACTTGACACCAAGAAGAATATTTTAAAGGACATTTCTCTTGACCCAGATTCTCCTGTTATTCTCAAATATAATAAAGATTTTTTTATAAAGATTATCTTGAAAACTGCCTCGAAAAGAAAGTTCTTCTTCTATAGAAACTTCTATAGCTACAAATTATGACAAAATACCAGTCATTCATTTCCCTTTTGAATACTCTTACGATATTATAAATGATTTAACAGGTACAATGCACGTCAACAAGACTATAATGCATTTCATTTCCACTTTGGTAGATTCTGATACGGATCTTGGGAATTGCTGTATTGCAAGACTACCCTCTACAAACCATTATCATTATCTTTTAATTTTTTTGCTAGTGACCATGTTGGAGAAGGAAGATTTTTTTATGTATATTAAATAACAAGTATAAACTAATAGATAGATTGCTCATCTATAAAGCTAAAAAAATATTAGCTGGAAGGGACAAATAGTAAATTCCTATTTACACTATATCATTACTGGAAGCAATAAGATTATTCTAAAAGAGATGATAGCTCAACCTAAAAAGGATATAGTAATTAAGAAAAAAAGAATATTTTTTTGTAGATGGAAAGTTTAGGTTACATTAATGAAATAAAAAAATTAAAATGTAGAGAGGTGTCATATGAATAATGTTATTCACAAAATATGAATTTATCATTACTTTTGTTATTTAGAGTATCTTCCATTAGTATAATGACAAAATAGAGTTCCGCAGCCTGATCATTTATAAAGATTATGACTGCAAAGAAAAACTGCAGGGTGGTAAAATTGTTTTTGTCATTAGGAGCCAACCCTAACGAGGCTTATATAATGAGGATGGACTTTGTCCTTTGGCTATGAGTTGCAACACGAACAATTATCCCGTTGCTTGTCTTCTGTTACAATATGGAGCAAAGGCAAATGGTTTGGGTAACCTTGGTGGAGACTATGTAACTTATCCTCTGATAATTGCGGTAGATAAAAATAATATAAACATGGTGAAAATCTTATTGAAGTATGGGGCAAAGACAAGGGTGAAAGATAAGAGCGGAATATCACCTCTCTTCGTCGCTCGTCGTCATAAGAATGTCGAAATGATAAAACTATTGGAAAGATTGCGATAAGCAGCAATAGTCTATCTCAGTGATTAAGTGAGAATTTGAAATCATATAAAATATTGGTATGAAGAAGCATGTTTTTATTTTATCTTTGTTTGTAATAGTCTTTGCAGCTTGTTCCTATCATCAAGGAAAAGAGAGGCGGAATATTGTTGCACCTCCGAAGGTTCATAGAAAGTATGAAAGCAAATGTGATGAAAAGAAAGTCGTCGAAAAAGATAAATTACAAGAGACACATAAATTGCAGTCGTTGGTTGAAAAGGATACTAGCTGGTATGGTCATTATGAATATTACATGCAGGCATCAGATTATCCCCCAATATTTGTCGGTTATGAGCTTGAGATTAGCCCAGACAGCTGTATCTTTACGGGGAATGGTCAAATGACATATTTTCGAATCTTATGTACCGTGAGTAAAAAAAATGAGAATCATCTGAAATTGTGTTACTTAGCTTCATTGGGTGAGAATAATTCTTTGCCCTTGTCTAATGCGGAGAAAGTAACGGTAGTGGAGTTGTACCGATATAATGGCAAATACTATCTTAAAAGTCCCTATATCATAAATAAAAAAGGTAAGAATAATGTAAAGGTGAAATGTGAGAAACAGTAGTAGAATGTAAGTATGGCATAATAGAGAACAACTGTACAACAGCGATTCTGTTCCATCGCCTTTACATCCTGATACGATTGTAAGATTTGTTGTCATTAATCTGATAGATTCATCAGCATTTTAGTCTCAGTTATTTTCTATGACAGATTGAAATTGAAAGAACCTATTATGTGTCTGTGTTGTAACAAATATATCATGTATTGATTGTGAGAAATAGATGAGCAGCGGAGATTAGCACTATACAAGGAAGGTACAGCCTACAAGGTTGTTGTCTCATGGCTTTTCAGTAGTAGTCAATCGTCCAATGGAAATGTAATTAATAGAAATAGACAGACCTCAAAGGAAACCAAACAATACATACTTAAAGGGAAAGAAGTCCTCTTCTCTGTCAAGCGGCATATCCCCACGCCAAAGGTAGAACCCAACAAGGCGAATGTCAATCGTACAGAACCTGAAAAGGGTGGATGTCCACGTTGTAGTAATCCAATTACAGCAGAGCAGCTTAAAGAGGTTTTCCCAAAAACTTCAAAAAAAACACGTATAAAAATTGATTCTTCCGTTAAATGCGTAGATTGTTTTTAGAATGAGATTAATCCACATACATGGTATGATTAGTTCCAATAAGATGATTTTATAAAGGGGATAAACTACATGATAAACGTAATTAGGTGCAATGTCTATCTGCCTTCTACAAACAACGTATTCCCTTATTAATAAAAGTTTGTAAACTATTTTCACGCCCTTCAAAACTAATACATGCTCTTTTGGCTTCTAAAAGACGCCTAATTGCCTTGCAATAGGTGCCCTTTAAGAGCCTTACTAACGCCCTTTTGAAATCCAATTAAGCACCTTTTATTTTGCTGCTTTATAACTAATTGATTTTTCTGTTGATTGCAGACCTGCTTTTTGTATGTAGTCTTGCCGTTATTTATTGATGTCTTATCTGAAATTATGTAATGATTTTTCAAACCATTATCTGCATATTTTTGAAGTCTAAAAAGAAATGATTTTCAATGTCAGAGGATGATAAGAGGACAGAAAGTTGACTGTCTCAGTCATATTTTTTTGTTCAATGAGTTACTTTGTTTCTTACATTAAAGCAATACGAAAAGCATCCACGCATTTAATGGAAGAATCCAAAAATGTTCTAAGGATTTCAGATATTTTTTTATATCTTTTGCAGTATATTATTCAAAGTTATTAGAGGCTTGTTAAAATAGCCCACGCATATCAACTTTAAGCCATAAATATTTTTAAGGAACTGAAAATAGTTGTCTTATGAAGAAAATATATCTTCTATTGCTTATTCTAAATGTAGTATTAATGAACGGATGCAAGGAACAGCCTCCAAAGCAGAGCTCAAAACAGCAGGTTCATCAAGAAAGAACTGTAAAGAGTGAGGTAGACTTGATAAAGAAGTATGACCACGAAATCAGAGAATATTATAGAGAACTTGCGGAAGTAGGACTTGATGGCGTTACGGTAATGCCTATAGAGAAGAAAGTGGAGTATACAGATCTTGCAGTGGAATTGAATTTCGAAATCCTTAAAAGGATGGGGTTTCTGCCTGTTAGCGATGCTGAGGCGCAAAAAGCCATCAAGAAGTATTATAATATAGATATATCTGAAAGTAATAACTCTCTGTTTAAAAAAGGACTTCGCAGATATGTATTTAAAGACGGGCTACCTCAAGAACGCTTAGATCAGCGAAGATCTATGGATGATGGAGCTACGGAAACCCTATTTTGCTTCTGGTATCGGAATATTTTTGTCCCTAAATATAACTATATTATATTCCACCCTATTATCGAAGGTGCTACCCAGCTTGAAGGCTTTGATGATGAGGATGCTGATAATAATGTACTCAAAAAGGGTAAATTATCTTACAGGATAGATAAAGAACTTTTCTATAAAAACCAGTTCATCTTTCACGACAGCAAGGCAGCCCTCACATGGCTTATGAATAATGACAGGAACTTCCTGCGTGAGTTATTCCTGAAATACGGCTATGACAAGTCTGATATTATCAACAAGATGATGATAGACGAAGTGAAAGAGGAAGGAGAACTCCCTATAGGGAAAGATTACAAGGAACTCTTTGTTTCAAAAGGTGCGGATGGGCGACTTCTCATTCATCAAGGACTATTGCAGTATATGTTGAAACATGCTGACAGAAAGAATCTATATTACTGTATGTTGGATGAATATTTATCATATTTGTTGGATTTAGAAAATGAACCAGAGGTTGATGGTCTGACGAAGGAAGAAAGATATAAAGCCGGTGCATACATCGGGTATTATTATGGTCTGATGTATGAGAAATGTATAGGGACACCTTGTGATAATCAAGGTTTTGGATATGCCCTGTACTATCAGAAAGACTTTATTTCATACATCAAGAAGAATAATTACTTCCACCTAAAGGACTTCGATAAGATAATACAAAGACATTATGGCCGGTATCAGGAAGGGGTTGAAATCGAAAGTCATCGTATGTCTGGTGAGTAGTATAACATTGTGCTATTCTTTGACATTATGAGGATGGCGTATATATCATAATTCTATTCAAAACATCAAAAAAAGATATGAAACGATTCTTGTTTATAAGCTCTTTATTACTATGCCTTCTTACTTTTACACAGTGTAAACCAAATTCCTCTAAGGATAATACCCTTGCTGTAAAGAAACTAATGAACAACGAGAATAAGAAAAAGCATGAGATAGATTCCTTAAAATATTGGGGAGTTGATAAAGATAAGCTGTTGAAGCATTTAAAACTTCAAGAACTTGCGTGGTATGGTGGTGATTTTCGAGATGATCAATCAAAACCAAGATACATGCCAACACAGGAGGATTTTCTCTTGACAATACCTTTGGTGGAGCATTATTTATATACTCATGGCTTTAAGAAACCTTCAAAAGAACTATTTGAAAAAAGAATCAGACAAGTTTTTGGAAAAGACCTTGGAGCGAATAGGAAGTCAACATTCATAAACCTTAGCAATGAAAAGAGCTTCGATTTTGCCTCTTCCTTCTTTGCCATCAAAGATAAGGGTTTCATAACCTATAATTGGCTTCTCAGAGATTTGATATCTGTCAATGGGAACACTATTAAATTCAAGAGCACGGCTTTAAAACAAATCTTGTTATTAAACAAGTTCTTGATTTATAATGATACAGGTGCGTTGAAGCAATTAGAAATGAATCAATGCGGGGGAGAGGGTGATGATATAGGTGATTACTACGACGGTAACCGAATATTAAAATGATTTATTAAAAGAATATTCTTATTTTTGGAAGTCCTGAATTGAATCAATGGTTCTTTAATGCGGAAAGGGAAAATCCTTTTGCTTTCCTTTTGTTATATATTTGATAAAGGGAAAGGGAATAATCTTATTGTACATCCACAACTGATAGAGACTATTGAGAAGAACACCACAGGCAAGAATAGTTCTTATTACAATTATAAATTCTTAATATATGTGTATCAGGTGTTACAAGACGAAGATGGTATGAATGATGCACATTTTAATCTGGAACAAAAAGCACGAATGTTTTGTTATCTTGCAAATTCTGAATATAAGATGCGCAACAAATATGCCGATTATATCCCATCAACCGATTGGATTCGAACCTCTATGACCTATGTAATCATGACCAACTGCGAGAAAGTCTACTGGTATGCACGTGCACACAAGTTCTTTGGTATCAGTAGTCCTGAAATGATGGATGAAATAGAACGGGAAGGATTAGACTTGAATCCTCCTGGGGGTGACGAATGACAGATTAGGGGCATAAGTGACAAAGTTCTACCATACGGACATAAGAAACAACTTTTATACTTTTGCAGCACATTATTCAAAGAAAGAAAGATATGAAAAAAATATTAGGCTTAGTTCCTTTATTTGCACTGACAATTATGTTTGTTCAGTGTACAGGAAATTCGAAACGTGCGAATACTGTTGCTATGAAATCGCATAAAACTACACATATTCACTATGATAGTATAATCAGTATGGAAAGATTAAAAGAAATAGGCATTGACAGAAATACCTTGCTAAAACATATAGAATTACAGGAGAATGCATGGAATGGAGGTGATTTCCGTGACGACCAATCTATACCGCAATATATGCCTACAGAGACAGACTTTCAGTTGACTATTCCTTTGGTAAAATACTATCTTGAAACCCATGGCTACAAGCGACCTTCTACAGAGTTATTTCAAGAAAGAATCAAGTATGTTTTTGGATATCAGTTGAAAATGGATAAGACAAAAGGCTATGAGGGAATTGGGACTGATGGTGACTTCGACTTTACCTTGCCCTATTATGCGATATATAAGAATAGATTCATAACTTACAACTGGTTACTTCGTGACCTATTGTCCGTAGAAGGAGACAAGATAAAATTGAAATCACAGGTCTTTCAGCAAATTAAAGCACTAAACAACTTCATTTTTTATAATGATGTAAATGCTTTTAAACTCTTGGAGAACTTACAATCCCAAGGAGAAGATGATGGTCTTGGAACATTTTATAATGGAGAAAACATATTAGAAGACTTGTTTTCCTCTTACAACTATTATAAAAGTCCCATGCTAAATCAATGGTATTTTCTCAAGTATAAAGATGAGCCTTATGATTTTGTAAACAGAATATTTGATAAAGCTCCCAATAATAATATAATTGTACATACATTATTGATAGAGACAATAGAAAAAAACACCACGGGTACTAAGCATGACTATTATGATGACAACTTTGCCAATTACGTATATGACCTTATACGAGATGAAAATGGTATGAATAGTAAGCACTTTACTATTGAACAGAAAGCCAGAATTTTTTGTTATTTCGCAAATTCTGAATATAAGATGCGTGAGAAGTATCGACAGTATATCACGTCAAACGTATGGGATCCTATGCCTTGGACTTGTCTGATAATGCTCCGCTGTAAAGAGATTTATCAATACGCGCGTACGCATAAATACTTTGGTATCAGTAGTCCTAAAATGATGGAAGAATTGGAACATGAAGGGTTTTCAGACGCATCAGACGGACCTGACCCAGAGTAAATCGTGAAGAGAGCTTAGAATGTTTAAAAAACAAGGGTCAATTAGCAAAAAGAAGAACTGAAGGTTATACGAATGTAATAATAGTTATCTTAACGTGAGTTTGAAGAATTCTGAACAATGTAAGCTGTGCGTCAATGGTTCTTTGTATATTGATGCACGGCTTCTTTGGAAACAAGCAATAAGCAGCAATTGCTCCTAAAAGTTGATGATGAAATGGTCAAAGCATCTTTGTTTGGAGTGTTCCACTTGCGCAATGTCTTAAGTTCATCATTCCTGTTTCTATAAAACACAAAAATCAGAATCGTGGAAATGAATCATTATCAGCACAACTTCTGCCTTTGACATTGTAGAACTTCGTTGATATTTTCTTTTTCCAGTAGGTTTTAGCGTATATTTTGCTGTCATTGCATCAAAAAACTTGCAGAAGTCGTCTGCCATACAAAACATTTCAGTAACTTTGTCCTCGGTGATTATAGCGATTTTTGTTAGTAACTATCTGTGTATTAGCCCTTAAAGTTTCATCAAATTCCGCTAATCACCAAATTTATAAACACTTATAATTCGTCGAACTTATGTTATTTAGATTATAAAAAGAAAAATCAATTAACAGAAGCTGAAATTAATATACAGCGTAACAGAAATAAAAAAAGGTTATAAGTAATTCTATGGTAATAATAAAGTTTTTTCTTTTAGACGTATTGACCTTTGTGTCAATTGGATGTATAAGTTGTACGAATAAGAAAGGTGCAGAAATGAAGATAGTGCATACAACACAGGAGAAAGATTCAATATCTTCGTCTCTATGTAAGAAAATAGGAATTCCAGAGGATATGATTCTACCCATAAACTCTCAAGGAATGGACTCACTAATGAAAGTCTATCAGACTTCTTACCTGCAATCATCCTCTGAGGATGAAGAAGAGGATGAAGTGCGTATTGATGAACGATATATCAACATCCTAATACCTTATGCTTTCAACGACTTGGCGAAGCGTGGTTTTATACCTATATCTTCTGCTTTGTACAACAAAAAGTTGAAAGAGTTAGGTCTTGCTCCCGAGCAAAGGCAGAAACAGCCTTATATCTATGAATATAAACACTATTTTTCCTCACCGACAATTATGCAGGGATGGACAGATGACATAGCAGAAGATGGTATTGACAAGAAAGAACGTGAATATATCCGACACGCTCCGATAAGCAATATATTTGTCAAGGGGTATAATTTCTGCCTACCGAAACCTATGTTGGATTCCTTTCTGAGGAATAATAAGGGTAAAATAGCGTTTCATTTAAGCGATGAGATTGTACATCTAAATAGATTTTTGTTCAATGATAGCAAAGCGAGTTTCGGCTGGCTACTACACAATAATCCTAACGCTTTGAAAGATTTGCTTCTATCTTATGGATATGATACGAATGAAGCTATCAATGAACTTGTACTCAAGGATATATCGAACGCATATACCAATGTGGAAGATGTCTCTGGATTAATAAATACGTTTATTCGTAAGGTATATGACAAAGAACCTCATATAGAAATCCGAGAGGGGTTAATGAAGACTATACTTCGGTTACCAGCCAATGATAAAAATTTGAAATGGCAAATAATTCTTGAAACGTATATTGATTATCTCTTGAAAAAAGACAAGGAGGGGGTGTCCATATTGGATGGCTCACTTTACGTGGAAGGAACGATACAAGGCTGCTGCCTATCTGGGATATTACTTATATAAAGACCGTCTTCGATATCAGCAGATTGGGAGTACAGGCTTTGCCAATGAGTTGTATTATAATAATGAGTTCAGAGATAATCTGGAAAAGCATCATTATTATAAACTGCCAGGGTTTAAGGAAATCTGTGATAAGATTTATGAGGACTACGATTTCTCCGTAAAGGCTTCGCAAACTGGAGAATAATTGGATGCCTCATACACTTAATGATAGTTTAAACCGCTTACTTAATGATTTTTGTTCTTCTAAAATATGTAGATAAACTAAAGTTCTTACATAATAAGGCACGCAGAGAGGCAAAGCGGGACGGAGACAAATGCAATATCATGGAGGTGCTGACGGCACAAAGAGCAACAGTGCCTCCGTGACTTTCATAGCTTTGTTTTTAATAAGCCTCTGTGTTCTCAGTTTCTCTGTATGACATTGCGTCAAGTGCTCAACTTAGTTGGTACCCTTATCACTCGAAATACTTAAAGAAAAAAAATGATTCTTCCGTTAAATACATGGATGCTTTTTCGTACAGTCTTAATGGAAGAACTTAAGTTACTCAATAAACAAAAATATAGTTAAGACTGTCAACTTTCTGTCTTATTATCATCCTACGACACAGAAAATCTTTTCATTGTGTACTTCAAAAACCAACCTCACATTCGAAGTAATTTAAGTCATATGAAAAAAACAAAACTATCAATGGCTGTAACCGATTGACTATTGGGGGAATTGTGTCTTTAAGCTACAGATAGAGGCTAATTTACCGCTACTCGAAAAATGAAGACTTAACAATGCACCTTGCAGAAGTTGCAAAAGATAAGAAGTAAGTATTTA
>BNJU01001465.1_pt1 | contig 17539 bp, 12 predicted proteins | sample 8539281 | NCBI WGS metagenome assembly BNJU01 (sample SAMD00202456, study PRJDB9452) | human saliva metagenome | isolation source: human saliva | place: Japan
CTCTATATTCAATGAATTTGCGTTTATTTTTTGACAGCTATCAAATCTGTTCTTTTTACTATTTCATTAAATCTGCTTGTATCTGGTCTGTCAGTTGCGGTAGAATGCTTTTTGTACAAAGTCTGGTTGTTTCATCAAAGTTTAATCGCAACCCCACAAGGTCAGGAGCAGCGGTAGAATGGCAATTCAGCGTCCTTTGGAAGTAAGGCTCTGGTTTTGTGGTGGTTTATTCGATTTACGTTATTTAGCTCCGGCCAACATTTCTTCGATACCAATCAGAACGAGTTTGGAATCATTCTTTATCTACAAAGCAGATGTGATTGATAATTTGAGCGGTATATGGTTATCATGGGCAGTAATCTACCGTTCCGTAATAGTACGCTCGGCAAATCAGTCCCAAACGGTTTTTGCTGCCGTCTTGATGGGAATATCATTTCTTGCTAACCGCGTCCTTTTCATAGATAAAAGTAACTTGCGCCAGTGAACCGATATGAGGTGCCCCGCCATTCGCGTACCGGTTCGCCACCGTCAGCTTTAAAACTGCAGAAACTGAGGCTGAACTACCACCCAGCACTTTTCAGTGGTGAGATACTTTAATCCTATCTTGCTCATTCTTAACATTAAACATTTGTCACCGCCGTACCAAAACGTCATGAAACCATGCGACCGCGCGGTATAACATGCGCGACGCTGGTTCCACCGGCTCACCTTCAGTTCGCGGGCAAAAGACAAATATATCCTCTAAAGCATAATGCTCTGAATAAGGTGAAACCATAGTCACTCATGAAGCAGGACATTCCGGTTGTAAGATGTTTGACCTGCCCATCTGTTGTCAGGCAAATTCTGCAATCAAACAGCATTCAGAACGTCAAGTTGAAGCGTTGAGCTTCCCAAAGACTACTGTTCATCTCTGATGGTGACTTTTCCATTTCAGCCTCCTTGGAGTACTGCCTTGTGGCCAGTACGCTGGTTTGGGAATAGTCATATTAGTATATAGTGCAGTTAAAAATCCTCAGTGGTAACTGTATTTTGACATAATTCATCCTTGTAGTTTTATTTTTCCTGTAGTGGTTCAATCGTAAATCATTGATATAAGTTATCATTCAATTCAGTATAAATATTATATAAGTATTATTATTATAATTTAGTGTGTATATTTTGATAGTCTCTGAATAAATCAGTGCTCTGATGCCATTTTATGTGTTTCTTTAATTGTTTGGGTTCTCAGTGGTGTGTGCCCGGATGGTTCTAATCGTTGATCTGGTTCTTGGGTGGGTGTGGGTCAGCAGTTTGGTGTGTGAGGTGGTTGTGCCTTGTTAGTTATTTTAATTGATCATTTTGTTAAGCTGAGACCTGGGTGGTTCCTGTGTTGTGCGTACCGCTGAATCGGTCCCGCTTGCCGTCATGAACTCCTGGTCTTTTAATTCTCAAAATTCATCCTTTATGCAGGGTATTCATTAACGCATTTCCGCTGCCTTGACCCGTTCTTCAGAAAGTGCGGCATCGCCAAAACATCGGCTACATGACTCAGCCACTCTTAATTAAACTGATGCCGGTTCCGTCACTTCTCGTCTTTTGCATCTGGACGTTGACCAAACCAGTATTAAGAAAAATAACCGACGACCTAAACCATCTATTTCAAGCTTCTGCTGCGGTGTTTTCCTTTTGTTAACATTTTCATAAGCGACATGTCATCAAATTAAAAGTGCCAGGAGACTAAAGGTAAGCATAATTTTGCCAGTCTTGTGGTTAACCATGCCGCTGTTTACCACTACGTTTCATGTTTATGATATTCGATACGAAAGCGGTGTTTTCTGTTGCTATTCTGGTGGTGCAGTCAGTTAAAACCTTTGGTTTGCAGATCTGTAACGAAGCAAGGCTTCAATCCAATGTCAGTATAAATGAGGATTTTGCCGCCACCTTTACCAGCGATCGCCTTATGGGGAGCTTCTCACCTTTACGTTTTTATTAAACGAACATCTGCTTCCTGCTTTGTCGTGATACGACTGGCCTGGTGTCATAGAGCAATATGTTTCCACGAATCGCTTCCTTCTTTATCATCCAACCACATTGACACTCTAATTCTTTTCCGATATAAAATTCGTCTTGATATTTTTCTAACAGTAATTTCCGCCATGCTCTGTATCATTGTTTTAAGTCGATAATATTTTAAGGCCGATTTATACTTTTCACAACAATAACACTATCTTTGAGCCTGTTTGACCTGTTCAGATTCCTTGTTTTGATATCATCTTTACCAGTTTTGACGGTAGTAAAGTTGTTCTTGTCTCATGAACCGTTTGAGAATGGCACCACAAGCAGATGGTACGGCCTGTTAAATAGTAAATAAGAATATCAATCTTGGCGATGATTAAAATCCTGTTTAATCTGTAGTTGTCTTCACATGAAACGGTCCGATAACAGGCGGAGTATATATAAAATGAAGAACTAATCTTCGCAGATAAGGGCGATCCTTTTCTTGCGCTGTTTCGCGCGGCGTCCCTTTCTGCTAGCGACTATTTGTCTTGTCGGTTCTTTCTTTGCTTGTGGTTGAGCTGGGCAGATCACGTATTTCAATATCGTCTGCCTTGCGTGCAATCATGCTCCTTGATAGTGTGGTAACGGTGTCCGCAATGAGTTGATAAGTTCCCGTGCGTATAATCAAACTCTTTCAGGCCATAGCGAGATACTTCGCAGATCATTGTGACCCTTCGGATTTTTGAAATTCGCGGTACGTTCCGTGGTTTCATCGAAACCATTATCTTCATTTTGGTTCTCACTTCCGACCTTAGGCATTTCAGTTCTCAAAGTCGTCTTATCTGTCGCAATGCATTTAATCAACCAGTTTTGGCATCGCAGAAGAGGCGTTTACCACCAACATAGACATAACGTCCTTTAACTTGACGACCTGAACCATCGAAGTAAAGTTGTTTGCCATTGATGACCTGTTTTTCCAGTCACTGCTTGACCAGCTGAGTTAAAGTAATACCAGCAGCCACGTCCAGCTTCGACAAAGCGGTTCACCACTTGCTCACCAGTGTGGGCATCAAAGTAGCATTTCTTACCTTGGACAGTGAGCAACTTACCTTTTGACTTGAGCACCATTGCTGCCAAAGTAGTAAATTTTGTTGTTAATATTTTGAAGACCTGTCACTTTGTGACCATCTTGGTTAAGGTACGCCCATTGGTTAGCCGCAATTTGAATGAATTGGTTGATGACTGCTTGACCAGTGACGGCATCATAGTAACGTCCTTCAGCCCAGCCACCTTTTTAGCTGGCTGTGATCTTTGTTGAAGTAATAGAGTTTACCATCAATCACTTTTGGCACCTTGAACGAGGCAACCAAAAGCATCCGCATAATACCAGTTGTTGTTTTCAAAGATAAAGCGTGACACAGCCATTTCACCTGTTTGAGCAGAAATGTAGTATTGCTTTGTTGCCTTGTTGCATCATCTGACCTTTGATCTGACGGCCTTCTGAGTCAAAAGCAGTATTCTTTACCATTGATGATACGTTTTCCTGTCACAGCGTAACCATGTTCATCTAGGTAATACCAAGCTTGGTTTTCTTTATTTTGAACAAAGGTATTTACAGCCATATTACCAGTATCAGGGATGAAGTAACGGATACGGCCATCTGAGAAGCGAATAAACTTTGTCTTTAGCTTGGATACCTGTTTGTGTATCAAAGTAGAAGGTTGTGCTACCCATTTCAAGGAGACCAGTAGCCATGTGACCATAACAATCGAAATAGCGTACATCCTTACGGTAACCAGCAAAATCGTAGAAGCCGTTGATAGCTTTCACGCCATTTTTATCATAGTAATAAGTGTAACCATCGCTACCTTTAACAAGTGAGTCACGAGCTTGAAGACCATTTTCAAGGAAGTAATAAGCCTTACCATCGATAACCTTCTCACCTTTGACCTTTTGACCATATTGATCGTAATAATACCATTGATTTTCGCCTACACGGACAAATGAAGAGTTGGCATTGTTCGAACCAACACTTGGTTTAGTCTCACCTGTGATGATTTGGTAACCTGAGTTATTTTGCTGGTTACCTTGTGAAATGATAGTGACATTAGCATTTGAACCATTTGAATGACCCTACTGATACGTTTGGAAACAGTTTATTTAGAATTCGAAACGATAGTAACATTCGGCGTAGTTCCTGAAGCCGTGATGGTGATAGTCGTGTTTCGACCACCATTCCAATGAATGCCGTTTGAGTCAGACGAACTCGTCGTAATTGTCGCAAAACCGCTAGCTGACGATGATGATGACCATGATGATGAAGACGAGTAAGAATACCAAGCTGAACTTGATGAGCTTGAAGAACTTGACGCACTAGCACTTACTGATGCTGAGCTGCTACTTGATTGGTAAGCAGAACCTGTTTGTGATGAATTAGAGTTTTGTGTTCCTACTACTTGAGAAGATTTGTGATGAACTAACTTGACCAGTTCCACCACCTACCACAGTCTGTGATGACCCTCCTATTGAGGCAGATGATGAAGACTCGTAGCCTGAGCTTGTTTGACTTCCATAGTTAGATGACACCGCTGACAAATGGCCAGCATCTTCTGTCAAGGTTGGTGAATAGCTTTCATTAATCAATGAAGCACTTGACTCAATGCCTGCATCTGTTTGTTCAAAACCGTCACCATTAGGAAGTGACACTTCGTCTGCTTGTGCCGATTGGTCCGCTAAAAGTGCTCCACCCGCAAGTGCAACCATCGACAGCGTACTAACTCCGATAGTCACCCAGTTTTTCTTGACCTTGTGCAACTTAAATCCAACTTTCTTTTCCATAACATACACCTTTCAATATAACTTTATTTCTCTATACTATGTTAAGGGATTTTGGAAGCGAATACAATTACAGATGCATAACCCTAGTCTCATAAGACTAACCTTCTACCCATAATCCATTTGAAGAAACAAGTCTAAGATATATACCTATAGCCTTTATATGTTAGAAAACGTTACCAAAAAAACGTTCGGATTTTTTCTTAAATTCACACAGAAATTTCGATGTTTAGCCGTTTTATCTCCCCCTTCATTAGAGGACTGAGTATAGTTTAAAGCGAAAGTAAGCAGTTTATTGACGATTCTATTAATCAAACTCATTGTTTGTTTACAATCCACTAGACATTTCGAGGGAAATGATAAAAGAAAAGTACTTGAAAGAAAATACTTCAAGTACTTAAAAGTTTTGAAATTATGTGGAAAGCTACTGATTTTCAATCTATAAGCTTCTGGGATAGTCCCAAAAATACATTTTTTCTACCTACTTATCGTTTTTCTGACCCAAGCTCCAGTATTGGCGTCATAGTAACGGCGTTGGCCTTTAACCCAGACGTAACGGCCTTTGACCTGACGGCCAGAAGCGTCAAAGTAGAGGTGTTGGCCGTTGATGACTTGTTCACCCGTTACGGCTTGGCCTGAGGCGTTAAAGTAATACCAAACACCACGAGAAATTTGGATAAAGCGATTGGTTACGGCTTCACCACTATTGGCATCAAAGTAGTATTTCTTGCCTCTGTAAGTCAGAAGTTTCCCTTTAGCTTGGACACCCATTGCCTTCAAAGTAGTAAAGTTTACCATTGATATGTTGGAGACCAACTACCTTTTGACCATTTTGGTTGAGGTAAGCCCATTGGTTGGCACCAACTTGGACAAAGCGGTTGGTTACGGCCTGACCTGAGTCACCATCATAGTAACGGCCGTTAGCCCAGGCACCCTTGACTTGGCTATAATCATTGTTGAAATAATAGTGGTTACCATTAATGACTTGAGCGCCTTTAACCAGCTTCCCATTGCCGTCGACATAGTACCACTTGTTGTTTTCCGTCACAAAGCGTGAACGGGCAATTTCACCGCTATCGCCATCAAGGAAGTAACGTTGGTTATTGATAGTGACAAAGTGTCCTTTAACCTGACGGCCTTCATTGTCAAAGTAATATTGCTTACCGTTAATAGTTTGAAGGCCTGTCACGGCATAACCGTTGCTATCGAGGTAATACCAAGCCTTGTTTTCAGGATTTTGCGCAAAACGGTTGACTGCGAGATTTCCTGTATCTGGAATGAAGTAACGTGTGCGTCCGTCCGCAAAGCGGATGAACTTGTCTTTGGCTTGAATACCAGTCTTTTCATCGAAATAGAAGGTTGTGCCATACATGTCATGGAGACCACGATACATTTGACCGTTGCCATCAAAATAGCGAACGTCTTGGCGAGGACCTGCAAAGTCGTAGAATCCGTTAAAGGCCTGAACTCCTTTAGGATCGTAGTAATAGACGTGACCATCACTGCCTTGGCGAAGAACATGACGTAGCTGGAGACCATTGTCTAGGAAGAAATATTTCTTGCCATCAATGACCTGTTCACCTGTGACCATGTTACCGTTCTTATCAAAGTAATACCACTGGTTGGCACCGATTTGAATGAAGGTATTCTTGGCAAGGTAGCCACTCGTTGAGAGGTATTGGACCTTATCTCCCACCCTACGGAAACCAGTTGCTGTGATTTCTGTCATTTGTTTAGGAAGGAAGGTTTGACCTGCTTTCAGGTTGAAGTATTGGTTTGTGGCGTTATCTTGCAAGACATAGCGAGCTCCTGTGCCTTGGATATTGCTTCCATTGAAATACTTGGCTGACCATTGCGTGATTTTTCTCATTGGTAGTCAATTTACGGCCGTTTGAAATCTGCACGCGCTCAAAGATAGCTGGGTATTTTGCCTTCAATTCATCGAGGAAGGCACCACCGTACTTGCCTTGGAAGTCATTTCCAAAGGTACGTGTTTTAGCTGCATAGAGACTATTGTAGATTTCGGCATTTGGACGTGGTGTGCCGTAGCTGTTGGTACGTGAGGCTGTTACCACTTCTTTTTCCAGGAAGATTGTAAATTTGGTCTGGAACCCAGTCAGCAATGGCTGAGATACCTTCTGCGTGAAGGGCACGAAGGGCATCCATGAGGTCTTTGAGTGAACCGTATTTGTTGTTCTTACTCATGGCAATATCGTAACGATCCTCGAAGGCATAGCCATTTTCAATGATAGAATCCAAGAAAGTGCCGTCTTGGCTAGACACGTACTGTGGCGCAAATTCAAAGGAAGTGATTCCCCACTCTTTGAAGAGTTTGGCATTTTGAGCAATGACACGGTTGGTGTACTGACTTGGTGTCTTAACGAAATCTTGGAAGTTTGAGAAACCTTCGTAAATGACCTGTGAGTCAAGAGCAGCTGATGATTCAAAGACCTGCTCACCTTTCTTGGTCGTCGAAGCCTTGGTTCGAGCATCTTGGTTTTCAGAAGCACCTACTGGCACCCAAACTGCCAAATAACCTGAAACTTCAACGGTTGAATGACCAGTGATATCATCTGCTGTAAAGGTCAAGTTCCCTTGATTGTCAGTATAGCGAACCAATCCAGCTGGCACATCAGAATCCTTGAGGTAGGTCGCAAGACCTGTAGATTTGCTGAGAAGCAATGGACGGTAAGCCTGATTTGTGGGCAGCTCCCATATTGACCACCAAACGGTCATTTGTTCCCAACTTCATATCTGGACGGTTGGCTGTAAGGACGAGCATTCCTTGGTTGCGTATTTCAGCAGTACCAAGCTGATTAGCTTCTTCTGCACCCTTACCATAACGCACAGATGACATGATTTCATAGCCATTAAGCTTAGTAACCTTCATGTCTTGACCACCTGCTACATATTTGATGCGAGCACGAAGCAGGGCATCGATAGCATTATAGTATGGTGATTTTTCAGCCATGTATTGGCCATCGTCGGTAAAGAGGTCCCCGTAGTAAACACGAGTGATACTGTCCTTGTTGGTCAACATTGTGGCATAGGCAGCTGGGATATTGTACTGGGTGTACTTTTTATCAGCCTTGCGCATGTCCGCATTGTAGATTTCAAAAGCCTGTTTGAGCTCATCCATAGTGAAGGTGAAACCATCTGTTTTTGGATTAATCTGCTTGCTAATGATATTGGCCAAAACAGCTTGCACTTCACTATCATGGGCACGCACAAAAATATAATTGGCATCACGTGGCGTGTGTTTCTGCTCACTTGAACGGTTGTTAAGAGAGTTAGTAATCACGCGCTCCAAGCTGCCACGGTAATTGCTCTTACGCAAGAAAGTCGTCAAAAGCGTTTCACGTAGTGGATTGTCGATAGACAACTGAGCACCCTTGGTATCCTTGTTGTATTGATGATCGTTGTAAGACCAAGCTTCAAGGATTGACAAGTGGGCAATAGCGTTGGCTTCATTGTCTGCGACACGGTATTTTTCCTTGAAGTAGTCAGAAGCAATCTGCAAGAGGTCCGCATCCACATTGTCCACCGCATCGATACGAACACCGTCAAAGTTGGCACTTGGATCATTGCCAAGGATAGAACCAATGTTCATGATGTAGTGGAGCCAGTTTAGTTGCTCTGCCTGAACAGCTGGGTTAGAGTTGTCGATATCGTTAGCCAAGAGCAACTCGTAACCACCATTTGAACGGTCAATATGATATTTGCGTGTCCCCGTTTGGTTAGTCGGTGTGCGGTTCATGAGGCGGAAATCTGAATTGGCATGACTTGTCGCACTATTATTTAGGAAGGTCAGTGCTCCTCCTTGCAAGTGATCTTTACCAACTAAGAGATTGTCCTCACTCTCAGAGTTCCAGCCAGGCTGTGTTTTGATGAAATCTGACATCAACTGGCGAAGCCAAGTGGTATTGCCCTCACGACCAATACGTTCCTCGATTCCTCGTTGAACCGTTTCGGCAGCGGCTGCCAAGTCATAGCTCATCATGTCGGTCGTATAGGTCTTATCACTAAAGCCTTGTTGACTCATATAGTTGAGGTAATTGACTTGTGTCACCTTGTCTGGCCACCAAGTCATCAAAAGGGGACGATAATCTTTCTCAGTTGAAGCTGTCCAATTCTTCCCATCCTTCAAAATCTGTTTTGGACGGTACCAGCTATCAGCCGTCAAGAAATTATCCAAGTGTTCAAAACTCTTACTTGACGTATCATAGGCCTGGTTATAAACCGCATAGATAGAGTTATTTGGAATGGCATCGGCACGATACAAAGGTTTACTTTGATCCACCATAGCCCCAGTCTCATCGAAATAATAAAGACGACCATCAAGTTCAATCGCTGTGTTCTTTTTCACAACGCCATTTTCAACATAATACTGCTTGCCATCAATAGTCTTCAAGTTGGAAGCTACTGGTTTATAGTCAAGACTTGGCTGACTTGGTTGGACTGGCTTATTAGGTTGAGACGGTTGACTTGGTTGAACAGGTTTGTTGGGTTGATTTGGCTGCGTTACAATGGTCACATTTGGTCTTGTGCCATTTGGACTTGTCACCGTCACGTTTGGCTTAGGAGTGTTTGGCCCTGTGATAATGGTTACATTTGGTGTCGTACCGCTGGCCGTAATCGTGATGTTAGTGTTGCGGTTGGCATTGATACGAATAGTGCTGTCAGCAGCGCGTGTGGCAATTTCTGGCGCTGCATTGGTCAAGACTCTAGGTCTTGCTTGTTCTGTCACACTTGGAGTAGACTGAGCACTTGTTTGCCCTGCTACTTGAGTTGATGTCTGACCTTGTGACACCTGTTCAGTAGTCTGTGTCTCTTGGCCACTGGATTGAGTTTGCGAAGATACTGCCACTTCTTGACTGGCAACTGGACTAGTTTGTGCTTGAGCAGTTGCCTCCTGGCTGACTGCACTTGTCGCCGCCTGGAAGCTTGTTTCGTGACTTACGCTGGCTGTTGCTACTGCTGACACACTTGCTTGAGCACTAGCTTGCTCAGTAACAGTTGTTGTCGTCACTAGACTGGCAGTCCCATCCTCACTCAGTTGCTGCAAGCCGTCACCGTTAGGTGCGCTCGTCTCATCGGCCTCTACTTTTCCTTGAGCTAGGAGGCTTCCACCTGCCAAGGCAACCATTGAGAGAGTGGTCACCCCAATAGTTACCCAGTTTTTCTTAACCTTGTGTAGTTTAAAACGTACCTTATTTTCCATCTATATCAATCATCCTTTTTTCTGTTGTCGTCTCTACTCTATGATATATTCAGACAAATTACAAATAGGAAAAAATCATCTTCTTTTCATAAATCTCTGCCACAAGCTCAGTTATATTAACTTTGATTAGCGAAAATGAGACCTTACACTTTATGTAAGGTCTTAAATAGAAAGTTTTCGATTCTCAAACACCTTCAAACGCTTATCCTTAAAGACTTTTCAACATTAAAGCAAGCTTCAATTAAGCTTAAGAGATAGCAAAACTATGAGAGAAGTAGACCCTAAAAAGACAATTCTGAAAAGAAAATTTTAGATAGAAAGACTCTATTTTTTCATCTGACTAAGACCGTGTCCGGTCTATAATGGAAAAAGATTAAAGCACAGAGAGATTATTTGAGAGGAACCTACTCCATCCTCTAGATTTCTGAAAGAATCTTCTAAATTTTCTTGCATTTTGGCGTAAACTGGCAGAAAAACCTAGGAAAGTCAGTCCCTTTCAGATATAATAAAACTTAGGAAAAAGGAGGAAAATTATGAAAGTACATTCTAATTTTGCTGGACAGACGTCCAAACATCGTCTTCTTGCGCTCTCATGCGCAACTGCTCTTGCTAGTTTTGCCTTTATTGCTAAGCCTGCCCTTGCCGAGGAAGCAACAGCTGACAGCACTGCCAACCTCGACACTAGAGCTACGACAACCGCCAATGTCGAAACAACAGCTGATCTAGTTGAGACAAAGTTGTCGATGCCAAGCCAGCAACAGAAGCGACTGCTAACACTTCAGAAGAGGCAGCAAGTGTAAACACTGACGCAGGCACTAATCTCACTACAGTGACTGTTAGCCAAGAACAGACACCTGATCAACCTGCTATAGCAACAAACGCAGTTGAGGCCCAAGCCACCAATACTGAGTCAAGCGCTTCAACTGGTCACTACTACAGTGATGAAAAAGGTAATTGGTACTATAAAGACGCCAATGGTGAAAACCTCAAAGGCGCACAAACCATTGATGGTCAAAACGTTTACTTTGAAAACAATGGGCGACAAGTCAAGGGAGATTTCGCCGAAGACGGTTATTATTATGATGGTAACTCGGGTCAGCGTGTTACTAATAGTTATGTTAGACGAGGAGCAAGTCTATGGTTCTACGTAGATGCAGAGGGTAGAAAACTCTTTGGAGAACAGACAATTAATAATCAAAACGTTTATTTTGATCAAAATTACGGTACTCAAGTAAAAGGCAACTTTGCAAGTAATGGTTATTACTATGATGAGGATTCAGGTGCTCGTGTTGACTTTGGAAAAAATCAGTTTGTTAAAGTGGATAATAACTGGTACTACGTAGATAACCAAGGAAAGATTGTAAAAGGTGCTCAAACCATTGACGGAAGAGAGCTTTATTTTGATCAACGTACTGGTCGACAAATTAAAGGTAACACCGACCCTAACAGTCTATACTACAGTGACTTAACTGGCGATCTCGTCAAAAACCAATTCTATAAGCTTGGTGATAGTTGGTATTATGCTGGGACAGATGGAAAGAGACTAAAGGGAGCCCAGACTGTTTACGGGAACCAAAGGTCTTCTTCGAATATGATGGTAGACAAGTCAAAGGGGAATTCGCATCAGATGGCAATTACTATGACAAGGACAATGGACTTCTCGTTGATCTACCTCGTAACCAGTTTATCTACCTTAACAAAAGATGGTACTACATCAACTCTGAAGGCAAACGCCTATTTGGTGCGCAAACAATCGATGGGAAAAGTCTTTTTTTCCATCCTTACCACGGCTTCCAAATCAAGGGTGATTTTGCCTACTACTCAGAAGGATCTTTTGGTGGGGACTTCTACGATGGTGAAACTGGTGAGAAAGTTACTCACAAAGGTTTTGTTAAACGTAATTCAGGAGACTGGTTCTACCTTGATGACAACGGTAACAGACTCATGGGACTTCAAAACATTGACGGAAAGCTCTACTATTTCATTGCTAGCGGAGCTTCCAAATATATCCAATACGGGAAACAAGTAAAAGGAGAAATAGTTGACTTCGTTGCTAATTCAAACATAGCACCTGTTTATTCTATGTGGAACAAGTTTGAAATAACTAGACGTTACTACTTTGATGAAAACACTGGTGAAGCTGTTAAAAATCGCTACATCTACGATCGTGGTGCTTGGTACTACTTCGGTGAAGATGGTAATGCCATCCGCCCAGAATCTGGTGAAGCTGTTATTGATGGTCAAGTGGTTTACCTCTACGAGTCTGGTAAACAGGCCAAAGGTGAGCTTATCGAAGTCAACGGTGTCCCACACTACTACGATGCTAATACTGGAGCCCGTGTGTCAAACGCCGTTCTCACGATTAAAGGCAAGACCTACCAATTCGACGCTGATGGTAACGGAAAACTTGTCGGATAATTAAGAAATATAAAGATGAAAGGAAGTCGGGTTATCGACTTCTTTTTTCGTTTTTGAAATAAGAACTCATGAACTATTTGATCAAATTCATTTTGTTTTTTCTCCCTTTAAAACATTAAAAATGTAAAGGTATTCATTCTTTTTTGTCTAAATATTTTTATAATCTATTGATTAAAAAAAATAATAACATTTATAATAATGATTAAGAAAAAGGAGGAGGGTTATGAAAGTGAATTCTAATTTCTTTAGATTGACGTCTAAAAAGCGTCTTGTTTCCCTATCTTGTGCAACTGCTTTAGCTAGTTTTGCTCTGATTGCAAGACCTGTCTTTGCTGAAGAGGTCACCAGAGATAAACCTACAAATCTCGATACGACAACAGTTACGACTGCGAGTGTCGAAACGACTGCTGATTTGGTCGAGACTCATTCTTCAAGTGCTGTAGGCCTATCAGAAACAAGTGCTGCTTCTACGACTGAAAATGTCTCATCAAACAGTACAGAAACAGCAAATTCTCTTCTTGCGACTTCTGAAGCGACTAGTGACTCAGCATCACAAGCAGGGAGTCAGAGACAAGCTGCTAGCGAAAGTCCAAACACTACAAGCACTACTGCTTCAACATCAACTGCCACTTCTACAGCGACAAGTGAAGCTAATTCGAATACTCCTGCTACATCCAGTGAAACCAATATTACTGGTGGAGAATACTATCTTGGAGACTACGGACTCTGGCACTATAGAGATGCTAACGGAAAGGACCTCGTAGGCCCTCAAACTGTTGATGGTATTAAAGTCTACTTCTATAAAACAGGTGCCCAAGCCCGAGGTGAATTTGCCGAAGATAGAAAATATTACGATAATGAAAAAGGAGCCTTGGTCACAAATAGCTATGTCACCTACAAAGATGACACCTACTATGTTGATGAAAATGGCTACGCCCTAAAAGGCCCTCAGGTTATTAATGGTGTCCATGTCTATTTCAATGATAATTGGCAGCCAGGCAGTACGGGGGCTATGCTCAAAAATGCCTTTGGGAGAGACAACCGATACTATAATGAGAAAGGTGAACAGGTAGATTTCGGCACAAATAACTACTTCCAAATTGGAGAGGATTGGTACTATGCCGGAAGTGATGGAGCTATCGTCAAGGGGCCTCAGACCATAGATGGAAAGAAAGTCTATTTTGAAAAAGAAAGTGGTAAACAGGTTCGAAACCATTTTGTAAAAGATGCTACTAATCCTAAGAAGTTATATTACTATGGTGACGACAATGGTGCTTTAGTCACAAACCAATACCTTGTAGCCTACAATAAGCAAACTCAAAGAAAAGAGCTTTATTACCTTAACGCTGAAGGTACGCCTACCTTAGGAGAGCAAACCATCGAAGGCAAACACGTCTACTTCGACCCTCAAGACGGCAGACAACTGTTTGATGTTTTTCAAGTACTGGTCACTACTATGATCAAGATGGTATTCTAAAAGATTTTGGTACTAACCACTACGTCAATATAAAAGGAAATTGGTACTATGTTGGTAGCGACGGAGCTTTTGTAAAAGGTCGTAAAGTTATTAATGGCGCTCAAGTCTACTTCGACAAGGATGGTAAGCAAGTCAAAGGTGGCTTTGATGACGATAATAATTTCCATGACATCAACGATGGAGACCTTGTCACTAATCGTTTGGTAACAGTAGGTGATAAGAGCTACTACATCGGAACCTACAACAAAGCTATCAAGGGTGCTACCGTTATTGATGGTATAGAGTATTATTTTGACGATACTACAGGCGTCCAAGTTAAGGGAAACTTTGCATCTAATGGCAAATATTATGATGCTAGAAGCGGAGCCCCCGTAACTAACAGCTATGTCCAAGTCGGTCAAGATTGGTATTATGTTGATAAAGAAGGAAAAGCCGTAACAGGTGAACATACTATCAACGGTGACCGTGTTTACTTCAACGAGAATCGTAATTCCTTCGAAAGTCATCGTGGTAAACAAGTTAAGGGTAACTTTGCAGAGAATGGCCGTTATTACGACCAACATACCGGTGCCTTAACAGATTGGGGCACTAATCGTTATGTTCAAGTAAACGATGACTGGTACTATATTGGATCAACAGGAGCTATTCTCAAAGGGCAACAAACTATTGATGGTGTTGAGGTCTATTTTGATAAGACTACAGGTAAACAAGCCAAGGGAATTTTCATCAACGAATACGGTAATGCAGAAAATCCAAATTATGGGCTAAATACTGTTAAATTCTATGACAAAGATTCTGGATCCCTCCTTAAACAGCAATACTTTAATTTTAATGATAATTGGTACTATGCTGATACTGATGGAACCATTCTCAAAGGGGCGCACACTATTGATGGTGTCGATGTCTACTTTGATAAGTCAAATGGTAAGCAAGTCAAAGGACAGTTTGTCACTGAATCAGGATATGTAGGTGATAAAGGGATTCACTACTACGACAAAGATACTGGCGCCCTCATCAAAGGGGGGTACTTCACTGACGGTGGCCATTGGTATTATGCTGACGATCAAGGCAATCTTCTTTCAGGTGAACACACCATTAATGGGATTAAGGTTTACTTTAATCCAAATACTCACCGACAAGCCAGAGGTACAATTGTCAATGGCTACTATTATGACAAAGAGATTGGTGCACCACATGCAGTCCCTCGAAATCAATTTATAGACATTGATGATGGTTTGTACTATTTTGATAGCGAGGGCAAGCCTCTAACTGGTAAGCAAATCATAGATGGGAAGGAGTATTATTTCAGAGAAAATGGTTCAGCTCGAAGAGGGGACTTTGATTACTTTGGTACAGGAACGTATTATGATAAGAAAACGGGGGTTGCAGTCTATAAAGCTGGTCTCGTCGAAGTTGGTAATGGTCAATGGTGTTACATTGACGACAAAGGGGAAACAACTTCTCTATCTCCAAAATATTGATGGCAAACTCTACTATTTTGAAAATTTTAGAGCCATCTATTACACTTCAGGGTATCTCGCTAAAGACAGAGTACTTAGTCCTGAGGCTGAAGACTATGATCGAAACTGGACAGCAAATACTACTGAAGTTGTTAAGTCAGAACCTTACGCTTATTATTACTTTGATGCCGACACAGGAGCTGCTGTAACCAATCAATTCATCAATTGGCGGGGGAATACCTACTACTTTGGTGCTGACGGCAAAGCACTCGTCTTTGATCAAATCATAGATGGCAAACACTACTACTTTGATGAACAAGGTAAACAAGTCAAAGGGCAATTTATTTTAGATTACAATGGCAATCGCTATTTTGATGATAATACTGGGGAACTCCTAACTAATACCATTCGAACAATTAATGGTAAGACTTATTCCTTTGATAAAAATGGTAAATCTACAGAGATTTAATTCTCCGTTTAAGATATGGAATTCCAGATAATCATTTCGCATTGACTAAGTATCAACCCTTTCAATGGTTATTGAAAGGGTTTTTGTTGCTTCTATTTTTTCCTATACACCCTTAAACTCTGACACTAGCTCTGAAAAATCCTTATTTGAAATAAAATGATGTCAATATTTTAGCATTTTGGATATTTCTGTTAGTTTCTATTGTTTATTCTTAAAAAAGTATTATAATGAAGCTAGGTGAACATGTAAGCGTTTTAATCTTACTTTAAAGGACACTTGGGGATTATCTAAAAGATTGACATTAGTTGCCTAATGCCTAAATAAGAATCATAGTAGGATGACCATTCCTGAGTCACTTTGAACCATCAAACTAGGGCTCATTTCTAAATACAGCATCATTTCAAACTAGAGCTCTAGAGGGGACGCCCCATACTAGTAAGCTCTAGTTTTTTGTGTCTTAGAAAACCAAAATAAACGAGATCTTCAATGCTTAGAAAGGAGGAAAATTCCGAACAACTCTCGTTTTTCTAAAATCATTTCGTCAGGACTCATGTTTGCCTTGAACAGTCTCACAATACCGAAATTGAGGAGACTTGGAGAAATAAGGATTGTCATTAAATAGATTGCCCCACAACCTTAGGGACTCTACCCAATGCTCACTTTTCATAAACTCTCATGACAGCCCTTATTTTGCAGTATGTAAAAAGTTTAAAATGAAAGGAGAATTATCATGGAAAAGAAAGTACATTTTAAACTTCACAAAGTTAAAAAACATTGGGTAACTATTGCAGTAACAGGATTGGCTTTGGGATTGAGCTTTGCAGGACTCAGCTACGCTTCAGCTGAAGAACAGCCTACCCCTGTAAATGAAGCGACTGTTGAAGCCATCATCAAAGAAGGTGCTGTTGACGTTGAGGCTCCAGCGACTAATGAAGCCACAGCTAAACCTACAGAAAACACAGCTACTACCGCTTCAAGCGAGGCTGCTACAGTATCAGAAGCACCAGTCGCTAACTCAGAAGTCGCTTCAACAGAACCAGTCTCTGAAAAACCAAGCTCTGAAGTCACAAGCACAGCTAGTTCAGAAGTAGCCAGCCCGGAAACTGTGCATTCCGAGGTAAGTGCTAGCCCTGAAGTAGTCGAAAAAACAGTGGTTACAGGCGGTAAATACACTAGCGATGACCAAGGTAACTGGTACTATGTTAAGGATGGCAAGGTGCTTACTGGTCTACAAACTATTGACTATGTAGACGTTTACTTTGATGCTGATGGTAAACAAGTCAAAGACGACACCCGTCAGATTGATGGTAGTACCTATCATTTTGCTAAGGATAGTGGTCAAATCACGCGCAATGCCTTTGCCTCTGACAAAATGGGTAATTGGTACTACTTTGGTCAAGATGGTAAAGCACTTACTGGTAAACAAATTGTTGACAACTTCACACTCTACTTCTACCCTAATGGGGTTCAAGCCAAGGATGCCTTTGTCATTCTTGATGGCAATACCTATTATTTCCAAAAAGACAGTGGTCAACTGGTTAGCAATCGTTATTGGTCTGATGACGAAGGCAACTGGTACTACAGCGATAAAGATGGTCGCCTCTTAATCGGTGCTCAAACTGTTGATTTTGTAAATGTCTACTTCTATGATGATGGTGTCCAAGTTAAAGGTGACTTTGCGC
>BNJU01003148.1_pt1 | contig 17494 bp, 19 predicted proteins | sample 8539281 | NCBI WGS metagenome assembly BNJU01 (sample SAMD00202456, study PRJDB9452) | human saliva metagenome | isolation source: human saliva | place: Japan
GCGCGTATGGCCAAAATCGGTCGTTTTTTTGGCGCATAGTGGGGACCGCTTTGTTCTCACCGCCCCTATCTGTCCCTCCTGATGCGCATCGTTGTTTCCCTATCTGTTGGTTTTCCAAGCCATGGATAGAGACCCCAGCGGTTGGTGAGTTGACGTGCTCAACGTCGGCGCTTTCCCCAGCCATGCTCTCAGGGTTGCTTGTTTCTTCGTTGGCAACTGTGTGCAGGCGCGCGTAGCGCGGCTGTGCACAGGCGGCAGTAACTCGACGCTCATGGGGCCGTGTGCGTGCGCTCCGTGATCGCCCATGGCGCTACATATGCTGCATTTGCTGTCTATACCGTATACGGCTAGCGGTAGTGGCGATTTCCGTCTCCACACAGACCGAGTGCGTACCCAACGACAGACAAGAATGCGACGAGCGATGCAGCCCAGAGCGTGGCGCGAACGATGAGTGCGAGGATGCGAATGGCGCAGCTCACGCCAGTGAGCGTCCAGCCGAGTGCTCGGCTTGCACCGTTGACGATCGCGCGTGTGCGTGAGCTCCACATGCGGGTCTTGCTCCACGCATACGCGGCCGCAGTACTGAGAACGATCGCGAATAGTGCGATTATCGGCCGCGTATCGGGTAAGAGGAACCAGGCTGCGGCCGCTGTGGGGATGAGGATCGGGAGCGCTTTTCCAATGGGCACGGCCCGGGGTGCAGGTCGCATGATCAGCCTCCTTGCTTGATGCATTCATTTGTTCGGCAGTGTATGGCTGCCCATCGTCGTTTGTGTCCGCGCGGCCCCGGCACGACGTGCCGGGGCCGCGCGGAACTCATGCCCAGTCGGGTGCGTCTGGCCATGCTTCGGCGTCGTCGTCCGGGATTGGCTGGGGCTGGGGTACTGTATTCGCTGTATTCGCTGGTTTTGCTGGTTTTGCTGGTTTTGCTGGTTTTGCTGGTAGCCCTGCGATTTCTTCGTCGGTGAGCGCGTTGATGTGGACGCGCTCGATACGGGTGTCAGCGTCGGCGGCGTTGATCGTGCCGCTGGGCACCTTCACCACAAGGTATGCCCCACCCTGCGGCAAGCTCTTGATGTCGTTGGGATGAAGGATGAATTCATCAACTTCCCGGAGGCTGCCGACGCCGCTTGCGGCGTGCATGCCTCCGAGGGCATCCCAGTCATCCTCTACCTGGACGGTCTCTTTCCAGGTGAGGCGGCTGCCGATGTCCCGGGCGATCGCGTCTGCTGCCTCTCCCCTGGTCTGGCGCAACACGAGCCAGACGTTGGCGTTTGTGCGCACGCTGGCTGCGAACTGCGGGCTAACGGCTTCGAGGTCGGCGTCGAGGTCTTGCGTAGCGAGGAGAACGGCTCCGCCTGCTGATCTGGCGCGAGCGTACAGGTCGGCCACCCTGGGTGTGCCGAGGGCACTGAATTCGTCGAGGATGACGGGGCACATGTGCTCCTTTCCCCAGCCGTCGCGTGCGAGGCGTCCGAACGTCGCACACAAGTCTTGCACTGCGAGCGTGCCGATGGTTCGCGCGATTTGGGGTGTGCCTGCGGCGTCGAGGGAGAAGCACACGATGTCCCCGGCGCGAATCGCGTTCTCCATCGTGAACCCGCTGGCGTCGAGGATGTGGCCTGCGGCTGTGTCGACGATGACGGCGACACGGTCTCTCACATCGCCTACGTCACCCTCGTTTTTCGCGGCGTCGATGTCGGCCAGGTAGCGCGTGAGCGACGCGGCGACGGACGGGGATAGGTAGGGGTTGACGCTGCGGAGGGTGTCGAGGTTGAGGAGGTCGGCTACGTCGGCCAGGCTGATCTGCCATGTGCCGCCCCCGACGCGAGCGACGCGGGCGGCGGCGAGGTCGACGCACACGCGGCACGCTTGCTGCAACAGTCGTCGTGACAGGGTTGCGTAGTGAAGGTTGACGTTCTTGTCGGCCGCGAAAAGCGTTTCGTACAACGCGTCGGCCGCCTCGTCGGCGGTAAGTCCTGCGAGAGGATTGTACGTGCTACTCATGGCATCGACGGTGACGTGGTAGAAACGGCGGCCACTCTGGGCAGCGATAACGGCGAGGGTGGAGGCGAAGTCAGGGTCGGCCTTCATGTCGATAACGACGGCTGGCAGATGCAGGTCTCGCGCGGCCGGGGCGCCGGTGAACCCGTAAAGGACCCTTTCGAGCGCCTGGGTTTTACCGACGCCGGTCGGGCCAATGACAACGCCGTGCGTGCGGAATGCTGTGGCGTCGAGGTTGACAGGCCGGGCAGCTTCGTTGACACCAATCGGCACGTTGAGGTTGCTTACTGTCGCGACGGCACGCGCGCTCGTGACTGCCACGCGTTGGCGAGCCTTCGCGCGGCGCACACGCTTGCGCGTGGCGGGGCGCTTGGCACGAGCTCGCGGCCCCGCGTCGTTGTCCTCGCGCCAGGTGGCGTCGAAGCGCCTGCGGTAGGCGAGGAAAATGCCTGCGATGAGGATTCCGGCGCAGGTCGCGAAGGGTAGCTGCATGACTGCCCATGTCTGCCAGTTCGCAGCGAGTACCTGGCCTGGTGTGGAGGCTTCAGCGCTCGGCCCGTTGATCCTGAGAGCGTTAATGAATGCGTCAAGGAGCTGGGTGCCAGCCTCCCGATAGGTCCTCAAGTAGTCAGCGAACCACCCTGCGGCCCACCCAGCCGCGCATGCGGCAATGCCCGTGAGTGGGAGGACCCAGGTCGGCATTCGACGTACCCAAGGAATACGGCCACACAGGATAACAACTAGGGCGATGAGCGTTGTTATTGGGTTGAGGAAACAAGCGATGACGAACCCTATCCGCAGTGCGGCCGTCGAGTCGTCAACGGGGCCGCCGCGCCCGAATCGTAGCTGTGGACTACGTGCAGAATTACTCATGATTGATCTCCTTTAGAGTCATTCATAATGGTCTTGAGTGGGAATACTGCAATTGGTCGACCGAGTCCGCGTGATTGCAGGACAGCGTTGGCTTCATCGCATGCGCTCGACACCACGGGATGCGATTCTGGCGTCGTCAGGTAGATGCCCATTCGGTAGTGCTGCGAATAGCCGTACCCGTGCATGAGGTGAATGAGTCGTCGCTTATTCTTTGGTGTCCATTCAATTTCATAGCCAACGCGTTGTCCGTCGTCCCCGCTGATCATGTCCGGCCAGGCGTACCCTTTGGTTCCATTGGCGCGGGTAATTGGAATGGCGTAACTGTTGATGTCTGGGTCGAAGCTCAGGGCGCGTGCTTCGCGCTCTGAGATGAGACCGGGGCGGTCTCCTCGATGTGCAAGTGCTAGGTAGACATCGACGCATGCGCAATCGTGAGCGTATTCGGCAAGCTTCACGCCAACGCCTGCGCCGCCCTCAACGCCCATAAAGCTCGCTCCCTCGTCTGAGAGGTAATGCACCTGCGATTGACCGATGACGCTTTGTGAGCAAACGAGGCCGATTTCTCGTAGCTTAGAGAGCCGACGTGATGTGGGCGGTGTCATAGGGTGTAAGCAATTTCCTGTAGTGGTGATGCTGTTTGGAGGCTGATCATGGGGTGTCGTCGGATGCTTGGAGTCGAGGATCGCGCGGCGATCATGGCGGGGGTGAATGTGGGCTTGTCCCAGACGCGGATCGCTCACTTGATTGGGCGTAGCCCCTCGGTGGTGTGCCGTGAGATCGCCCGCCATACGGGCCCTGACGGGCAGTATCGGGCCGAGGAGGCCGACAAGGCGGCCCGCGCGGCCAGGCGTCGCCCGAAGAAGCGCCTGTTGGATTGTGACGAGGTCCTTCGCCGCCGTGTGATCGCTGATTTGTCCCAGGGGCACACTCCCCGCCAGATCAGCGGGCGCTTGCGAGAGGAAGCGTGTGGCACACTGCCCTCCATGGATACTTCCCCCGACGCCCAGGGTCACACGATTAGCCACGAGGCGATCGACACGTGGATCTACGCCCACCCCAAGAAGACGCTCATCGAGCACGGCATTTGCTTGCCCTCGCGCCGGTGGATGCGCAAGAAACCCCCAGCAAGCGGGCGCAAACCCCCCATCGTTGGGATGCGGCTGATTGACGAGCGCCCTGACATTTCTGATCGGAAAATCCCGGGCAACTGGGAAGGCGACCTGATTATCGGCCAAGACGGAGCCAGCGCGTGCGCGACCCTGGTCGAGCGCACCACCCGCTACCTCATCATCGTCGCCCTGCCCCTGGGGCGCAAAGCAGACCAGGTCTGTGACGCGCTCACCCGCCGCATCCAGGGCCTTCCCGAAGGAGCGATGCGCACACTGACCTGGGACCAAGGCCGAGAAATGGCCCGCCACCAGCGCCTCACCCACGACACCGGCGTGGACGTGTTCTTCGCTCACCCCCACAGCCCCTGGGAGAGAGGAACCAACGAAAACACCAACCGACTCATCCGCCGCTACCTGCCCAAAGGAACCCCCATCACCAGCCACCAACCCTACCTCGACGCCATCGCCTACGAACTGAACAACTGCCCCAGAGCCACCCTCGGCTACCGCACCCCAACAGAAGCATTCAACGAACTCATTGCTACCACCCATTGACACCGCCGTGTATGCGACAGCCGTCGCGCGGCTCTGGTTTGGGAATACTTCGCGACGGAGTGTTTCGACCGGGACAAAACGGAATTTTGCGAGCAATGCGAGAATGCGTTGATCCGCGTCGCTAATTGGGCTCTTCGCATTTGAGGGTGTAGGGGTGTTGGGTGGGGTTCGGCGTGTCGTGGCCGGGTAGGGGTCGAGGTCTTTCGATGATGGAGATTCCTACACCGTCCACCTGAAAGACCTCGACATGCCCAATACTACCTTTGATCGCCCCGACCTGAGCGCGTTCACGCGCCTGGATGACCTGGGCCTGGAAGTGACGGGCCAACGCATGTGGCCAGACCGTGCAGTGTTGGCGTGCCGCATTGTTGGTGAGGATCGGTGGTGTCGACGCTGCGGGTGCCAGGGCGTGGCTCGTGACACGGTGGTCAGGCGCTTGGCGCACGAGCCTTACGGGTGGCGTCCCACGATTTTGCACGTGAGCGTGCGCCGCTACCGGTGTCAGGGGTGTTCTCACGTGTGGCGTCAGGATATGAGTCAAGCGGCCGATCCGCGCGCCAAGCTCTCACGGGCGGCGGTGCGCTGGGCGCTCACTGGGCTGGTCGTCCACCATCTGACGGTGGCGCGCATCGCCCAGGCCCTCGGTGTGTCCTGGAATACCGCCAACACCGCTGTCCTGGCCGAAGGAGAGCGCTCACTGATCAACGACCCGACCCGGTGTGAGGGCGTGCGCGTCATTGGCGTGGATGAACACGTGTGGCGCCACACCCCATACGGCGACAAATACGTCACCGTCAGAGCCTGTCAATTTTTCTGTGTATGGGGGTTAGAGGTAGGGGGTGATTCGGTCGGGGTAGGCGGTGGTGAGTTGGGCGAGGGCTTGTTTCCAGTTGGTGGTGGTGTGTCCTTGGATGAGGCGGGTGTGTCCTGTTCGTTTGTTGGCGGGTTTGCCAGCGTCTGTGAGGCGCTGGGCGGCTCGTTTGTCTTCGATGTTGCAGATGGCGAGCCACAAGAGTTTGACGGCGGCTTCTTCGCTGGGGAAATGCCCGCGGTTCTTGGTGATTTTACGCAGCTGGTAGTTCAAGGACTCGATAGCGTTGGTGGTGTACACGACGCGGCGCAGCATGGGAGGGAACGCCAGGAACGGCGTGAAGCGCTGCCAGGCGCGCTGCCAGGTCGCAACGGTTTGGGGGTAGCGCGCTCCCAGGTCACTGGCCGCGAAGTCCTCTAGCGCCCCTCGGGCGGTTTCCTCGTTGGGCGCGCTGTAGACCCTTTTCAGAGCCGCGGCGACGCTCTTGCGGTCCTTGTAGGACACGAAACGCATGGAGGCGCGGATTAAGTGAACGACGCAGGTTTGGACCATGGACTGGGGCCAGGTCGCTTCGATGGCTTCGGGCAGGCCAGCCAACCCGTCGCAGCACACGATCAGGACATCGCGTAGGCCTCGGTTGGCCAGCTCGGCGCACACGTGGGCCCAAAAGGAGGCGCCTTCATCGGCTTGGACCCAGATGCCCAGCACGTGCTTGACCCCCTCCATGTCCACTCCTACCGCCAGGTGAGCGGCCCGGTTCTCCACCCTGTGATCGCATCGGACTTTGATGCGGATCGCGTCCAGGTAGATCACCGGGTAGAACGCTTCTAAGGGGCGGTGCTGCCACTCCAAGACGGCGTCGCACACCGCGTCAGTGATCGTGGAAATCGTCCCAGCGCTGACCTCCACGCCCAGGGTGGAGGCCAGGTGATGACGGATATCGCGTACCGTCATCCCCCCGGCATACAAGCTGATAATCATCGAATCCAAACCATCGAGGCGCCGCTGTCCTTTACGCACCAGGCGCGGGGTGAACGAGCCCGCCCGGTCCCGGGGAACCTCAATCTCGAAGGCACCCACCTCCGATATCACGGTCTTCTTCGTCGTGCCGTTCCTCGTGTTCGAGCGCGCCTGCGCGCTGGTCTGGCCCTTCTCATACCCCAAATGCTCGGAAAGCTCCGCAGCCAGGCCGCGCTCCAAGGCCTCCTTGAGCAACGCCGGCAACAATCCCTGGCTGCCCGTCATCTCGACCTCGCCAGCATCAAGACGCTCAAACAACGCATCCAACGCCCCCGAGCGACGCAGCTCCTCCACCGTCTCACGCCCACTAGCGCGAGCCACAACAACATCATCATCATTCATCATGCATCAATCCTTTCAAACAAGAAGACGGATACACAGACAATTAAACACGCCCCACCGTCATCTTGGACTTGACGCCCATCCGAGATCGCCGTGGCCCCTCCCGACTCCTAGACATGGTCCCAGGCCGCTCCAAAAAGGTCTTCAAAACCTGGCTGGCCTCCCAGCCCGATACGTGGCGCGAGCGCATCGAGATCGTCGCGATGGATGGATTCACCGGGTTCAAGAGCGCCGCCGCCGAAGAACTCCCCGACGCAAGGGCGGTCATGGACCCCTTCCACGTCGTACACCTGGCCGGCAACGCCTTGGATGAGTGCCGCAGGCGCATCCAACAAGAACTCCACCACCGGCGCGGGCGCTCCACGGACCCCCTGTACAAGGCCCGCAGAATGTTACACACCCGCTCATGCCTGCTCACGCCACGCCAGCAACACCAGATCCTCGACCTGTTCGCCAGCGATTACCACGTCGCCCTCGAAGTCACCTGGAGCGCCTACCAGAACATTATCGACGCCTATCGTGATCCCAACAAAATCCGCGGTAAGGCCCTGATGGAAGCCGAAATCAACACACTGACCTCCACGCGCGTACCGAGGAGCCTGACCGAGCTCACCACCTTGGGCAGGACACTCAAACGCCGAGCCACAGACATCCTGGCCTACTTCGACCACCCCCACACAAGCAACGGCCCCACCGAAGCCATCAACGGCCGCCTCGAACACCTACGCGGCTCCGCCCTCGGATTCCGTAACCTCACCCACTACATCACCCGAGCACTCCTCGAAACCGGAGGATTCAAACCCCAACTACACCCCGAATTATGAAGAGCCGCTAATTGCCATGAGTTACGCTCCAAGAGTGATCAATGAATACTAATTTTGCAATATGTCTAACGCTACATGACTTATGTTGTTGCATGTGGACATTTCAGAAATTTGTTTATTTATTGCGACACGCTACGGTGCGCGCTGCCTTGGCCTTCCTTCCCTCTTCCTTGCCCTGCCTTCACTACCTTTCTTCTCCTTATCCCCATACTTCACACCCACCTTTCTTCTTCTCCTGCCCTGGGACCCTCGACCCCCTCTGCCAATGCTTGTCGTTGGGGAGGGGGTCGAGTCCGCAGGGCAGGTTTGCCCAACGTTTCCCGTGGGTGTGAGTACAAAGCGGATTGTACTGGTGTTACACTCTGGTTTGTATGCAGGTTTGTAGTGATGGCAGGGGGCAGGTTTCGTTAGCTAGCGACTAGACGAGCGGCGGGTTGCTAGCTGTCATCGCGCGGTACATGCGCGTCGTCGTATTCGGCTCCCCAGGCCCTTTCGACCGCTTCTTCAACCAGTTTGTAGAGCGATGTTTGCTCTTTCCATTTCCTCCATTGGAGGATGTTATAGGTGCGTTCGCTGATGTCAGCGTTCAGAGCTCGGGTGACGCCCCTTGATGGTTTGTATTCTCGTTTTGATTCCATGATGTCCTTTCACTGGTAGTGTCGAAACTGCATGTTCTTGTTGCGTCCGTAGATGGCTTCGATGTTGATGCCCGTTTCTGGGCTATCTGCGGAGACCATTTGTCCATTGCCAATGTAGATTGCGACGTGGTCGATTTCGCCGCCTCCGAGGCTCCAGAAAACGAGGTCTCCGGGCAGCGCTTCTGCTTCTGTGACTTGCCGCCCAAACGTTGCTTGCTGTGCTGATTGGTGTGGTAGCTCGATGCCGAGTTTGCGCATGAATGCTTGGGTGAGTCCCGAGCAATCATAATGCGGTCCTTCGCCTCCCCATACATAGGTGTGTGAATCGTCGTTAGCGATTCCTTTAGCCCATTCGATAGCTTGCTCAGTTGTTGCGCTGATAGCTGTTGTGTTTGTCGTCAGTGTTGTTGCGCCCTGGTAGGTGGCCATGGAATTAATGATCTTGGGGACGTACTTTTCTGTTTCTCCGTTGGTGGGTATTCCGCCTGCCGATTGCACTGCGCCTGCTCCTGCATTGTAGGCAGCGAGTGCTAGCTCGACGGGCGCGCCGCTTGCAGTACCGGATTCAATGTAACTTTTGACGGTTGCGAGCATGGAGCACATGTAATGCCCTGGCTGATAATGGCGTCGTGTGGATTATGAATATCGGCTTTCCCGTCGCCGTCGCCGTCCTTTCCTGCGCCTCCGTCCCACGTGGCGGGCATGAATTGGGATATTCCCTGTGCTCCCGCTTCACTTCCGGCGTTTTCATTCCAGTTTGACTCTGCGGCAATTTGTGCTGCGATAAGCGCGGGGGTAATTCCAGCGCAAATACTTCCTGCTTGAATTACATCGGATCGGTATTGTTCGGGAACCGAGTCAGAGACGCCGCCTCCTGGGCCGCTGGCGGCTGTTTGGTTTTGCTGATAGGAGCTGCCGACGATGGAACTCATCGCAATGATCATGAGGAAAGCGATAGCGGCTATGAGTGCGGCTGCGAGTTTGAGCTTCCATGCGAAGAAGAGCTTCATGGGAGTGCCTTCCACTGGTCGACTTTCCAGCCGCCGTCGACTGTGTCAGGGTCGGGAATGACTGTGATGTACGCGTTCACCTGTTGTCCTGTGTCGATCGTGATCGTCGCTGTTGCACTCCAGGTCGTGGGGTGCTCGGCGTCGGCCGTTTCATCGCTGTACGCGACCTGGACGTGATGGATGTTGAGCGGCGCGGCCTGGGCTTCGGGGTGCTCGGCCATGTATGCGCCCATCGCCCACGTTTGGAGGGGCGTGAGGCGTTGGGCGATCTGCGTCCATGTGGTTGCTTCTGTGCGCTCGATGTAGAAGCGCTCAATCCATGTGCGTGCCGTATCGCGCGCTGGCGCGAACACGTCGACGGTCTGCGAAGGCGTTGGCGTGGGGGTCGCAGAGGTGACGCGCGTCGGCGCTGGTGTCGGCGTAGCAGGTGTGGGGTTTAGGTTCGTTGCATGGTCGGTTGGCGTCGCGACAGGTGGTCGTGTAGGGGCGGGCATCGACCATATCCACCACACGACGCCCGCTAGGAGGCTCATGGCCGCTATGAGGGCACAGATGGCGGCGTAGCCGCGTGGCCGGTGGGGTGCGGGTTCGCTGGGTTCCTCGATGTTGAGCAACCCGTCCCATTTACTCTCCTGGTGCATCTTTCTTCTCCCTCACGTCCTTCGGGTCGATGTCGATGATCGGACCGCGCGGCGGTTGTGTGTTCTTGGGGGGCGGGTTGTCGCGCAGGCGTGGCTCTCCGGCCCCGCGCCGCGGTGATGAAGACTGCGGGAAGGACCACAACGGTGTTGTGGGTTCCTTGGTTTCTTCCTGCTCCGGTGGCGGCTCTGGTGTTCGAGGAGCAGGCCCTGGCTGTGTTGGGGTGACCGGCGGCTTGTTGGACCCACGCGGGAGGGCACCTGCGGGGCGGCGCTGATTAATCTGGGAATCGTTGTAGCGCCAGACATTCGTGTAGGGACTCGTCCTGGTCATGCCTGCCTGTCGGGGCCGCGCTACATCGGTTGAGAACTGATGCGGTTGCACCGGTTGGCGTCGCACGTATTGGGAGTACCGTGGCAAGGAGTAGGGATCCCCTTGTTCGCGTGGCTCGCGCTTAAAGAGCGACAGGTGGTCCCTGTGCTGTTTGAGTTTGTCTGGGACCTTGGGCAGGTGTGGTCTTCGTGGCAGGAGACGACGGACGTTGGCGGCTCCAGCGAGGAAGCCACCAAGTCCACCGTTACCAGCGTTGTTGGCCTCGAATACGTTTTTGAAAATGCCCAGAGCGCGCGATCCGGCGACGATTGCACCGATGGTGAAGATGACGGTGGCACCCCATCCCAGCGAACTGGTCAGCGCGATGGTTGCGCTCATGATGGCCAGTGCCCCGGAGAGGGCCAGGAGAGCTGCGATGGACAGGAGATAGACTCCGACAACGGCACCGAGCCAGCCCAGTGCCCATCGTCTGGGCCGTCCGGGCGTGGCAGCAAAGCACGCAAACAGTCCAGCAAAGATGAGCAGAAGGAACACAACCATCATGGATACGAGGCTGGTTAGAGCGATAACGAAGGTCAAGCCAGCGAAAGCGAGCGCACAGATCAAAGAGATCACGGCGATTCCGAGTCGGTAGGCTCCACGGTGCCCGGTTAGGGTTTGATACGCGTCGGATTTGTCGTCCCCAATCTTCCCCTTGATTTGGGTCGTGATGTATGACATGCGTGAATCTTCCGCGAGCGGACTTGTATTCCTAGACAAGACCTCCTGTCCCCATCGGTCACATGCGGATAGCGAGCCAAACTCGGCGTAGCACCACGGCGTGACAACGTAGGTGCGCCACACGGCATCAGCCATTCGGCGCATGGAGTTGTCGACCTCGTCGTCCCCGTATGTTGCTGTGGGTCCTTGGAAGGGCGTCGCCAGGTCGGTGGAGGTGGATTCGATGATCTTGGTTGAGGCTTGGGCTCCTACGTCGTGGACCCCGACTACGGCGTCGAGTAGCGGCCCTGCCTGGGTGCTGAGAAGGAAGGCGGCAACACCCGCGCCCGCCATGATGGCCAGGTCGTTGATGACTTGGCCGGTGTGGGACCGGAACCGGAAGATAACGGTGCCCGCACCTAGGATGAGCATCGAGGGAAGGAGCCACCCGCTAAAGAAATCTGCGACACCGCCAACACCTTTTTCGACGCGGTCTCCGAGGGTGTTGAACGCCGTGAGGTCGGTCGCCTGCCAGGTCATGGCGATGGCTCCGTTTGTCACGGCTCTTGTCCCAGCGAACGTCAGTTCGGAAAGGCCATTGAACGTGATGTCGACGCCGTTTTGTACGACTTCAAGGGCACCGAGATCTTCATAGTCGAAGGAATACGCCCCGTCTGGGTATTTCTCGTACAGGGTGGGGTCTTGCCCTGGGTCGCGTCCGGGGCCTGGAACAGTTGACCGATTCCCACCGGCGCGTAGTCGCCGGATTGGGGCTTGTCCCCTGATTGTGGGTCGTCTGCCCAGGCTGTGCCGGTTCCCACGAACAGCCCAAGTGCTGCCAGGCAGAGGGCAGCAAGAATTGCTAGCGGTCGTTTCGCATGCGCGAATCGAGTTTCCATCGCCCGTCCTCCCAGTAGAGGGTTTCTTGAATCGTTGCGTTGCCGCCCCCGTACAGGACGGTGTGGTAGTCGACGGTGGCGGTTGCCTTGTCGCCGTCGATGACGATGTTCTCGATGCGTCGAATCTCGTCTTTGTGCCCCATGTAGTCATCTTTTGGGGCCTCGCAGCCTGTGACGTGGGCGCGGGATTCGGCGGTGATGAGGTCATTGCAGTAGTGCTGCCACTGTTCCTTGGTGATATTTCCCTGGTAGAGGGTGCGGAACTCGTCCCTGATGGTGGCTTCGACGCCCGCGGCGTCCTTGCTCATTGCTGCGGGAGATTCCTGGGCGGGCGTGGCGATTGGCGTCGTGGCTGAGGGCGCTGGGGTGGTGGCGTGGCCGATGGTGTAGCCCACTGTCGCGCCGATGGCGAGAGTAGCGGTCGCTGTGGTGGACAGAGCGATGGTGCTCCACCGGCGGTTTGTCAGGTTGGTGTTCATGGTGTCCTCCTGGGGGTTGTGTCGAGAGCTCGCGCCACGGCCCGGTTGGGGATTGCGACCTGGATGGTTGCTACGCGGTCACGTGCATCTCTCATGATGCAGTGACCGTGCCATACTCCGCCTGCGGGGTTCGTGTTGATTGATGACAAGATGGCTCGTACTTGGTCACTGGGGGCAAGTCCGAGAATTCGGCGACGGCGTCCTGCTGTTTGCGTGTCTTTTGAGAGAAGGCAAACACAGTGACGATTTGCTCCATGATGCCGTCGCGTTCGGCAATACTTGTCGGGTCTTGGCTGTCGATAGCCAAGGAGGCTCCTAGCGCGCGGCCCAAGCGCGCTGTTTGGTCGAGGAACGCCGCTCCTTCTTGGGTGGCGGTGAACAGGTGTGCTTCGGGTACAACGACCAGTTTGCGCAGGGGACGCAGGGCGGGATCCTTCGCGCTGGTGGTGACCCACGAGAGCGCGCCGCGTACAACGGCGGCGCTAACTCGCTGCATGACCGTCCATTCTGACGCAGGCGTCCCTGCGGGGGGGCAGGTCGAGCTTCGGGAATTGAAGCAGGACGATACCGGGGCGCGCTTCGAGCGTGCCGACCTGGCGTGCGCCTACGATCATGCGTCCGATCGCGTCTCCCTGGAATGCAGCAAGCTCAGCGGCGACCCGCCGCGCAGTTTCGTCCTCGTCCTGGCGCATGCGCTCGATAAGGATGGCCGTCGATCGTTCTTCCCCATCGCCGATGAGCGCCGCGATGTGACGCATGAGCACTGGGTGCGCTGCCAGACGCAGCGCGTCAGAAATGAGCAGCATGAGCTGGGAATGGGCGTGAATGAGCGCATCGTCGGCGTCCATGGTTGCCAGCAGATCGCACGTACCTGCGTATGTGGCGCTCATATCGACGCGGCGGGCCTCTAGGCCCATGCTGTGGGCGGCTCCCACGAGGCCGCCCTCGGAGTTGTTCAGGTCTCCTTTGAGGTCAAAGACAGGGACCCAGGAGCGCTCAGCGGCGGCATCGAGGGCAAGGAGCTGCAACAGGGTTGTCTTTCCTCGCCCTGATCGGCCCAGCACCGCGATGGTCGCGGTGTCTCCCCTCAGTGGCGCTTGGGTGGGGTGGCACCGAACAATCTGGGCCGTTGTGCCTGTCGTGTAGCCGATGGCTGGCCCATCGTCATCGCCCACGACGCTGCCTGCCCAAAACCACGAGCCGAAGAATGCTTCGGCGTCGCTGATGTGGTGCATCGCCTCCACTCGCACGTGGTCACCCGGGAGTGTGGACATCCACGCCTCTGCTTGCTCGTCGGCTGCGACCTCGACGGTGATGCCGACCTGACTGTATGCCTCAATGACCGCTTCAACGCTTGCGCGCAAGTCGTCGAGGTTATCCTCGCTCACGCTCAGGGTCGGCCAGAATTTTACGAGGCGCACCCGGCCTCTGTTGATGTCGCCTTCGAGCACGGCCATTTCGGCTTCGGAGTACTGAACGTCGGCGCTGGGTTCGCCAGCGTCCGATTTCGCGGCTTCGCGGCGTTGTTCGGCGGCGCTGTCCTTGGTGCGCTTGACCACCTTGCGTGCGGCCTTTTGGCTCATGAACTCGAAGCGAATCGACGCTTCTGCGTGCACGTCAACGGTCGAGCTTCCGTCGAGTGCGGGCCGGGAGATACCCGACAGTAGTGTGAGCCACTGGCCGGTGTCGTTGGTGTCGAGCGCGTCTGCGGAGAACTGGGAGATGATGAGCTGCGCACTGTAGGCGCTCGCTTGGCCAGCGGCGTCGTAGAAGCGCTGGTGGTCCCTGTAGGGGACCATCCGGCCACGCATCAGCCTGGCCAGGTGGGCGCCGGACACGGTTCCTTCGATGGGGGCAGCATCGGACGCGCGGAAACACTCGCGGCCAAGCATCCATGCGAGGGTTTTCGACGTCGACCGGGGTGGCGTACCACGGTGCTTTGTTGAGCTGGCCGCCCAATGCTCGCATGGTCTGGTCGAGCCAGGCGAGTTCTTGGCGTGGAATCGAGGTCAGGTCGCCTCTCACCCAGTCCACGGCGCGGTTGATCGCGCGCAAAAACTTGGGGTCGTGGCGGTCCTCGATGTCGATACCGAGGAAGACGTGGCGCTCGGGCAGTTGCCAGGCGTCAATCGCTTGTGTGCGCACGGTTGTCCATGCGCGTCCTTCGGGCGCGGTGAACGCTGTTGCGCTCGTGGCGTACTCGTCGCCGGTGATGCGCCCCCACACGATCTTGATGTGGCACGTGCGGTCGCGTAGGACCTTTTGGGCCAGCGCGATCGCTTGGGCGAGTTCGGCGTCCATTTCCTTCGCGGTGGCCATCTGTGTTGATGATGGTTTAATGCGGAACCAAGCGGTTGCGCGTTCTTCGGTGACGGTTAGGCCGTCGGCGAGGATCTTGTAGGCGGGCATCGGTGCTCGGAGCGAGGGTGTGATGTCCACGATGCGTTTGGCCTTGTCAAACACGCTTTTTCCTCCTCTTCTTGCGGGGTGTTGCTGTTCGTAGGTCAGTCATGGCATCAAAGCCAATGAGTGTGACCGTTTGTGTGAGGTCGATGCCTGCCCCGGCCTCGGCGTCTCGGTGGTCCTCAGCCTCAGCGCGGGTGGCCCACACGGCTGTGTCCGTGCCTTCGCCCACGTAGTGGCGAATGTGGTCGAGTTGAAACCGTGTGGCGAGAGACAATGCCTCGCGCCGATTCGTGGATCGCTGGCCTGCAATGACTGGCCGGTGCCCGACGAAGGCGTATCGGAACCAGTGCATCCATACGGTGATGCGTTTGCGGCGCTCGCGCTTGGGGTCATCCTCAAAGCCCTTGACCACTAGGGCTACAGGGAGCGTGATGTAAATGAGGATGCTCAACCGCCCGGGTGGCCCGAAAATCAGCCACAAAAGCCCACACCACACAACCACGAGCGGTACACCGATGGTGAGCGCGCTTCGTGGCACCCCGTCGACAACGTCAAGGGGGCCAAACTTGTACTGGCGCGTCTCGAACTCGAATGAGCGCGTCAGAATGTGTCCCTGAGCCATGGCGTTAGTTTTCGGTGATCTTCTGGGCAACGAACTTGATGAACGTGATGAACGTGTCAGGGGACAAGATCACCCATCCACACACGATGGCGGCCGCGATAAAGCCGATCATCTGTCCCCAGTCCTTCTTGGCGAAAATCGCCGTCATGTTGGAGACGAGGAGGATAGTGAACGCGACTCCTACGAGGGAAAGAACCCAATCCTGAATTGATCGTCCGGTGAACTGCATGTCTATTGCTCCTTGGTCTTGTTATCTGTCGTGAGGTGTTGGACTTGCCAGCGGCTTCCCTGCCCAGAGGCAACCTGGGTGAGCGTCAACCGGTAATGGCACGTGATTTTTGATGCGCCGATACTCCACGTGATCGTTGCTTGTGCGTCGCGCTCTTGGCCTTCGCCAACTCCGACGCGCCAGTCATCGAGTGTGGCCGTGGCCAGCCCTGCGGGCGGTGAGTCGATCTGGGCACCCGGCGCGGCCAGAGCTGCCGCGTCCCCCGCTGCCCAGGCGCGCACGAAGGCGGCGGCGTCGGCTCGGGTGGCTTCCGTGGTCTCTCGATCAATGTCGAGGCGTTCGGCTCGGGTGCTCTGCGCGGGTTCAGGGGATCCCCGCGAGGACGGGTTCACCCGCCACGCTCGCACGCGCGTCCGACATGACGATGGGCACCATGACTCCGATCCAGCCCGAGACTGTGGTCTTGGCTTTTTCGTCGCCCTCGTTCGTGATGTGTACGGCGACAAGAACGTCGACGTGCTGGGCATCCACGGGCGTGGTGCGAACGATGTACGAATCAAGGACGGACAGCGAACCGCTGCCATCCCAACCCGTCCCGTTAGCAGAGGGGTTCGCCCACGTCTGGCTCATCCCCGACTGATAGCCCTCGCGGTCCCGTAGCGTCAGGTAGGCGCGCGCCGCCTCGTCGGCGACGCTGGCTGCCGCCGCTCGGTCGGCACCCCACGACTGCGGGAGATCAACCGTTGCAGCCTCGGGGGTTGCTCGCGGCGCGAACAGGCGCACGACGCCCAACAGCGCCAGGACCGCCACGGACACAACCAACACCGCTCGCATGATGCGCGACGCACGCGAGGGCGTGGCCGCCTCCCACAACTGCGACACACTCGTCACGCTCGTTTCTGCTGCGCTGGCGGGCTCAGTTTCGGGTGGGATCGATTCGGTCGGGTCGGGATCAATATCCCACCCAGGGGGCGCGGGAATCCCCTCTACTCTCTCCCCTGTTGGAGGCGTTGTTGGCAGGCTCACAGCCCTGCCTCCGATGCGGCGTCAACGACCCCCACGCCCGGCAGGCTCGCGGCCTCGGGCTGCGCGGCTGGCTGAGGTTCAGCCCACTCCGGGGCAGACGGGGCCACTGGCGAGCCAGGGCCGCTGCGGCGCGGGATCGCGCTGTTCTTTCCAGCAGCCTCGATCGCGATGTTCGTCCGGCGTCGCTGTTGGCCCGTCTCCTGGTCCGTCCACACGTTGGCGACCAGCTCACCAACAACGATGACGGGCGTACCCTTACCCCATGCCTGATCTGCGAGGGCTTGTGCCCTTGCACCCCAGGCGTAAGCATCCCAGAACGTAGGCTCTTCGACTTCCACTCCCCGCTACGCGAGTCACGGTACCGCTCGGAACAAGCCAACCTCAGGTGAATGCTCACCCGCCCGTCAGGGGTCTTGTGGGTGGTCGGGGCGGCGGTGAGGTTGCCAATGAATGTATGCATCATGACAATGCTCCTTTCTATCTTTCTGTGTAGATTCGTCGGGTTGCTGGGGTCAGTCGATACGGGTATGCGGTCACGCAAGCGCGGCGAAAGCATCCCGTACAAGGGCTACTAGCTCGGCGTTGCTGGCCTGGGGATGTGCGGCGCGCATGCGCTCCCACATCCGCCTGTGAGCCTCTTCTCGGGCGCGTTCTTCGGGTGTCTTAGCGGCGTCGATGGCGGCGTCGATCGCGGCTTCCTGCGCCTGGCGCGCGGTGTCGATCGCGGCCTCCTGCGCCTGGCGCGCCGCAGCCGTGCGAGCTTGGGGCGCGTCCGCGATTCCCGCGTTCTGGTCGAGGCGGTAGGCCACAAGCGAACTCATGCGGCGCACGCCATTGGCGGGTTTTTCGCCCATGAGGCTGCGAATCTGGGCGGGCGTCCACCCAGCAGCGATGCGCTCAGCCAGCATGCCTGCGACCTGACGGGCACCAGTGCGGTCCATGGCCTGCATCCACTCGGGCAGGCACGCCCCGATGA
>BNJU01003516.1_pt1 | contig 17455 bp, 30 predicted proteins | sample 8539281 | NCBI WGS metagenome assembly BNJU01 (sample SAMD00202456, study PRJDB9452) | human saliva metagenome | isolation source: human saliva | place: Japan
TTAATAACCATTGTCTTTTCTTTTTCCATCCGTTTTCCTCGATTCCTTTTCTCATGATGGTTTTGTATACGAAGCTGAACTTAAAATGAACTTAAAATATAACCCATGGACTATAAATCCTTAGGTCATTTCTCTTTCTTTTCAGAACAATTCCACTTTCACTTTCTTTAAAACCACTCGATAAAATACTTTCCTTAGTTTCAGAGTAGATTACTTCTTTTTCATTTCCTTTTAAGTATCCTTCTAATAATATCTTTTTACATTCATTCTTACTCTTCTTCATTTCTGCAAATTTAAATTTTTAGATTAATTTCAATAATGATAATTAAATTCTTTTTCATCGAGAGATGCTTTAACTCAGAAATTTTTCTAAACTTTTGACTGTTTTTCTTGCCTCTGTTTTTATCTTGAATCCTCTGCAATCTTCTTTTGATTCTATTTTGATCAGTAACAATATCTCTTTTTACTATCAAAGCTATACGTTAATTTCACCTCATCTTTTCCTAAGACAAATTCGGAATCTTTGCTTGCAGGTAACAACTCTTTTTGCTTCTTCAAGCTTTTTATTTTACAGTTTCTTTCATCTGTTTGATTTTTCTGAAACAGAATCCTCAATTTCTTTTTAGATCTCCAAACTCTTCAGACACTGCATCCTTAATTTTATTAACTTCATCAGCCATTTTAGAAACGGTATCACTTACTACTTTTCCCAAAGTTAGCATCAGTAGCTGTCGTCTCACAGAAATCAAAGTCTCCTGTACAGACTCATTTTGAACTCATCCAGCCGTTGTGTAAACAATATAATAATTCCCATTAATAATTTAACTTTTTCATTTATATCCCCTTTTTCCCTTTTTCTTGTTTTGAACATCAAAAACACAAAGTTTTTAACGTCCCAATGTAAACCCTTACTTATAAAGTTTATCAAATAGTAATGTGGAGTCTATAACGTTTGTTGTTAAAAAGTTCCAAGATAATCTCTAATTATAAAAATAAGACTTAAACAGACATGTTTAAGTCTTTACAATCCTGTTTTCTTTTCTTCAAATCCATTCATAATAATATTATTTTTACTTTGTGTATAGTTAGCTTCGTCCCCATCACCCCTTTTAAAAATCCCTGTTTCATGAGACCTTTTTATAATATAGTTATCACTCATATCTGAGAATTTGCATATTTTAAGATCCACTTCAATAACAGCAATGAACGTGCCGTTTCGTTCGATAACTGAAGCTTTAACTCCTTTTGTCCCCTCAGTATCTTAATCATCTTATTTCCTTTTCTTTATCTTTAATTCCGCGTGCATACTGAGGGGATTCTATTTTAAACTTCGTAACAACATCATTTGATTCATCATAAGTATATGTTATTGTCGCCCTCATCCTTATCCTTCCCCCAGACAAATGTTGAAACTTTTTCTTGTGTATTTACAGAAGCTTGTTCACTTGTAGATATCGTCGAAGTTTTGACTGTTTCTTTGGTTCCCTCATCATTGTTAGAAGTATCTGTAGCACTACATCCAGCCATTAATAATACCAAGAACATTCCAATTAATAATTTACCCTTTTTGCATTTATATCTCCCTTTCCTTTAACTATCTGAAATACCACATGTTTGCAGAACAGGAATCACCTAATTGTTCCTAACTTTTTAAAGTTTATCAAACAAACTATCTAATGTCTATAACTCTTGTTAATTTATTCTCAAATCATTTTTCTAGTGTTTTTCCTATAAAAAGACTGAACAAATCACTGTTCAAGTCTTTTTCATTTTATTTTTCGTTTGTTCTGTCATTCCGCGTTTTAGTGCAACTTCTTTACTCTTAGAGAATGATGCGTGATCTCCGTCTTCTGTTAAGAAACCACTTTGAACAAGACCTGTAAAGAAGTAGTTAGTTTACTTTCTTTAAGTTTTGAAAACTTATATTTCGTTAGAGTCGATTTCAACTGATAGAGATAAGTTTGCCATCTCTTTTCTGTCAGTGAAGTCACAACTCCATCAATTCCTTTAATCTCTTCAAAAGAGTTTTCGTTATCCTTACGAGCCTCAGTGTGTTTCAGCAGGCTCATTCGTTTCGATCTTAATCTTTGTCACGGTATCAATCTTTTTATCATACGTATAAACTAAAGTTACGTCCGTACCGCCCTAATTTTTGAGTGAAAGTCGCAGTCTCTTGTGACTACAACCTACTAATAGAAATAGGAAACTAATCCCTAAAAATGATTTGAAAGAATTTTTCATTGGTCCCTCGCTTATTGGAGCTTTCTTTTGAAATAATTTTTGGTAGTAGAAGTAAGTTGTTGCAACAGCAGATGCTAATACAAAAACATAAAGGATAATTGCTAATTTTTGATCCTGAACTCATTCCTTCTGCAAAGAGCAGCAGCTTGTTTGCTTGCATTTGAAGAACCTGAGAATGCTTCAGTAAATAAGCGTCATAATCGTTGAGTTTATATCTCCATTAAAATAATTCGTTAGTAAGCTTAAACCACTAATAAATCCATTTCCTAGAATGTGTGCTAAATATACAAATACAACCATTCCTAAAGATACTACATTCACATTCGTCCATAAGTTCTTTCCTTCTTTGTTAGATACATAGAAGAACATAGCAACAAATACTGTAGCAATTACTGTAAGAAGAATGTTAAACAAAGTATAGGTTTAAGTTTTTCACCTGTTAACGATAGACAACATCCCCTAAAAAGACTTGCGAAATTAAGCTTTGCCACCAAATACAAAGCTAAGTCCATTCAATGTTACAAGAGCTGCAAATAACGAAAATAAGAGCTGAAAGTCAAAGAAGATTTTCTCAAATAATGAATTTTTATTATAGCTGCTACTCTATCCACTGCTTGGATCATTTTTCTTTATTTTCTTCAGTAAATACTTTTTGGCTGCTTCTTCCACTTTTTCTTTTAGCAACAGCCGCAAACTTCTTTTGCTTTTCAGTTGCTTCTCCCTGCTTTTCTTTTACGTTTTTCTACAACTTCTTTAAAGTCTCCATCTGCTTCAGGATTCTTTGCCTCAGAAACTTCTTCTTTGGCTGTTTCTGCAACTTCCTTGACTTCTTCTGCTGTTTTTTCAGCAGCTTCTACTACTTCTTCTTTCACTTCTGTAGCTTTCTTTTCAACCGATTCTAATTCTACATTTTTATTTTCGTTTTGATCCATCAGAGCACCTCTTTTATACATTCTTTTAACAAATTTTCATCACAATCTTCTGTTTTCTTCCTTTCAAAAATGCTTGAAAAAGTGTAAAAGTCTTTTTATAGAGACATCCTAAAAGGGATATTACACTACTATTTTGATTTTACCCATTCCAATGCAGAGAAAGCTAGACAATTGTCTAACTTCTTCAAGTTTCGTTAAGTTTTTATTTTAAGACGGTCCCATCAGCTAATGTAATTGTATATCCATTCAAGTTAATGGTTCCTTTGTTCGTTAATGATGTAATTTTGACGTTTCCTGTCAACGTCCATATCGCCCTCTTCTACTGTGATAACTGCATTATTGTCCACGACAGTCCCTCCTTCAGCATTTTTCTACTATATTGATTGTACCTGTGAAAGTTTGTTCCTTTTGCCCATTGTAAAGTTCAAAGTAGAAACGGTATCAACCTCAATAGCCCCTGTTAATGTTTGGTTTGTCGTAGTTAATTCAACCTGACCACCATTGGCACCGGCTGTGCCCCAGCCACGTGTCGCATCATTTCCTAAGACGGCAAGTAATCTGCCAGATGTATCTTGATTTGTAATCGTTACGTCTTCTAAAAGTGATGACGCTGTGTGTTCGTTACGTAGATTTGGTCTCCAGTACGTCCTGTTAACGTGCCACCTTTCATTGTGAAAGTAGCCGTTCCACTTTCAGCGTCTCCTGACATTGATTGGTAAATCATCACATTGTGTACGTTGTTGTCTGAAGAGCTACCCTCAGTTGAACTCATATTTCCTGTTACATTTGTATTTTCTAATGTAATAGAGTTTTGACCTTCAATCACAAGTGCTTCTGAGTTTTCAGCGTTTAAAGTTGCATTTTTTAACAGTGACATTTGCTGTAGAGTATACAGCTGGTGAGTTGTATCCTGTAGAAGTGTAAATTCCTTTGTCTCATGACTACCGTACCTCCACCACGGTCTGTACGAATCGCTGCTGATGAATTCCCTGCGGTATTCACCGTTAAGTTTGTCGCGTTCATCGCAGCGCCACCAGTAGTTTGGATACCACCTGAGTTATCTTTTGTTGTTGTGATGGTTGTATCTCGACACATTGACGGTTGTTCCTGATCCGTAACTAAACACTCCGTTCCCGTTTTGAGCCGTTGTATTTACAGTAGCGTTTTTAATCGTCACTGTTGCTCCATCGGTTGCTAAAAATCCTGCGTTCATTCCGTAGAAGTCACCGTTTTCTGTGTTCGATGTCGCTCCGGCTGTTTTGCTAATCGTCACTCCATCTAATGTGACAGTTGCTCCTGTTACACGAAGCGCATTTTCATCATCACCCGTAGATTCGTAAGTTTCTCCAGTTACTGTTGCATCTGTTGTTAAGTTTGTTGCTGCATCCCTTGAGTCACTTGGTCACTTCCGACAAACCCTTCTCCTCCAGGTTTAGCGGGAGGACTTTGCTGCGATTGTACTTGTGAAGTTTCAGTCGCTGTTTGTGCTTGTGTGTTTTGACATGCAACCAATGTAGTTGCAATTGTAATTGTGGATAGTAGAACAATTAATTTGCTTCTTCTCATGTTAGTCCTCCTCGCTTCCTATCAACATCTTGTTGATGGTTCTATCATAGCGAGCTTACTTAAAAATGAACTTATTATTCAACATACATTTTTCAAAAATCCATTGAACGCTATCCTTCAGCATAAAACTGGTAAAGTCCTACAAAAATAAAAAGCCCAACTCTTTACTTTTAGATTGGGCTAATCCTCTTCAGGATTCCATTGATATTTTCTTAGTGATATATTTGTTGGGCTTTTAAAGAGGATTCCTTCTGTTTCTAATAACTCCTTTTGCTCCAGCCATCCAGGTACAAGTCTTCCACTCGCATTAACGACTCGGTGGCTAGGATAGTCCCCAAAGAGTTCCACCTGACTTAAAATTTTCCCAACGAGTCTTGCATTTTTCGGTCGTCCTACAAGACTAGCAATTTGTCCATAGGTAGCCACTTTCCCTCTAGGAATTTCACCTACCACTTCTAAAACTTCATAAACAAATCGGTTATCCATTTTCTTCACCATCAATGACAAAGCGAATCTGATGGTCGCTGATTAATTCGGCGCTCAAGCGGACTTGATTGGTTTCAGCAATCTTCTTTGCAATGGCAAGTCCAAGTCCACTTCCACCTGTGGCACGATTTCTTGAGCTGTCTACCCGGTAAAATCGGTCAAATAATTGACTCACTTGTTCTTTTGTAATCGGCTCAGTAAAGTTTTTAAACGAAATTTGATGTTCTTTTGCACTAACAGTAATCGTAGAACTTCCTACAGTGTACTTGATGGCATTATCTAATAAAAATCCGAATTAATTCCGATGACAGCTTCCTTTATTCGTTGTCACCACGCTGGAATCATTTCCGTTAAATGCAACTTGAAGTCCTTTTTCATCTAATACCGGTTGAATCTCTTCAACGATATTCTTTGTAACATCCACTAAATCAACTTTTTCTTTAGTTATGCTTGCTTCCCCTTCGTCGTATCTAGAAAGAAGTAGCATTTGCTCCACTAGGGCATTCAATCGTTTAATTTGTCTTCTATTGCTATCGACAAATTTTTCCTGAGTTCCCATCATCGCTAAAACGTCTGTATTGGCTGACAAAACAGCTAGCGGTGTTTTAATCTCATGACTCGCATTAGCAATAAATTGTTGCTGACGTTCAACATTCTCAACAAATGGTCGAATTGCTTTCTTAGAAACGACACGGACAAGAATATAAACAATCATCAAACATGCGATAAAAACTCCCCCGGTTACCATTATTAAGCGTCCTATTTGTTGGACTTCACGGTTAGCATCTACAAAAACGACCATAAAAGATGATTCTTCACCAGAAATCTTGTAACGCAAACTTCCTTCCCATCCACTCAAAGATTTGGACTCTACCAATCGCAGAGCTGACTCTTTTAAACTCGATTCTTCTACAGAGATTAAATGCGATTGGTCGACAGAAGTCACTTCATTATTTTCAACTTTAACAACCGCATAGCGCGTGGATAATTGGTCATCTTTTCTAAATTCATGACCAATTGGCTTCTCGTGTGAAGGGTGTTCTTTTGGCCCCTCATTGGATGGAGCATCTCAGGAACGTTCCATTATTTTTCAACTAACATCGTTGCTACACGATCTACTTGTTCGATTGTTTTGTCGGTAGTTTATCCCATTCACAATCACTAAGACTACAAAGAGTACAATTGTAAAAAGATAACATAGCACTCTTCACAAAACTTTTTTGTAGTTGTTGAAACATATGCTCCTCCTTCTATTTTTTCTAACAATATACGGTGATACTTAGTTGGTTGCCGATTCAACCACTAATTGATAGCCCAGTCCTCGAGCAGATTTAAGCGTTACATCGGCCTCAATCGTTGCTAATTTTCCGCAGCGATGAAATATTCACCCAAACGACATTAATTTCAGCCTCAGAATCAAGCCCCATACTTTCTCCATAATTAGATCCGTAGAAAGCACTTTGATTACTATTCATCATAAAATATTCCATCAATTGAAATTCTTTATTATTTAACGAGACTTTGCCCTTAGAGGTCATCATCGTGAAGGTGTCTCTATTTAATTCAACATTGCCTAGCGTCATAACGGATGACACAAATACATTCGGACGACGTAGTAAAGATTTCACGCGCGCTAATAATTCAGCACCTTCAAAAGGTTTGGTTAAATAATCATCCGCGCCTTCTTCAAGACCAGTTACTTTATCTTCTAATTGACTTTTTGCCGTCAACATCAGCACTGGTGTATGAATTCCGTTGGATCGTAATTCTCGACCACTTCAATTCCAGCTCTTTTAGGCATCATGACATCTAATAAGATTAAATCATAGTGCGTAGACTCCGCATAAAAAAGTGCGTCTTCGCCGTCATGAACCATTTCTACACTATATTTTTGCATTTCGAGCATCATCTTCAGCGCTTGCGCTAAATCGATTTCATCTTCAGCTACTAGAATTCTCATTGTTTCTCCTCCTATATAAGGATACGATTTCAACTTAAATTAAACTTAAACTGAGGATTTTACAAGTATTTTCAAATGAAATTAGCAAATCACGCAATTGTTGTTTTTGCGTGCAATTTAATCCTCTTAATGTATGTTCCATCATTTCATACTGAGCAGGAATTAATTGATCCAACTGTTGCTTCCCTTTTTCTGTCAGTGAAATATGTTTTGTTTTCCAACTTTTCTCAATAGTGATCAATTCTAATTTTTCTAAATGGTGAATACAGTGGTAATATTCCCCTGTGTTAAGTTCAACGTGGAGGCAATTGTCTTTTTGATCCACTGTTCCTTGTCTAAAAATCACATGTAAAACTTCAAAATGTGTTGGATTCAATCCTAGTTTTTTAATGAAATCGAAAACGTCCGTAAATTCTCATTGTAAATTTTTTCATAATTATCATCCATATCTCATGAGAGACATTCATTTTTTCACATTCTGTTACCATACCAACACCTCTTTCTGCATTAACTTTACTATTGAAATGACATCCTGTCAAACACTCACGCTCTTCAGCCATCCTATAAAATGGTTAACCGAAACTAGGTTCTTTTTACTAAAAAGAGTAAGAATAACAAGTGTCTTACTCTTTTCTCTCTTTCTTTCAACAAAAAGAGCCCTGGTTTCACGTTAAACCAGGACTCGGAAAGCACAATTTCCCTATTTTGCTATCCATATTTTTTTTTGACGAATCAACAAGATGCATGCAACCATAACGACTAAAAATGTTCCAGCTCCTGCTGTCCCGTTAACAGATAATGAGTATACCCACGGACTTGTTCCTTCTGGAGCATATTGTCCCCAGAATAACACCCCGGCGATATAATGAACGAAGTAGCGCACACCTACTCCTAATAATCCGGCGATTCCTGACCATACAATTGCAGAAGAATATTTATCATTTTTCAACGCCTTTTGGAAAGGTCCATATACTAAACCAGCAAGACCCATAACTGTAAAATGCAATGATATATTCAATCAATACTTGTTCTACAGATAAGAATGATACTTTTTCCTAGAGGGAAGTGTAACAATCCCCATAAAAGTCCAGCAGCCAAACCAGGTGTTAATCCTCTACGGAGTGAAAAATAACAAGAATAATTGCTCCCCATGATGGTGAAAACCACCCTACTAGTTTTGGTACAAATGATAGTACCATTGCGAGTGCAGCGATAATCGCAACTTCTACCCAAATTAAAATATTTCTCTTCATTAAAAAGAGCCTCCTTCGTTTTTCTTGAAACACAAAGAGACTCCTACTAACTTCGAAATCGAATACAATTCCTACGCACGCATTAACGTAACAGGTTCAAGGGTTTGTACATACATCTCAGCCAAAAGCGGCACCCTTTGTATTTCCCAATTATTTAACTCTTTTAAATATACCCTCTGCTTTACTCTTTTGCAATATTTAAGCAATTATTTTTACAGTTTTTTTCTGATGCGTTTATCTGATTAATATCAAAAGCTCCTAAGCAAAAAACCTTAGAGCCATATTTAATTCTTTTTATTTTTGTTTTCTTCTTTAATCTCATAGTTTTGTAACTACTACTTGTGGTAATAACTTTTCAATAAACGATTTTTCAGCTGATTCCAACAGAAAAGGCTGTCGCACTTCCTGTAGCTGCTCCTTGTTTTTAAGCTAGCTGCGTAATCGCCTGTTTCGATAAATTTCGCCATAAAACCAGAAAGCATTGAGTCCCCTGCGCCAACTGAGTTCACAAGTGTCCCTTTGGCACATTCGATGTGAACACTTCTCCAGTTTCTGTAATGAGCATAGCCTCATCACCACCACGAGAAATCAGTACATTTCTAGCACCCATTTGCTGCAATTGTTTTGCATAATTTACAATTTGTTCTTCTGTCTTAATCTTTACCCCAAAAATCTCACCTAACTCATAATGATTTGGTTTAATGATAAATGGATGGTATGGAAGACATTTCGTGAGTAAATCCTTCGTTGTATCGAGGACTAATTTAACCCCTTTTTCGTCACATAATTTAGCAATGGTCGTATAAGAAGAATGGTCCATTCCATTCCCTGCGTTCCCTGCTAAAAATACAACATCTCCTTCTTGAAGTCGTTCTTCAAAATAGGTGACTAATCGTCCAAAATCTTCTTTTGTTACAACCGGTCCATTTGCATTAATTTCCGTTTCTTCATTGCTCTTCAACTTTAGATTAATTCGAGTGACTCCATCGATTTGAATGAAATCGGTCCCGACACCTTCGGATTGGAGAGCTTCTTTGATGAAGTTTCCTGAAAAACCTGCTAAAAATCCAGTGGCTGTATTGTCAAATCCTAATCTCTTTAGGATTACCGACATATTAATTCCTTTACCGCCTGCAATGTAATTTTCTTCCACAGATCGGTTTAAAGCACCTAGTTCACAGTTAGGAACTTTTACAACAAGGTCAATCGCTGGATTAAACGTAATCGTATAAATCATGCTATCTCTCTCTTTTATGCGTCCATTTCAACAAGACGAATACTACCAGCCATACGGTAACGTAAAGTCTTCTTGCTCTTTCGTCGTGTTTGTTACCATCGTTACTTGATGAAAAATCAGCAACCTTACATAAACTTACTTTAGCAAATTTACTAGAGTCCACAAAACATAAGCATGATTACTTTTACTAATTGCAATTTTTAATTTGAGCTTCTTCCTCATCTGGCGTTGTATACCCATAACTGAGATCTACTCCATTCATCCCAAGAAACGCCTTCTTAAAGAAATATTCTCTGAGTTGGTTTTGAGCAAGAGTTCCAATAACCGCACTTGTTTCTACCTTTACTTGCCCCCCTAACAACACCGTTTTGATTCCATAGTCTGCAAGAAGATGGGCCTGCTGTACCCATTTGTAATCACCGTGACATCTTTTCCTTCTAAATGTGGAATCATTCTTAAAGTCGTTGTTCCTGCATCCATATAAATCGTTTCGCCCTTTGTTACTAAAGAAGCTGCATAGCGACCAATACACTCTTTTTCTCTTCGATTTGAACGTTCTTTTTCTTTGATGGTCGGTTCAAACTCTTTCGAATACACTCTTTTAGCCCCACCATGGATACGAATCAATGTTCCTTCTTCTTCTAATAAAGAAAGATCGCGCCGAATAGTGGATTCAGATGCCTGAAGAGCTCCATTAAATCTTTTAGGTGAACTGTATCTTCCTTATCAAGTAAATCTAAAATAATTCTTCTTCTCTTTTCAGTAAGCATGTAGTTCCTCCTAAATGTAAAAAAATCTGTTATTTTCCTGACCGATTCGGTTTAAAACGATCAAAAACAGTCATCTTTATATATTTTTCTAAATATTTTTAACTACATTACTTATATAATATAAAAAGTATATAACCCTTGGCGCAAGTAATTTACGCTTCTTTTGTCTATAAATCCCCTAAAATTTTACTTGCTTTTTGGATTACTCCAATTTATTATTAATTTTTATATAAATCTTGTTTTTGAACTCAACCGTCAGCACTTAAGACATTACCGACTCATGTCTTCAGTGCTTTCTCTTTATTTTTAGTGATGATTATTGGTTATCTTCTCACTTTTTTCGTGAGGCAAAATGAGATTGAGAAGAATTCACAATGGCACAAAGAGCTGTACCGGATAATGTCACTGGTCCTAATTGTAATACTGCAGAACCCAATCCTAGTACTCAACATGGAACTTGCAATAATTAAGTTACGTACTTGACGGAAATCTACTTTGTTTCTCAATTAACACTTTCAGCCATTGGAGCTATTAACCCCATAAAGGAGAATCGCCATTCCTCCAAGTACCGCATTTGGAATCGTACGAACTAAGGCCGTGAATTCTACTAAAGAAACTAAGGAGAATTGCAATGATTGCTGCATTACGAATGACTGAAACAGAAGCAATGCGTGTTAATCCTACAACCTCGTATTTTTCTCACCATAAGTCGTATTGGCTGGTCCTCCCTAGAAAGGCAGATACCGCAGTCGCCGCCATCTCCGATTAAGGTACGATGTAGACCTGGATCACTCAAGAATTGCTTACCGCAAATTTGACTAAGTACGGTATGGTCCCCAATATGTTCCGCAATTGTCACAACGGCTACAGGTAGAAGCGCCCACGTTTCTGGACCGAAATATAAATGATACTGATTGAAGAGCCCGTTTGTATCAAACGGCAAGTATAACTCTGGCAAAGCAAGCCATTGAGACTTATTACTTTTGTAGAAATCTACTAAGCCAAAGCAGATGGCTACTAATATAACCACCAATAATTCCGAATAGAATGGGATGATTTTCAAGAAACCTTTGCTTTTTGTGATTAATAAATGCTGTAATGAGAAAGTTACCACGCAACAAACATTGGTTTCCAGTCTCCATCTTTACAAATCCTGCGTTTGTTACTGCACTCATTTGCAAGACCTAGCCTATTACGATAATCATCGGTCCAATTACACAATCGGTGGTAAACTGGCTTTAATCCATCCCGTTCCTAATAATACTAAAATCTGCTACTACATATAGATCAATCCGACTAAAACTACCCTGTCTGAGCTGCATCTGGTTTCGTCCATTTGCGCCTATCGCAACTGCATGGCCGTAATAAAAAGCAAAAGAGGATCCCAAGTAAGCAGGTGACTGAAATTGCGTCGCAACCATATAGATTAATGTTCCACACCTGACGCAAATAAAGCAACCGATACTGGCATCCCCAATATTAACGGCACTAAAACAGTGGCACCAAACATCGCAAACACGTGCTGCAAACTCAAGAACAGTCCAGGCACGAGCTCCGGTTTTTGATCCACATCCAACAACAGATCGACTTTTGAAGTTTGTAACTCCATTTTATCCTCTTTTCCGGGCGTTTTTTGCACACAAAAGTCCCCTATGTTTTTTATGCATAGGGCCAGTCTAATTCAACTTGATGGTTAGCCTTTCTCACCTCCTGGATGAGTTTTAAAAGCCCTTTGCTAGATGGTAGTGTATCATAACTCAATTGAATTTTCTATACTGTTTTATAAAAACTATTGTACACCCACTCATTCCCTATTACAATTAGACACAAGCAACCCTTAAAGTTGCCCAGTCTAACTTTATGGAGGGATCATTTATGGTCAAATCAGTAGAAACTATCACAGAACTAATCGGGAACACTCCCCTTGTGAAACTACGTCGTTTAGTTTCAGATGATTCTGCAGATGTATATGAAGTCGAGCTCGTTTAACGCCGGTGGATCTGCGAAAGATCGTACGCTTTGCAAACATCATCGAAACAGCTGAGAAAGATGGCTCGCTAACCTCATGGCACACCATTATCGAAGCAACAAGTGGAAATACAGGGTAGGACTTCATTAATCGGCGCTGCCAAAAGGATACAAGGTCATTACAATCATGCTCTGAATCCATGTCCATCGAACGCCGTCAATTAATGAAAGCATACGGTCATGAAGTATTATTAACACCTGCTGCGATGGATTCGAGCTGCCGTTGCTAAAGCAGAAGAATTAGCGGCACAACCTGGCTACTGGGCACGTCAATTTGACAACGAAGCAAAACCCAGCTATCCACTATCAAACAACTGGTCAAGAAATTATTAACGCTTCTCGACGGTAAAAACACCCGATGCTTATATTAGCGGGTATCGGTACTGGGGGTACGATTACAGGTGTTGGTCGTGTGTTAAAAGAAGTGAACTAAAAGACGTGGAAATTATCGCTGAACCTGAAGAAGCGCCATTCATTTCTAAGGACAAAAGGGAAAAACACCGCATCCAAGGAATTTCTGCTGGTTTTGAACTAGCTAATATCGACCGCGAAGTCATCGACGGCTTTTGAACTTGTGACATGTGACGATGCGATTGAAAACAGCAAAAATCTTAGCTGCTAAAGAAGACCTTGCTGGTATTTCTTCTGGAGTCGCTGTAACTGCCGCTCTACGTGTGGCAAAAACGCTTTAGGAAAAAGGCAAATCTGTTGTGGTACTACTACCTGATACAGGCGAACGCTACCTCTCAACAGGCATTTTCGGCGAAGCGTAACTCATTTTAAAAACACTAATATAAGATCTCGATCGATTTTAATTTTTGAAGATCTTCATAGTGATGGCAGAGTTGTATCAGGTTGAGCCAAAGTCTCAACCTACTAAGCTTTCATACAGGCCGTAAAACGACCTGTAATTCACATTGGTTACACTCACCTGCTCTCACTATAGAATTCAAAAGATTTCCATTCAGTTTATGAGGTTCTTTTTGTGCAAAAATTCAGTTGAAAGACGCTCTGAATCTTGGAGTGCATCATGCCTGCACTACATCTACGCTGTTGTATCAAAATTGATACGTATCATTTTTGATACAACACAACTTTTCGATGTAACATTTTTGTTACGTAACATAATTGTTACACTCAGCACCAAACAAAAACCACCTTGGAAAAATATCCGAGGTGGTTTCCCTTTTCAAATTAAACTTCTTGTGTTTCCAGCTTTTTGTTTCCAAATTTCTTAGCGATATAGGCTGTTAAAATTGGCGTTAAAATAGCTGTTACGATTACTGAAGCTGTAATTTGAGTCGTTGCGGTTGCTTCGATCCCTTTGAACGTTGCATCCACTGCTGAAAGTGCAGCTGGTGTGACAATAGCACTTGCTGCCGTGCTTGAAGATGGCAGCACCAGCAACACCATTCCCACCTGTTAAGCGGTCTGCGCAATCGAGCAACCCCACCCAACAAAAGTAGTAATCACCTCACCAAAAATACCAGGTAGCCCCTGTCGAGTTTGTGAGCTCATGTTAGCCCTAAACAGAAACCAACAACGATAATAATGGCTGTAATCCATTTTGAAAGAACCTTCTTCATGTATGGGAAGGCATTTCCAACGCAATCCCTAACACAAGTGGTAATACCGTTCCGACCTAAGTTCCAAATCGAGATGTTTGCAAGGCCTGGCACTCACTTAATACTGCCATTATGTTACCATTTCGGGTCCAACACTTAATGTTGTAATCCCAGCAGCCCCAGCATCGATTTCGATCCTGCATACATCTACAATCCCCGCATACATGGCGTATTGGCTGCTGAAGTAGCACCGATAACGGCAACAGCACTAAGTCCGAGGAAGTTGTCATTGAATACTTTTCTAGCAACCAATAACCTCAAGACTACAGATACCGCAAATTTTTGCTAAAATAATCGCTGCCCCACGTCCAACGGCTTTTGGTGTGTTTTGTAAGAGAAATGGTACCTCTCGATAATGAAGAGGAATGCCCAAACCAAGTGGTCCAGCACCTTTCACGATTGGAGTGGTAATCCACCAATTTGTAATATTTGAGGAAAAATGTATTAATCACACATCCAATAAACGATTGGAATAATAATTGTATCCCCAGGAATTTTAATCTTTTTCATACTGTTCACAGTCCTTCTCTGATTTGGAATAAGAATCTAGCTAAAATCAACCATCTAATGTAAACTACCGCTCATCGCAGTCACCGATTTCCCCTGTAACCGAAAGCTGCAAGGTCGCTTGCAAAAGAAGAGAATCATTTGAAGCGATTTCAGTAGGTTCTGCACTGACGTCCAAGAGGAATCATACTGATCACTTTTTGGCTCTTTTTCTTTATCTTTCTGATAATACTGATGTCATATCTGTACGAGTGAATGGAAGGACATACAGCGTTACATGCAATATTGTACTTTACCGCCTTCTTTAGTAACGGCTTTTTGTTAGTCATTTAAACCAGCTTTAGAAGAAGCATAAGCAGCAGTCCCTAAAAAGTCCACCCAGTTCTTGCGCAACGGAAGATACGATTTACGATACGTCCACCTTTGTTTTCGATAAAGTGTGGAAAATGGTGCTGATTGTTGAGAAGCATCCTGAAAGATTGATGCGGATTGTTCTTTTCCCACATTCTTCGTATGTTAATTGGTCGAATGGTTTATAGCATAACATCACCCCTGCAGTTCACTAAGATATCGACTTTGCGTTCTGCTACAAATCTCGTTCATGCTTTTACGATAGATTCATGATTTCCTAAATCCATGTATTTGAAGCTTGTGTTCTGGTCCAAATTCTTCAACGGTTTTGTTTGCGCAGCTCATTGATATCGCAATGCACAACACAACCACCGCCGTCAACGATACCACGAACGATTTCTTTACAATACCATTTGCACCACCAGTGACAATGGCAACTTTTACCTGTGAAATCCATAAAATCACGTCCTTGATTTGATATGTTCATCATATCACTAAACTATGAACATCTGACCTTTTATGGTTATCATTTATTTAACTTTAACTTTTATATCGAGAAAACGCCCCAGTCTATCTATTCCTATAGAGCCCAGGGTTATTCTCCAATTGATTTGAAATTTTACATGACGTCGTTCTTCAAATAATCCCCAAAGCTTTTTACTTCAGAAAAGTTTTTCTTTGAACGGAGCTTTCTGCTTCCTTATCTTTGTAGAAAAGTTCTAAGAATAATAGACACTTCCTTTATGAACAGTCTTATAGATGAAGGCATGTTTTACTTTGGACAATTGGATGACTCACAAAGTTATTCCCATAATGAAATCAGAATATTATTTTGACGAGAACCTTTATGTAAGTGATCATGATAATCTGCACGCTCCATTAAATATTTCATTTCGTGACATATTCTGAAAAAGCTCATCAAAAACTACGGTAATTCTTTTTCAATTTTCTAATACGAAGAATTTTGAAATGAATAAAACATATTAGAAATGATTACTGCTAAGAGAATCATAAAACTATCCTCCGATTCAGAGCTCCATTATCCGTCAAGCTTTAATATATGGACTTCATCAAAAGACAGGTCTTGAGCTTCCTTATAAAAAGGTTGATAAAAGAAATTGCATAAAAATTTTTGCTTTCATTTGGGAGTAATATGAACAGTCCTTTACTCCCTTTTGGTAATCTCGGTGTCACGCGAACATTTAGATAAAATTAGATTGTTCCAAACATTTTGCTGATTGGTTGAGGATTCTTTTAAAAATCAAGAATAGTCTGTATTTCTTTCTGATTTTCACTTTCTAATATACTGACTCCATAATCGTGTTTACAAAAATAAAACTTACGCTCTCCAATCGTGATTGGTTTTGGATCAATATCCAGTACCTTGATGGCCACTGAAGTAGAGGTATCTTTCATCTCATAAATGGCGTCCGATTGGTAGAGGTTTCTGCACTTGATATGACCTCATCCCCATGAGAAAAATAGCTAACAAAAGCTCATGAATAAAATAAATATCCATAATCCCCACGTTCTTCTTAAATATCCTTTATTCACTACTAACTCCACTTCCCTAAGTTTGTTCCTATACAGAATGAATGTTGATTGTATATATGGATAGGAAACAAATGATTCATAAACTATTCAACCCATTATAAATCAGAAGAAGTAAAAACATCTGATAATATACTCTATCATTGGAATGAAAGAGACTGTCCCTCTAAGATAAATCCCCCGAGATGCAGCCTTCAAATCGTTCTATTCAGTTGTAGTGTTGTTTTGATTGGGATCTTCTCTCATTCCCAATCACTTTATCTAAGCACTGTTTTTATCGTTCAAAAGCTCACTGATTGCAAAATGCGGGAAGCAATTAAAAAGAATGAAGATTAACCAACCATGTAGTAAATTCAGCAGGGAAGCTTGCCCAGCAAAAACAAGATAGATTGCCAACGCGACTACAAAAATATGAATGACCTGCCAGCTTTGACCAAAAAGACTTCTACTTTATAATATCTCGTCTTTTTCATCTTCAGTCAGTCTGATTTTTGACTTTTAGTCGTATTTTCTTCTAAGAGCAAGTAATCTGTCGTTACCTGAAAGATAGTACTTAACTCAACACTTTTCTCGATTTCTGGAAGAGCTTGACCGATTCCCATTTCAGAAATGCTTTGATCGAGAAACTTTGACTTTGTTCCGCTAGCGTCTTCTGTGACCATCCTTTTCTCTTTTCTAAGGTGATATATTTTTCAGCGAGTTTCATCATTTTCATCCTCCTTTATCTATTCTAATCCTAACAATTTTTATCTCAACTTGAAAAATACAGCCTTCTAACCTTTTTGTCAACTAATGGTTGCACCTTCAGTTGCACCTAAAAGCAGCAGAAAAATCAGCATATCATACAGCCAGATAAACTAAAAAGCCTCTAAACACCCAAGCAGTGTTTAAGCTTTTAACTTTATTTCTCGCGTTGAGAGTTAATCTCATCAATTGCTTTGTAGTTCA
>BNJU01003421.1_pt1 | contig 17454 bp, 22 predicted proteins | sample 8539281 | NCBI WGS metagenome assembly BNJU01 (sample SAMD00202456, study PRJDB9452) | human saliva metagenome | isolation source: human saliva | place: Japan
CGCAGCCTCGGCTGGGTTGTCACACCAGGGATCAGCGGCGACTATCAGGCCCTGTGCCCGCCTGTAGGGGACACATTCTTTTTGATTCCGATACAGATCCAAGCATTCAAGCATCTTGCCTCGAACGCGTTCAGCTCGTTGCCTACTTTCTTCCTGAGATAGCAACACGAACCGAGACTCGTGGCGCAACGCCATGCAAATCGCCACGAATCCGCTGAGACGTTCCGAATAACAAGCCATGCGAACTGCCGCTTCAACGACAGATTCACATCGCAACCGATCAACGATCTCGATGTTGCATTCACAGGGCTTCTTCACTGTCGAACACACAAACGTCGATGGAATAGTCACCGTTTGCATGGTGACAGCCGGCATTGAGCGCCTACCATGCCGCGACGCGCACCAGATCACGACATCGGGATTTGCCTCCCAGAGCGGTATCGACCGTGCAACGAATGAACTAGCGCCTACGAACACCGGAGAGCAGGAGCTACTGTCACTCACGACAAGTAATCGAGCCCTGGCTACGAGAGCCCATATCTCCCAGTAGGTCATCGGCGGGCCGGATCGATCGATCATTACGTAACGTCCGCGCTGAATACGAAGTACATTCCCTGACGACAGATCCCCCACTGAAGGCCGTCCATCTGTCGAAGACCTAATAACAGTCAGCGATTGAGCGTTCATATGCCCATCATCCGCACGACGACAAGCGTTGTCACGACCTGAGAGCAGACCTGTGGATAAAGCCCAGTCGCTCCGAAGGTATGTGGATAACTGCCACTCTCGTATGCATCTGTGAACACTCGTGGCACAATCGCTGGTCGAAATCGATCAAACGCCAGCATTCTCCACATATCCACTTGTTCCTAAGTGGTGTTACACCATTTAGCCGGGCATTACACCACTTCCCAGGCAGTGTAATGCTCCCTAACTGGTGTAATGCTCCCTAACTGGTGCAGAACTACCCATCACATGACGCAGTAATCGAGATAGGCACGCAAGGACACAGCAGAAGCTCACGCCCCCGATGGACTCAACCGCCACGTGCCCGACTCAAGCCACATGCGGCGGACGCACGGCCTCACCCTTGCTCTGCCCGCACCAGGCCAACGACCTGCGCCGAGGCAGGGGTGCCCGTCACGCGAGCCCAGCGCGCTACGACCGCGTCAACATCCAGCGACGGGTCAACGAGCAGCGCCGTCGACAGCGCTTCTGCCAGCACCCCCGACGTTGCCACCACGCTCACCTGGCGCAGCCCCGCACGCGCCGGATAGCCCGTGCGCGGGTCGATAATGTGGTGGTCCAGCAGGCGCGAGGAGGGTGCCGCCCCATCGGCGTGAGAGGACACGGTAGCATCGGTCGCACACACGGGTGTTTCACGCAGGGACGAGGCCTGCCCTCCCCCGGTGGGCGCGCCCAGCTCGGCAGCAATAACAGTGGCATGAGTACGGGCATCACTGCGAGCCTCAGCACCACCCGCGACAGAACCCTCGCCTGACACGCCACCGCTGGCATCACCACCAGCACAGCCCCCACCGCCCTGCGCACCGCCATGTACACAGCCACCCACACCCGTTTCACGGGGTGTTTCACGCAGGGACGAGGCCTGCCCTCCCCGGTGGCCACGCCCAGCTCGGCAGCAATAACAGTGGCATGAGTACGGGCATCACTGCGAGCCTCAGAAATCACACCATCAGAGCCAGCACCACCCGCGACAGAACTCTCACCTGACACGCCACCGCTGGCATCACCACCAGCACAGTCCCCACCGCCCTGCGCACCGCCATGTACACAGCCACCCGCATCCGTTTCACGCGACGTTTCACGCAGGGACGAGGCCTGCCCTCCCCCGGTGGCCACGCCCAGCTCGGCAGCAATAACAGTGGCATGAGTACGGGCATCAGTGCGAGCCTCAGCAATCACACCATCAGAGCCAGCACCACCCGCGACAGAACTCTCGCCTGACACGCCACCACCAGCACAGCCCCCACCACCCTGCGCACCGCCATGTACACAGCCACTCGCACCTGTTTCACGGGTTGTTTCACGCGCGATAGCGTTCGCTGCGACGCTGCTACCAGCCCCGCCGCTCCCATCGACGGGACGAGCGCCATCGCAGTGCTCGGGTGCGCACTCGCGAGCATAATCATCAGCAGAATCGGCAACCCCATGCTCGCCGTCACGCGCGGCGCAAAGGCTGCCCAGCGGCCCCAAGTTGTCGCCGGACGTTGACAGGGACGCCATATCGCCCACGGGAAGTTCCACGACGCCAGAGACGGCCGTGAGTACACCGCGAGGGTCCCGCAGGCCTGCCCGCCACGCAGAACCGTCGGCACGAGTCCCAAACACGGACACCGACGACGTCCCCACCGACACGAGGACGCCGCGCGCCCCCATAGACACCGCGAGATCGCGGCATGCATCGGCCGTGTATCCCTTCGCAATCCCGCCGAGGTCCACGCGCGGACTCAGCGCGTCACGCCCCTGAGCGCCTGGAAGCACAGCCGCGCCCGTATCCGTCTCGCAGCTCACCAGCGCACGCGCGCCCGAGGCATCAACGCGTGCCACGTCTTGAGCACCGCTGGAACGAGCACCGCTGGAATTAGCAGCATCCTCTCCCCGCCCTGACGAACGTTCACGCTGCTTATCGCGGGTACCGTCGCCTGGCACGCAGGGCGCGCCAACGTCGGCAGTATCGGTCCCACACGCAGAGTCGTCAACGCTGCGCAGCGCCCACTGCCTCTCGCCGACGCGCGACAGCAAGCGCCACGACGAGGCATGCAACGCCGCCTCCACGACACGAGCAGACGGCGCGGAAGGTAACGGCGTACCCGCGACGAAGGCGGCCCGCATGGCCCGCACGTCCCACGCGGCAACGAGCGGCCCGACCAGCGGATTGAACGCTCCCCCCGGTCGCCTCCGCGAGCGTCAGCGCGTCGCGCAGCAGCCGGTCGGTTTCTTCGCTGACGACGAGGCCCTGGCGGCCCCCCGCGTCACAGGCTCCTTCGCGGGATGGTTGCGGGCGGTGACATGTGGGATGCGGCGCATCAGAATTCTTGGTTATGTCGGAGGACACAGCGGACGCTCCAGGAGCTGTCGCAGCGTCTGTCGGGTCGGTGCTCCCATGCGCGCCATTGATCGCGAGAGTCCCTGAATCTGACACGCACGAGGTATCCACGCGGAACGCAGCGTTGAGCCGCGATATCTCGGAGGATGACCGGAACACGCTCCACAGGTCTTCGTGGCGTGCCACGACCTCGACGAGAGCGTTCACGATAGTCATGCCCTCGCCGCCCCACCCGATGATGTCGACGCGGGTGCCCATCGCTGGGAAGGAAGAGCGCCACATCAGCGCAGCATCCACAGCCCCCTCATGAGCAGCGACACCGGTGAGCGATTTCTCTGCGGTGCCCGACGCGCCGGACACACCGCGAGAATCGGTGGCTGCATCGCCGCACGTCTCAGCCGCAGCATGCGACGCACCCGCAGCGCGGGCAGACCCCGAGGAAATAGCCACGGCCTCGTCCCCCCGAGCCGCCCGCAGAGCGCACGGCACCCACGGAACCCCCAGAGCGCACAGGGCCCGCAGAGTCCACGCAGCCCACGGCGCGCACGGGCTCAGCTGTCGGAGCCGTCGACGTCGCTGTCCTTCGTGGAGTCGTTGAGGCCGGAATGTCGATGTCGTCGGCACCGTCGGGGGAGACGCCCTGGGCGGCGGCGATGGCGCGGATCGCGGCCTGCACGAACTGCTGGTGGGCGACGGTGGCACCGGTGATGACGTCGACCTTGGCGGGGTCGCCGACCTGGGTGAGGTTGTCGGAGTACTCCTGGTAGGAGGCGACGGCGGCCTGTGCTTTCTTGTAGTAGTCCTCGTTGAAGACTTCGCCCGACGAGCTCTTGCCGTATTCGGCACCCTTGTCGGTGCCGTCGGCGAGCGTCGTCTCGTAGGAGGTGGCGGTGATGCGCCCGCCTTCGACGGTGATGGTGATGGTGCCGATAGAACCCTGGTCGTCGGCGTTGGACTGGGCGGTCCACGTGCCGTCGCTGAGCGGCTTACTCATGTCGAGGCCGGTGGTGGGCGTGCAGGCGGCCAGGATGGTCGCGCCGAGCGCGCCGAGGACCGCGAACGAGGCCGGGGCGACCCAGCGGGATCGGGTATCGAGCGTGGTGGGCGTGGTCATCGCACCTTGTCCTTTCCGCTGCGCGCGGCGCCATCGCGGCCAGGCAGGACGAGGCCGGAGGCGCGCTGTTCAAAATCGTGGTCGTGCCACGTTTCCTTGACGACTTTACCGTGGTCGAGCCGGATTTCGCGCTGGCCCTGTTCGGCGACGAGCGCGTCGTGTGTGACGACCATGAGGGTCGTGCCGTCCTGGTGGAGCTGGTTGAACAGGTCGAGGACGATTTCCTCGTTGGTTTCGTCCAGGTTGCCGGTGGGTTCGTCGGCGAGGACCAGCTTGGGGTAGTTGATGAGGGCGCGGGCCACGCACACGCGCTGCTGCTCGCCGCCGGAGAGCTGGCGGGGCAGGTGACTGGCGCGGTCGGCCAGACCCACGCGGTCGAGAGCCTCGAGGGCTTCCTTTTCGTCGGGCATCGAATGGTAGTACTGCGCGACCATGACGTTCTCGAGGGCGGTCAGGTGGCCGATGAGGTGGAACTGCTGGAAGACGAGGCCGATCGTGCGGCAGCGGACCTCGGTGAGTTCGTCGGCGGTCAGGTCGGAGATGTCGTGCCCATCGAGCATGACGGTGCCCTCGGTGGCGGTGTCCATGGCTCCGACGATGTTCATGAGGGTCGTCTTGCCGGAGCCGGAGGGGCCGACGATGGAGACCCACTGGCCGCGCGGGATCTCGAGGGACACGTTGTCGAGGGCGTGCAGGTCGCCGTAGATCTTGGAGACGCTCTCCAGGCTCAGCAGCGCGTCCGTGGAGGTCGACGAGGCCTTGGCGGCCTCGGGCGCATCGGCGGCGGCGGTGGGGGTGTCGGGGGTAGTCATGGTGGCTCTCTCATTCTCCGCGCAGGACGAGCGCGGGATCGACGGCCAGTGCGCGGCGCACGGGCGGGAGGCAGGCGAGGACGGCAATGAGGATCGAGCAGGCGACCGTGCCGAGGAGGATCACGGGGTGCAGCGAAATGGACCGGTGGAACACGGAGGTGGAGATGAGGACGGCGAGGCCGTAGCCGGCCCCGGCACCCAGGACTCCTCCGATGAACCCGAGCATGACGCCCTCACCCATGAACTCGCGGGTGATGGATCGGGCGGTCGCGCCCAAGGCCTTGCGCAGGCCGATCTCGTTGCGGCGCTCGGTGACGACGGCGATCATCGTGGTGGATACGCCGATCGTGGTCAGCGCCAGGACGATGACGGTGATGACGATGAGCAGGGACCTCAGCATGGTGAGGACGCCCGCGTCGGACTGGGCGAGGCGTCGCACGGTCTGGGCGTGAATGTCGGGGTTCGCGGCGTTCATCGCGTCCGCAACGGCGCTCAGCTGTTCGCCTTCCAGGGTGATCGAGTACTCGGCGAGCGACACGGTGCCGCTGGTCCCGGTCAGCGCGTCCATGTCCGAGGTGGACATGTACACGTAGCCGTCTTCGTTGCCTCCGGTCTTGAGGATGCCGGACACGGTCAAGGTGACGGTCCTCGGATCGACCTTGAGGGCCGAGGCCTGCGCCCCGGACTGCGCAGCAGCCTTCGACGAGGCGCTCGCGTCCAGCTGGCTGATTGTGATCGTGTCTCCGGCCTTGACGTCGATGGTCGAGGCGACCTGCTCGCCCACGAGGACCTGGCCCGAAGCCTCGGGCCACTCCCCGTCCACAAACCAGCACGGGTTCATGGCGTGCACGGCACCCAGGTCTGCCCCGCCCGCGACGTAGGGCTGGTCGTTGATGGTGACGGTCTCGTAATCAAACGCGGCGGATCCGACCAGAGCGCTCGCGGGCACCTGGGCGGTCGAGGTGGCCACGGCCTCGTCCGTGAGGACCCCGTCACCGGCGGGCGTAACGACGAGGTTTGCGCCGTAGGAGCGGATCTCGCGGGCCATCTGCGCGGGCACATCCACCGCGATGGTGACGAGGCCGGACAGGGTCGTCGCGCCGATGGCGACGGCGAGAATCGCGATGAGGACGCGGGAGCGGCGGCGCAGGATGGAGGAGATGACCATCCGCCAGAACATTGCTCGTCTGGACATAAGCATCACCTTCCGTGCAGGACTTCGGCTGCGTTGAGGCGCAGCAGGTAGCGGATCGCCGGGATGGAAGCTCCCAGGACGACGAGAACGACGAGGACGGCGACGAGGCCGACGACGACGGGCGCGAACGCGATGGACGAGTGGAAGACCATGTATCCGATCGCCTGAGCCAGAGCGAGGCCTCCGCCGTAGCCGAGGACCCCGCCGGCCAGGCCCACGATGATCGTCTCCGTGAGGAACAGGGCGATGATCTGTTTATCTTTCGCGCCCACGGCCTTCATGAGGCCGATTTCGCTGGAGCGCTCCATGACGCCGGCGGTCACCAGGTTCGCGATGGCCAGGGCCGAGGCGATGAGAGCCAGGATGGTCACGAGGACCATGAGCAGCTGGGTCTTCTCCAGGATCGTGCCTTCGGACTGGGCGACCTGGCGGACCGGGCGGGCCACGGAGTCCGTCATGACTTCCTCGATCTGGTAGGCGATCGAGGAGACGTAGGCCGTGCAGTACCACGTTTCCTTCTCGGACACGCTCAGCGAGTTCGGGTTCTTCGCGGCCTTGCGGGCCAGGTCATTGTCGGGGGTCGTCAACGCCGAAACCTCGACGCTTCCGACGGCCCCCTCACGCCCAATGAGTGTCTGGGCGGCGGGAAGCTGGATAAAGACGCCGCGGTCGGCGTCGTCACCGCTGGTGATGATGCCGCGCACCGTGAAATCCTGAGAGACGCCTCGCGGGTGAGCGTGAAGGTGTCGCCCACGTTCAGGCCGCGCGCCGAGGCGTAGGACGTGCCAACGATCGCGCCGGTCGCGTCATCATCCGTCGGCCACGCGCCCTGAAGACCCCACCAGCCGCGCAGCTTGTCCAGACCGGTCTCGACGCTCTCACCAGTGGCCAACTCGAGGTGGTGGCTGAACCAGGTCCCCGTCGTGGGCACGTGCTCGCCGCTGGCGTCGGTCGCCGACACGTTCAGCAGCGGCGCAAAGTCGAGAATGTTGTAGGTCCAAAAGATCGTTTTGATGTTGCCCAGCTCGTCCTCGCGCAGGTACGAGCGCGCCTCTGAGGCCTCGCCCGTGTTGTACAGGTCATCGAGGACAGCCGCGCCCTGAGGACGCACAACAATATTGGCACCGTACGACTTGAGTTCCTGGTTGACCTTGTCACCCACGTTGAACATGACGGAGAGCATGGACGTGGCCACACCCGCGCCCAGGGCGACGGTCAGGGCGATCATGAGGTGGCGGTTACCGCGCCTCGTGAGGGCCCCTCGCAGCATTCGGAAAAACACGTGAGTCCCTTTACTTCGCGAAGATGGAGGCCGAGGCCTCGAGGGCCGAAATCGGCACGGTCAGTGTCCCGTTCGAGACCTTGTAGTCAATGGGGATGGGTTACAGCCACCCTTAAAGCCGATGGTCGCGATGTTCATCGCCACTTCACACAGCTTGCAGATGACCTTGCCGTCCTTCTCGTAGTAGCCGGTGGGGCCGCAGATCTCGCACGCGTCCAGACCCACGCCATAGGAGGAACCGGACTTTTGAATGACGATGAAACGCACCTTCACGCCGCCCGAGGTCGTGTACTCGAAGCGGTGCAGGTGGCCGTCAGAAATGTCGGCCAGGTTGACGCTCACCTGGTCCTCGACGACGCTGTATGACTCGGGGGCGGACAGCTCGACTTCCTGACTACCGTATGCGACACCAACGGTGATGAGCAGCGCGCCGCACAGGTAGCCGATGGCGGCGGTGCCCGCCATGGACTTATAGAGGCGCGAGCGGGCACGGCCCAGGCGGCCCTCGGCCGGGTTAGCTCCAACAGTCGGAATGGAGCGCGAGGCCACCCACGTCAAAACAACGACGACGCCCAGAGCCACGGCGGCCACGATGGTGAAAACGGCCTCGTTGTTGATGAACCAGGAGATGACTGCCCACGCTTCCTTGGACGTCTTGATCCAGCGCTTCGCCTTGAGGATGCGCACGAACAGCAGCGCGTAGTTCGACAGCAGCGCAGCCAGGATTACGGCTGCCGGCCATACGCGGTTATTCCACGCGCACAGCCGGTACGACACCCACGTCAGGAAACACACGAGCACCCACGCCAGCGCATAACCGACAATCGCGAGCACCATCGGCGTCGAATACAGCTGCACGCCGCCCTGACGTCATCATGAGCGCCTGATTCATTGCGGTGGGCACGGCGCGGAACAGGGCGAAAGGCAATGAAAAAGCGCGCCGACCAGACGCACGAGGCCATCCCGCGCAGGGCGGTCTCCATGGACGAGGCAGCCCGGGCCTCGTCGTCCATAGTTTCCGTCAGGTGGGCACGCATCCGGCGTGCGCGTACAGCAACCAGAGCGAGAAAAATCAGGGCGAGGACCACCGCGATCGGCAGCGTGTAGAGGCCCACGGTCTGGCGGTTAACAGACTTGGGGGCTTCAACATTGATAATCGTGAGGGCCAGGGAGGACGCCATGCCCACGATGATGCCGCCCCACACGGCCCTCGAGCGCGCCAACTTTCCGCGGCGTCCCCGTCCGGCTGCGGGCATAAAGCGGATGACGGCTCCGACGGCAAGCATCGTCAGCAGCAACGTCAGCGTCGCCTCACTCATCTGCACAAGCATTGGCTTTCCTCTCTCACCAAAGGCACACCGAAGTCATGCGGCTCCGGTGCCGAGTGTAGTCCCCCACGGGGGCGCGGGGCGAGGCCAGTGATCCCAGGTGGAACCACGGCCTCGTCCCCGCGTTGCTTAAGCGTCGATCACCACGAAACGGCGGTGGGGTCCCACTGCCAATCCGGGAACTCGGCGACGAGGGGCTCGGTCCAGAAACGGCCCTCAACGCCCGTGGTCTTATCGGTGTGCAGCAGCCAACCGCTGGGGGGCTTAATCGTGAAGGTCACGTCGTAGGTGCCGGCGTCGAGCTTGGGCAGGTTCAGGCCGTAGTGCGGGCCGTCGGACGCGTTCATCGGCATGAGCGTGCCCTCCTGGACGGCCGTGCCGGACTTGTCCTTGATCGCGTAGTCGACGGTCAGGCCGGGGACGAAGTCGCCCGCGCCGTAGCCGAGCTTGTTGTCAGCGGCGGCGGAGACATCGGCCTCAATGTGCATCGAGGACTCGGCGGCCGGGGTACCCATCTCGGGCTCCATGTCGACGGGCTGGAAGTAGACGCCACCCACGACGAGCGGGCCGACGTGAACATCGTCACCCAGGGGCTGTTCCTCGAAGCCAGCGTCCTCGCCGGGCGCTGCGCCCTCGGAGGCCGAGGTGGAGGTGGAGGTGCCCGTCTTGGAGGTGGACGAGGAGGAACCGGCGGAGCAGGACGCCAGGGTACCTGCGAGTGCCAGCGTGGCCAGGGCCGCGCCGACGCGGAACAGAGAGCGCTTCATATGATGATCTCCTGTGCGTGTTGGTTGGGTAAAACGTCGGTGTCGCTCGAGAGGAGTCAGTCCTCAGCCCGCGACTGGGCGGCCTCGCGGGCGAGGCGAGCTTTTCCGAAGAAATAGAGACCGACGATGATGGCGAGAACGATGGCTTGCGCGGCCAGGTTCTCCACTCGGGGGTAGATCCCCAAGAGGTCAATGGTGGGGAAGCCGGAGATGGGCGTCAGAGACACGACGTCCGCCTCCTGCAGTTCCCCGATACCAGAACCCGTGAACGTGAAGGCCATGAAGGCCATCAGCAGCGAGGTAATGGTGAAGAAGGGGCGCAGCGGGATGCGAACCGCCGCGAACTGGATGAGCAGGTAGATGACGACGAGGGCTACGAGGCCGACCGCCAAGCCGATCCACACGTAGTGGACCTTGTCGCCCGCGGCCGCGACGATCGGGACATAGAAGAGGATCGTCTCGGCACCCTCGCGCAGGACCGCGAGGAAGGAAATGAAGGCGAGGCCCAGCAGGGAGCCGCTGCTCAGCGACGCATCCGTCTGCTTCTTGATGTACTCATCCCAGGCCTTGTTGGAGGATTTGTTGATCATCCAGTTGGAGACCCAGATGAGCATGACGACCGCGAAGAGCGCGGCGAAGCCCTCAAGGAGTTCCTGGTTCGCGCCCGCCAGGGAGGTGACGTAGCTGAAGAGGACGGCCAGACCGATGGACAGGGCGAAGGCGAGCGCCACGCCACCCCAGACGATCGGGAGTCTTGTTCTTGTGACCGGCCTTGGCCAGGTAGGCCAGGACTGCGGCGACGACGAGGATCGCCTCCATGCCCTCACGCAGGATCACGAGGAGGGAGGGCAGGAACTGCGCGAGCCACGGGGAGGTGCCCGAATCCTGAGCGGCCTTGCCGGTGTAGCCGTCGAGGCTGTTGGCGTCCTCGCGGATGTAATTCGTCAGCGTCGCGAGGTGCTGGTCGACCGCCGCCGAATCATCATCGGTCATGGCCTTCTTGAGGAGCGAGAACTCCATTTCGACCTGGGAGACGCGCGAACCGGAGATGCGGCTCATAACCTGCTTCTCCATGCCGGTGATCTCGTAGTGCTTGTAGTAGGCCTCGTTGACCTTGTCCTTACCGGCCTTGGCGTCACCGCCCTTGTAGGCGTTGGCCCCATCATTCAGGATGCCGTTGATAGTCTTGGCAACCTCGCCCCACGCGCCGGGGCTGTAGTCGTCCGACGAGGCCTGGGAGGACGTACCGGGGCTACACCATCCAGGGACGCGGCGTCTTCAACGATGTACTGCTTGAGGGTCGTCGCATGACTGTCGACGCCCGCGCTATCACCGTCCGTCATGGCCTTCTTGAGGAGGGAGAACTCCATTTCGACCTGAGAGACACGCGAACCGGAGATGCGGGCCATGACCTGCTTCTCCATGCCGGTGATCTCGTAGTGCTTGTAGTAGGCGTCGTTGACCTTATCCTTGCCGCCCTTAGCGTCGCCCCCCTTAAAGGTGGACACGCCTTCGTCGATGAGGCCGTTGATCGTCGTCGCGACGTCGCCCCACGTCTGGTTGGCCGCGCGCGACGGCACAGCGACAATCGCCACGACGAGAGACGCCATGACCAGGGCGATGAGAAGACGAATAGACCGCTGGACAACATGATCTGCGCGAGCACGAAGCACTGCCATCGCTTGCCTCCTGAGGGACCGGCGTGATGGGCGCGCCGGGATGATGGGTTTTCTACCCATTGAGCGTAGCCACATCTCGCCCAGGTGAAAAGTAGTCCGATTAGGTTCTCCTAAATTGCAACCCCGTCGTAACGTTATTTAGCGCCCCCTCGCACTCACCTTCTGGGACCAAAGGCCCGCAATTATTGTTTAGTGACACGATGCCATAAACGCGCTTGCTTGCAGCGATTAGTCAATGTCACCACTCCCCCGCCAGACGCCGTTCTATTTCAAAGTCTGTCAGAATATCCCCGCACCACCCTTCAACGACAGGAAGCACCCAACAGCCCGTGACCACCGACCCTCACCCCGCCGAAATCTCCCTTTCGCCACAAACACCGACCGAATTCCCCGCCCCCTGCCTACCGTCACCACGACGGCGGACGCCACCCGGCCTCGTCCCCCACGCGCCCCACCCGCGCCGACTGGGGGCGCATCGCGATCTTCGGGATCCCCTACGCAGCGTTCTTCCTGCTCGGGCTGGTGCCGGCTTCGATCATTCCGCAGTCGTGGGACCTGACCACGGTCAATATCGCGATCGATTCTGTCTTCCTGGTCATGGTGTTAACTTTCTTCTGGCGCGAGTTCGCCTCCACTTTTTCCTACCTGCGCACACACCCTCTCCTCAAGATTGCCGTACTGTTCGGCCTGTGGTTCGTCGTCGCGGTCGTCCAGCTTGTCTCCCGCCTGGCCATCTACGGCATTAACGGCTCTTCAGAGTTGAGTGTGGGTGGAGGCATCTAGGCCTCCTGCGATGAGGAGCATTCGGAGTTTGTAGTTGGTGGGGTTGCGGTAGCCTCTGGCGGTGCGTCTGCCTAGTTCGATGATTCCGTTGATGGCTTCTGTGGGGCCGTTGCTGGCTCCACCGGTGTCGAAGTAGGCCAAGAATGCGTCCTTCCACTTGCGTAGGGTCCGCCCCAGACGAGCGATTTCGGGGATGGGACACGTTGGTAGGCGCTCAATGAGGTGTGCGGCCAGGCGTCGGCCTTGGGCGGGTGTGGCTTGATGGAAGACGTCGCGGACTTGCTGGGCGCAGTGGTAGGCGACTTCCACACTGATATGCGCCTCATCTGCCGTGAAGGCCTCACGGAGTCGTTCTTGTTGACGCTTCGTGAGCCGATCACGCGAGGCGCGCAAAAGATTGCGGATCTGATAGAGGGGATCGCCCTTGCGCCCGCGGTGACCGGTCGTGTCTTGCTGGACGCGGCGGCGTACCTCATCAAGGGCATCGCCGGCGAGCTTGACGATATGGAAGGCATCGAGGACGCTGGTTGCGTCTTGGAGCTGGTCGTCGATGGCGTTCTTGTATCCTTGGAAGGGATCCAGCGTCGCGATCTGGATACCGGAGCGAAAGTCTTCGCCGCGCTCTTCTAGCCAGTTCTTGTACACGGTGCCAGACCTACCCGGAACCAGGTCCAACAAGCGGGCCGTGGGATGCTCCTCCCCGCAAGTCAGGTCCACGATGCCGGTGAGTTCACGTGGGCCCCGGTGGCGTCGGTCCTGGTGGTGCCACACGTGCTCGTCAACCCCCAGCACCCGAATCCCTGTGAAGCGGGCGGGGTCATCAGATGCGGCTTGCAGGCACGGCTTGATATGGGACCACACGGTATTCCACGTGGTTCCTAACTGTCAGGGCCAGCCCCAAGATAGTGGCTCCCTCGAAGCGCAACTGTCGGATCGCCCAGCGGATCGCCCGCACACCCAGACGCGCCCGAGGTGCGCACATTGAGTGGTTCTGCTCGCTAAAGGTCGCGATCTGGCAGGTGGTTTCGCGGCATATCCATCGGCGCTTAAACCATCGGATCCGCACTGGAACCCCGGCCCAGGGCGCGTCGATCACCTCCACCACCACGCGCCCGTGGCCTTGTGCGATCACCCCACAACCCGGGCAGCCAGCGCGGCGATCACAGGACTCTATGTCGAGCATCAGACCGTACTCACGCCGAGCGGCAGCAACCAGATGGAAGCCCTCCAAACCGACGAGCAGATCACACCGATCACAACGATTAAGCGACACGGAGCAGCAGCAGGTAGGGTGAGACATTGTCGAGGTCCTTTGAAGATCGCGGGGGTTGAAGTCCGCTCATCATCAAGGACCTCGACCTCTACCCGCAACCCCCGCTCAACACCCGGTCACCCACACTCAACTCGGAAGAGCCTAATTTCCATTGCACACGCAATATCCAAAATGTAATCCGCAGGATTAGGAGATAGAAGTTCCGTTACTTTGGGACGCACTACCTCTCTGTGAAATTCATTAGATTCGTCACCCATTGCATTATCCCAAAATTGTGCGTTCTCCTCCCAGATTTTTTTACTTTCCTCTGTTCCCATGTTCTCTCCCACTCCCCAAATTTGCTTTTTTGCTTCCATTAAATCTTCCTTACTATATTCCATTGTTACCCTCCATAACTTCTGATTGTTGCCGTCTTGACGATTATGTATCTTTACATTACCTTCTGAAACATATGGCGCACCTTGTCCAGGCGGCTGTTTGGACGGCGGGGCTGGATGACCGGCTGACCGACAGCGGCCTGATATCCTTTCAGCTCTGTAAGGCATACGCTCCGCCCGTTGGTGTAAAAGGCCAGATCAGTACGGTATGCCTGTATACAGCGGGCGGGAATCTCGCCAGTAAAGACAACTTCATCCTTTTTTACCTGGGCCGTTTCGATGGTGGCACAGTATTTCGGTGCATCATGATAAGCCCTGGAAAGGTATTCCTGGGGCGCATAGAGGATGAAGGAGATAAGGTTCCAGCAGCTGCGTCCCCTGATTCCTTCAATGCCTGTTCCAATACAATCAGGGGCCAATGAGCGGAAGTCCGCCGGCGTGCTGACCGGACTGTAATAAAGCCCGTATTCAAAGCAAATCTTACAGTCCGTTACGTTCCAGCCGAACAAGCCCTGCTCCAGCCCGTAACGGATACCATCCCTGACAGCGTTTTTGAAAAACTCTGGTTCAAGTATCCCAGCGAAACCCGGCTCTCGTATTGTACACCGGAGCCAAGCGAGAGTGGTGTAACAGACAGTCCTATGGATGCCCAAAACGGGTTGGGCGGCACCTCGATATGGATGGTGTGGCTGGCTGCTTTGAGCGGCCGCTCCATATAAATGACGGAGGGTTCCTTTACCACTGTTTCAAGCTTGTATTTTTTTCCGACAGCAAAGCGGAAACAACCTCCAACTGCACCCGGCCCAAAAAAGAAAGAATGATCTCATGGGTGATGGAATCCACTTCGCAACGCAAAAGCGGGTCAGTATCCGCAAGTTGCGTAAGAGCGTCCAGCAGCCGTTCTCTTTGCGCTGCCGTTTTCGGCGCAATCGTCGTCCGCAGCATGGGGAAGGGGTCCTCGCGCCACCTTTTACGAGGGAGCCGGGTTTGGTCCCCTAATACATCGTTTAACCTCACGCTGTCGCTGGGAAGGATAACAATTTCACCCTGATAAGCGGTGTCTGTCCGAACAATTTCCCCTTTGGATGGAATACGCATCTCTGTGATTTTCAGCTTTTTCTCCCGGCCAGGGCCACCGTATCCCGCAGGCGCAGCGTTCCGCTGTATAACCGTAGATAGACACGCCGCTGGCCGCAATCGGTGTACTCAACCTTGAAAACGCTGCCGCATAGGGCGGCGCCCCCCTGTTCCCCAATCGGTTGGAACAGCCCTGTCACCGCATCCATCAACGGTTGAATGCCAAGGCCATTTTTGGCGCTGCCATGATAGACCGGGAACAGGGAGGCGTCTTGAACCCGCTGCTGTTCCTCCCGCGCAAGTTTTTTTCCCGGCTGATTGGTTCTCCTGCGATATACTTTTCCAATAATTCATCGTTATTTTTCGATGACCGCATCCCATGCTTCTATGTCGGTATTTTTCCTCCAGGACTATTTCCGGGGACAGCGACACCGTCTGCTTGATGATAATATCGGCGGAGAGCTTATCCCGAACAGACTGAACCACGCTCTGCAAATCAACGCCAGCCTGGTCGATCTTGTTGATAAAGATAACGGTGGGAATGTTCATTTTCCGCAGGGCATGGAACAGAATACGGGTCTGGGCCTGCACGCCATCTTTAGCGGAGATCACCAAGATGGCCCCATCTAAAACAGCCAAAGAGCGGTACACCTCCGCCAAAAAATCCATGTGGCCGGGCGTATCCACAATGTTAACTTTACATCTGTGCCACTGGAAGGAAGTGACTGCCGCTTGAATGGTAATCCCACGCTGCCGCTCCAAAAAAACATGGTGTCCGTCCTCGTTGTCCCTTTTTTTCGACGCTCCCCGGTTCTGAAATGGCTCCGCTGGCATATAGCAGGCTCTCCGTCAAGGTCGTCTTTCCAGCGTCTACATGGGCAAGAATTCCAATATTGATTATTTTCATGTGATTGTCCTCCCTTTACAGCCCCAAAGGGCATAAAAATCCCCAGCAGTAAAATACTTTTTACCACTGGGGATTATAAGTTGCGGACATACACATATACAGCATACACCTGTTTGTGATTGCTGTTTTTGAGGGATATGTCAAAATTGATAAGGCAAAAAGTATTCTTAAATTGGGTACAAAAAAACTAAGCCCCTACAAAAGGAGCTATCATAATCCTTTGTTCCCACTATTTGATTATAGTTTTTATTTAAGAATACCTTGCCGCATATTTTTTTACTCCTTTTTCTGGATTGAATCATTGTATCACATCAGTTTTAGGAAAAGCAAGTACCTAAAAGGGCTCTTCCGAGTTGAGTGTGGGTGACCGGGTGTTGAGCAGGGGGTTGCGGGTAGAGGTCGAGGTCCTTGATGATGAGCGGACTTCAACCCCGCGATCTTCAAAGGACCTCGACAATGTCTCACCCTACCTGCTGCTGCTCCGTGTCGCTTAATCGTTGTGATCGGTGTGATCTGCTCGTCGGTTTGGAGGGCTTCCATCTGGTTGCTGCCGCTCGGCGTGAGTACGGTCTGATGCTCGACATAGAGTCCTGTGATCGCCGCGCTGGCTGCCCGGGTTGTGGGGTGATCGCACAAGGCCACGGGCGCGTGGTGGTGGAGGTGATCGACGCGCCCTGGGCCGGGGTTCCAGTGCGGATCCGATGGTTTAAGCGCCGATGGATATGCCGCGAAACCACCCTGCCAGATCGCGACCTTTAGCGAGCAGAACCACTCAATGTGCGCACCTCGGGCGCGTCTGGGTGTGCGGGCGATCCGCTGGGCGATCCGACAGTTGCGCTTCGAGGGAGCCACTATCTTGGGGCTGGCCCGACAGTTAGGGAACCACGTGGAATACCGTGTGGTCCCATATCAAGCCGTGCCTGCAAGCCGCATCTGATGACCCCGCCCGCTTCACAGGGATTCGGGTGCTGGGGGTTGACGAGCACGTGTGGCACCACCAGGACCGACGCCACCGGGGCCCACGTGAACTCACCGGCATCGTGGACCTGACTTGCGGGGAGGAGCATCCCACGGCCCGCTTGTTGGACCTGGTTCCGGGTAGGGTCTGGCACCGTGTACAAGAACTGGCTAGAAGAGCGCGGCGAAGACTTTCGCTCCGGTATCCAGATCGCGACGCTGGATCCCTTCCAGGATACAAGAACGCCATCGACGACCAGCTCCAAGACGCAACCAGCGTCCTCGATGCCTTCCATATCGTCAAGCTCGCCGGCGATGCCCTTGATGAGGTACGCCGCCGCGTCCAGCAAGACACGACCGGTCACCGCGGGCGCAAGGGCGATCCCCTCTATCAGATCCGCAATCTTTTGCGCGCCTCGCGTGATCGGCTCACGAAGCGTCAACAAGAACGACTCCGTGAGGCCTTCACGGCAGATGAGGCGCATATCAGTGTGGAAGTCGCCTACCACTGCGCCCAGCAAGTCCGCGACGTCTTCCATCAAGCCACACCCGCCCAAGGCCGACGCCTGGCCGCACACCTCATTGAGCGCCTACCAACGTGTCCCATCCCCGAAATCGCTCGTCTGGGGCGGACCCTACGCAAGTGGAAGGACGCATTCTTGGCCTACTTCGACACCGGTGGAGCCAGCAACGGCCCCACAGAAGCCATCAACGGAATCATCGAACTAGGCAGACGCACCGCCAGAGGCTACCGCAACCCCACCAACTACAAACTCCGAATGCTCCTCATCGCAGGAGGCCTAGATGCCTCCACCCACACTCAACTATGATGC